>Ga0247839_1005360_pt1 | contig 15585 bp, 19 predicted proteins | sample LaCruzMarch2015__6_FD_192405 | JGI IMG/M metagenome (GOLD analysis project Ga0247839, IMG submission 192405) | Freshwater microbial communities from meromictic Lake La Cruz, Castile-La Mancha, Spain - LaCruzMarch2015_16m | ecosystem: Environmental > Aquatic > Freshwater > Lake | place: Spain... | reverse complement strand
ATTTTTCTCATTGATGTCTAACTTTTCAATATAATAAATCAACTCCTGTTCAAACCTGTTTTTGTCAATTAAATCGGTTTGTAAGCTGCTTAACTCCTTGTCAATTTTGTTTCTTATAAATTCAACTCTTGCAGTTTCAAAAGGAGCTAAAGCAATTAGTTTTCCTTGAATACTTTTGCATAAAGCAATTAACTCTAAGCTTAAGTTTTCGCCTTCTCTCAATCTAAAATTATTAAATTCTATAAGCGCATTATTTACTGTATTTACTATTATTTTCCAATCTTCTTCATTGGTTCCTTCTTCTTCTTTACTTTGAATGATGCCAGGAAAATCAAAAACAGTTTTAAATAAATGTTGACTTTCCATTCCAGTTTGCGTTGCAATTTTATTGATTTCTTGTAAATAAAACTGTGCTACATCTTGGTTGATTGGTAACAATTGCGCAGCAGCATTTTTTTGAGAAATAATGATATTAATGCTAATACTTCCGCGCTCTAATTTTTTTGATAAATCATTGCGCAGCTCCAATTCTTTATTTTGCAAATTGCGAGGCATGCGAATATTGATGTCTAAAAATTTGCCATTAAGTGCTTTGATTTCAACTTTGCAGTTAAACGTTTCTGTATCGGTTTCAGCTTGGCCAAAACCCGTCATTGATTTTATCATATTTATAAAAAAAGAAGGCGAAAGTAGGTCAAATTTGTGAAATGTGAAATGTGAATTGTGATTTATGAACTGTGGTCACTGAGCTTGTCGAAGTGTTGTTAATTAATTAAATGAGATGTAAGTTTGAATCAAGAAAATTACTAATAAAATCATCTTTTAAAAATTTCTGTGTAATCTGTGTAATCTGTGGCTAATTGTAATTATCTATCATATATTTGCCAGTAATGAAATCAATTTTATTAGTAGCGGCTGGAGGTGCAATGGGTACAGTATTGCGCTATTTATTTTCAGTTTTGTTAAAAGATTATACCCAAATAAATTTTCCAATCAATACCTTTTTGGTAAATGCCATTGGGTGCTTTGCAATTGGTTTATGTTATGCTTTATTTATGAATGCTTCGACTTCGCTCAGCAACACCAATAATTTTGATAGCCTCAAATTGTTATTGATTGTGGGTATTTTAGGCGGATTTACCACTTATTCAGCATTTGCTTTTGAAACAGTTTTGATGATTAAACAACAATTATTCAAACAAGCTTTTACTTATATTTTATTTAGCAATATTACTTGTATTGCTTTTGCATACTTAGGATTTTCTGTTAAAAATTAATGGATGGAATTGTTGTAAAATCAACGGGAAGTTGGTATGAAGTAATGAAACCAAGTGGTGAAATAATAAACTGCCGTTTAAAAGGAAAATTTAGGTTACAAGGTTTAAAACATACCAATCCGGTTACTGTTGGCGATAAAATAAATTACGAAATGGAACCCAATAGCGAAAATGGAGTTATTTTTTCTATTGAACCACGTAAAAATTATATCATTCGTAAGTCAAGTAATCTTTCTAAACAAACACATATCATTGCCAGTAATATTGATCAAGCCATTTTAATGGTAACCATTGCTTTTCCTACTACTTCGCTTGGTTTTATCGACAGGTTTTTGGTTACAGCCGAAGCTTATCATATTCCAACAACCATTATATTTAATAAAGTAGATTTATGTACCGATGGATTGGAAGATGTGCTGCAAGAAACCATTGATTTATACCATAAAAAAGTAGGTTATGATTATTTAAAAACTTCGGTAAACGATAAAATTGGTTTGGATGAAGTAAAAGAATTATTGCAAAACAAAACTACTTTAGTAGCCGGACATTCAGGAGTTGGCAAATCATCGCTGTTGAATGCCATTGAACACAATTTGAATTTAAGAACGGGTATTATTTCCAAAACAAGTTTTAACGGACAACATACCACCACTTTTGCACAAATGCATCCTTTAAGTTTTGGCGGATTTATTATTGATACGCCAGGAATTAGAGAATTTGGTGTGGTAGATTTAAACAATGCTGAACTATCGCATTATTTTAAAGAAATGAAACCATTTATTGGTAAATGTAAATTCAATAATTGCCAACATATTCACGAACCTCAATGTGCTGTTTTGGAGGCTTTAGAAACCGGACAAATTCCTGCTGAACGTTATCAAAGTTATTTGAGTATTATGGCTAATGAAGATGTGTTTAATTAGTGTCTGCAAGAAAACACCAATTTCTTTTTTGATATTTAATTTTGATTCAAATTATAAATTAAACTTTTTACAGATAAAAAACTTGCTTCAGAAATATTTATTTTATCTAAACCTCTTATATTTGTGATATGACAAAACTATTGGAAAAGGCATTTGAAGCACTCAATAAATTGCCCGAAAACGAGCAAGATAATTTTGCACAACTCATTATTGATGATTTGAAATGGGATAATTCATTTACAACTTCACAAGATATGTTATTATCAATGGCAAATGAGGCTTTGGAAGAATACAAAAATGGAAAAACAAAACCGTTTTATGAACTATGAAATCTGTAACAACTATACGCTTTAGAAAATGTTACAGCAAATTGCCAGCCCAATTAAATCAGCCACCAAAATTGCTTATAAGCAATGGCAAGTTAATCCACATAATGCAAGTTTGCATTTTAAAAAAATTCATGCCAACGAAATATATTCAGTGAGAATTTCCGTTTCTTATAGGGCACTCTCCATTAAAGAAAATGACACTTATATTTGGTTTTGGATTGGAAGTCATGCTGAATATGATCAAATAATTAGCTAAAATAATATTGTAGTTTTTATAAAAACCATGCGCGCAATCATCCAACGAGTAACACAAGCTCAAGTTAATATTGATGGAAAATTATTTTCTGAAATTGGAAATGGTTTATTGGTTTTATTAGGAATTGAATTTAGAATGTTTGTATTGTTCAAATTAGATTTATAAATTTGTTATATGATTCATACAATTGAAATAGATGATAATACAGAATTGGGTAAGAAAGCCTTAACTTTATTAGCGGATTTGGGAATTGATATCTCTGATGAAAAAGAATTGAATCCTTACATAAAAAAAGCTTTGGATATAAGTTTAGAACAATCGTTAAATGGCAATTTATACAGCAATGATGAAGTGATGAAACGAACCAATGAATGGCTGAATTCGAAATAAAATGGAACGATAAAGCTGAAGAAAGTCTAAGACAAATTTTAGAATTCTACTTGGTTCAAAATGATTCAGCCGAATACAGTTTAAAACTTCATAATGAAATAATAGTTGGAATTGAAGTTTTAAAAAAGTTTCCTAATGCAGGTAAACAAATTAATTACAAAGATATTTATAAGTTGGTATTTGCAAGGAATTCTGTTTTTTATAGAATTGAACAAAGTACAATATTTATACTTTTAGTTTGGGACAATAGACAAAATCCTGAAAAACTTTCAAAAAACTTTTTATAAAAACCATGCGCGCAATCATCCAACGAGTAACACAAGCACAAGTTAATATTGATGGAAAATTATTTTCAGAAATTGGAAATGGTTTATTGGTTTTATTAGGGATTGAAGATGCTGATTCGGAGGAAGACATCAATTGGTTGGCACAAAAAATAGTAAATCTTCGTGTGTTTAACGATGAAAATGGTGTGATGAATATTTCACTTATTGACGCCAATTTCGATATTTTATTGGTTAGTCAATTTACACTTTTTGCGTCTACTAAAAAAGGAAACCGACCTTCTTATATCAAAGCAAGCAGACCAGAATTTGCCATTCCATTGTATGGAAAAATGAATGCAAAACTAGAAGAACTATTAGGCAAAAAAATAGCCACAGGATCATTTGGTGCCGATATGCAAATCAGCTTAACCAATAATGGCCCAGTGACAATTATAATTGATAGTAAACTAAAAGAGTAGTTGATAGTTGATGGACTTTACACAACGGTCTATTAACTATTAAATAACTGCAACAAACTTTCGAACATAATTCGTCCGTCAGTGTTGTAAATATCAGCATCTACAGCGCGTTCAGGGTGAGGCATCATGCCAAATACATTGCGGTTTTTGTTACAAATTCCAGCTATATTATCCAAAGCTCCATTCGGATTGGTTTCAGCAGAAACATTACCATTTTCATCGCAATACCTAAATAATATTTGATCGTTTGCTTTCAAATCGTTTAGTAATTCATCATTACAATAAAATCTTCCTTCACCGTGTGCAATTGGAATTTTCAAAGCTTTTCCTACTTCATTTGAACTAGTAATTTTACTATTATTGGTTTCAGTTTTTATAAACACATTTTTGCAATTAAACTTTTGGTGATCGTTATGCAATAATGCGCCAGGCAATAAGCCGCTTTCGCAAAGAATTTGAAAACCATTACAAACTCCCCAAACCAATCCGCCATTATTAGCAAATTCAATTACACTTTGCATAATTGGTGAAAAGCGAGCAATAGCACCGCTACGCAAATAATCGCCATAGCTAAAACCACCCGGTAAAAACACTAAATCTACATTTTGTAAATCAGTATCTTTATGCCAAAGTTCTGCTACTTCTTGGCCAAACATATTTTGAAATGCCCAAACTGCGTCTTTATCGCAATTACTTCCTGGAAAAATTAATACACCTATTTTCATATATTTTGCTACTGGCTGCTGGCTCCTAGCCTCTGGCCATTTGTTTACTTTATTTAACTGTCGTCAATTGTCCAAGGTTGGTTGCCGATAGCTATCGGCACTCACCAACCTTTTAAAATGCTTTCCATCCTTGCGCTTTTAACGCATGTTTTTGTCCACCTTTACTAATCATGTGCAAGCCTTCTTCAGCTTTAGTAACATGTCCAATTACGGTAAAATCAGGATGATTTTCTAATTTATTATAATCACTTTGTTTAATGGTAAATAATAATTCGTAATCTTCGCCACCACTTAAAGCTGTTAAAGTTGGATCTAAATCTAACTCGCGCGCCATGTTGTAAGTAGTTGCATCAATTGGAATTTTGTCTTCGTAAATAGTTACACCAACTTTTGATTGCTCTGCAATATGAAATAATTCCGAAGCCAATCCGTCACTCACATCAATCATGGAAGTTGGTTGAATATCCATAACTTTAAAAAACTCAATGATGTCTTTTCTGGCTTCTGGCTTTAACTGACGTTCTAAAATATAATCATGTCCAGCTAAATCTGGTTGCATTTCCGGATTATCAATAAACACACGTTTTTCGCGTTCTAATAATTGAAATCCTGCATACGCACCACCCAAATCACCACTCACACAAATTAAATCAAACTCTTGAGCACCGGTTCTATAAACTACCTCATTTTCTTTGGCTTCGCCAATAACAGTAACGCTAATAATTAAACCTTGTTTACTTGCTGTTGTATCTCCACCAACCAAATCAATTTTATATTTTTCGCAGGCTAAATTGATGCCTTCATAAATTTCTGCAATGGCTTCTACACTAAATTTACTACTCATTCCAACCGAAACAGTAATTTGTTTTGGTGTGCCGTTCATGGCATAAATATCACTTGCGTTTACGCTTACAGCTTTGTAACCCAAATGTTTTAAAGGAAAATAACTCAAATCAAAATGAACGCCTTCCAATAATAAATCGGTAGACACCAAAGTAACTTTATCTTTGGTTGGATTTAAAACTGCTGCATCATCGCCAACACCTTTAATGGTATTATTCTTTAATTCAATGTTTTGGGTCAAGTGTTTTATTAAGCCAAACTCGCCAATTTCTTCTAATTTTGTGGTTTCAGGTTCATTGAACATGGGTGCAAATTACAAAAAAATATAGAAGAGATGGATGGTATTTTTTATTTTTTTGTGATGTTGAAAACAAATAAAACTCAAACCTAAATTTGGTGTTATAAATGCTAGTATGAAAATAATAATAATTGGTTCTGGAATAGCGGGATTAGCTAGTGCAGTTAGGTTGCAAGCTATGGGTTTTGAAGTAACCGTTTTAGAAGCCAATGAATATTTTGGTGGAAAACTAACGGAATTCAACCAAAATGGTTTTAGGTTCGATGCAGGTCCCTCATTATTTACTTTGCCACATTTGGTTTTGGAATTGTATGATATTGCAAAGCAAAACAACAAAAAGTTTGAATACCAAAAACTAGAAAAAGCTTGCAATTATTTTTATGAAGATGGTACCCGATTCACCTCCTTTCATAACCAAGAAAAAATGACTGATGAGCTAATTCAAAAGCTTGGAATGACTGATGTTCAACCATTTTTCAAGTATTTAAAAACTGCTGAATTTAGGTATAAAACCACCGTTCCCATTTTTATTGAAAGTAGTTTACACAAAGCAAAAAACTTCTTCAATATTGCTACGCTCAAAGGTATTTTAAGCATACCAAAACTGAATTTATTTAAAAGTATGAACCATGAAAATGAGCAAGTTTTTACCGAAAAAAGATTGGTTCAATATTTTAACCGATTTGCCACTTATAATGGCAGCAATCCTTACCAATCGCCAGCTTTACTGAATATGATTCCACATTTGGAAAGCAATATTGGAAGTTTTTTTCCTAAAAATGGCATGCATCAAATAAGCGAAAGTATTTATAAATTAGCATTAAGTTTAGGAGTAAAATTTGAGTTCAATAAAAAGGTTTCTGAAATTGTGCTAAGTTCCAACAATAAAAAGGTTTTTGGAGTAAAAGTAAACCAAGAATTTTATGAGGCAGATTTGGTTGTTTCGAACATGGATATTTACCCAACTTACAAAAAGTTATTGCCAAATATACCTCACCCTGAAAATATTTTAACGCAAGAAAAATCGTCTTCGGCATTGATTTTTTATTGGGGAATCAACAAACAATTTGCTGAATTGGATTTACATAATATATTTTTTAGTGGAAATTATGAAGTAGAATTCAAACATATTTTTGAACAAAAAACCATATATATCGACCCAACAATTTATGTAAATGTTACTTCAAAATACAAAACTAATGATGCTCCGGAAGGCTGTGAAAACTGGTTTGTAATGATTAACACACCTAACAATCAAGGGCAAAATTGGGATGAGTTAATTACTGAGGCACGTAAAAATATCATTGATAAATTATCAAGGATTTTGAAAGTAAATATTTCTGAACTGATAATCAGTGAATCAATTTTAGATCCAAGAAGTATTGAATCTAAAACCAGTAGTCATTTGGGAGCTTTGTATGGAAATGCAAGTAATAATAGGTACGCGGCATTTTTAAGGCATAAAAATTTTAGTTCTACCATAAAAGGTTTGTATTTTTGTGGTGGTTCGGTTCATCCTGGTGGAGGAATTCCATTGTGTTTGAACTCTGCAAAAATTGTTGGAAATTTGATAAAGGAAGATTATGGAGTTTAAACCATAAATCAAAAAAACACATAGACACATAGAAAACATAGCATTGCGCATCATTGCAAGGTACGAGGCAATCTGTCAATGAGATTGCTTCGTACCTCGCAATGACGTTAAATTTACAACTCAAACAAAAACATGAAAAAAGAAAATATTGCCATAATTATATTAATCATTTTATATGCGGTGGGCTTAATTGGTTCAACCGTTTTCAGAATTGATTTAATAAATCTAACACCAATCAATTTAATCATTAGCACTGCCATTTTGTTTTATTTCCATCAACCTAAAAATGTTTTGTTTTGGATTTGGACAATTGGAGTTTTTCAAGCTGGGTATATTTTAGAATTATTGGGTGTTACTACAGGTAGAATTTTTGGGCAATATTTTTATGGCAATAACCTTGGTTTTAAAATAGCCGATGTGCCTGTAATTATTGGCTTAAATTGGGTAATGCTTTGTTATGTTTCTATGCATGTTTGTCAAATAATTTTAAATAAAATTGTTCCAAACAAAAATGTACATATCATGGCAAAGGCAGCTTTAGGCGCATTGTTCATGCTTGTTATTGATATTTTTATTGAAAACATTGCTCCTCAATTAGATTTTTGGTATTGGAAAAACAACGTTGTTCCAATTCAAAACTATACTGCATGGTTTATTTTTTCTTTTGTTTTTATGTTTATTTATCATCATTTGGAGTTACCATTAACCAATAAAATAGCACCTTGGCTTTATGGTTTACAACTGGCTTTTTTTGTCGGTTTAAATTGGTTGTATTAGATTTTAGAATGAAATAAATATATTTGAATAATGAAAATTTCAATATTAATAACTTCAGCCATTTTATTATTTAGTTGTTCCAATAATCAAAAAACAAATAAGCCAAGTAAAATTAAAACGCCAATAAATGAAAGCAATCAAGCTGAAACAATTAGTGAAGATTTAATCAAAAAAAACATACTTGGTACTTGGATTTCAAATGATGATAAGAAGTCAAAAATGATTTTTACAAAAGAACTTCTACTTGATTTTTATGATAATAAAATAATTGATACACTTACTTATACAATTGAAAATAAAGGCAAAGAATCATTTTTAAAAACCATAGATTTTAAAGATAATATTGAATTCAATTATTCTATCGATTATTTGACTTCAAAGGATTTATCTTTAATTTATTTAGTAAAAGGAAATACTTTAAATTATACTAAACACAATTAGCAAAAACTTTTTCCCTTTTATCTGTTTATTATTTCAAAGCTTTTTAAAATATGTTATTTAATTTTTCGGTAGTATTTGTTACATTTTGGTTCATGGAGTTCATGGCTTGGTTTACGCATAAGTTTGTGATGCATGGTTTGCTTTGGTATTTGCATAAAGATCATCACCAAGTGGAACCAGGATTTTTCGAAAAAAACGATTCTTTTTTCTTGATTTTTGCCATTCCAAGTGCTTATTGTTATGTAACTGGATTAATGTATAATGATTTCCGTTTGTACATTGGAATTGGAATTTCGTTATACGGTTTGGCTTATTTTTTAGTTCATGAAATTATCATTCATCAACGATTTAAACTTTGGAGCAGGTTAGATAACAGGTATGTAAAAGCCATTCGCAGAGCACATAAAATCCATCATAAATATTTAGGAAAAGAAGATGGTGAAAACTTTGGAATGTTGATTGTTCCTTTAAAATATTGGAAAAATCCAAATTCTACAAACTAAGAAATGAGTTTATATGCTTGGTTATTATTGGCTTCTTTTGTTGGACCTTTTGTTTTAAGTTTTGATAAAAAAGTGGCTTTTTATAAATGGTTTAAACCTTTATTTATTGGAATTTCCATCAATGCAATTTTATTTATTTTGTGGGATGGATGGTTTACTCGTTCCAGTATTTGGTGGTTCAATAACGCTTATGTTTGGCCGTTTCGAATCAATGATTTACCCATTGAAGAATGGCTGTTTTTTGTAGTTGTTCCTTATGCCAGTGTGTTTATTTATGCTTGTATAAAAGCCTATTTTTCCGATAAATTTTTCAAACCTTTTGTAACTGCAATCAATTATACTTTTATTGTTTTACTTTTACTTGCTTGCATTTTATTTTATACCAAAACTTATACTTTAGTAAATTGTGTTTTGGCTTTAGCTTTATTGCTTTGGCACCAATTATATTTAAAAAAATTGTATATGGCCTATTTTTGGATGGCCTATGTTGTTCATTTAATTCCATTCCTTTTGGTAAATGGTGTTCTCACAGGTTCAATCACACCTGAACCGGTTGTAGGTTATAATGCCAATGAAATTATTGGTTTACGCATTTTTACTATTCCAATAGAAGATACCATTTATGCCTTAACTTGCTTACTTATTCCAATCACTGTTTTGGAATATTTTTTAGCAAAAAACAAGTAAATAAAATACATAAAAAAATCCCAAACAAAATAAATTGTTTGGGATTTTTTTATATCCTTACTACTAAAAATTATGCTTTTGTAGTTTTCTTAGTTGAAGCCTTTGGAGCTTCTTCAGCAGGAGTTTCAGCAGCTACAGTTTCGTTGTTTATTGCTTTTTCAATAGCATTGAAACGATTCTTCATATCTTGAATAGTTTTGTACAATTCATTCATTTCAGTGCGGTTAATAAAAGGTAATTTCTCAAACGATTTTTCCATTTGCTTTTCAATTTTACCTTTAAGGTTTAATTGTAATGCACTAACTTCACTCATTAATTTCGAATATTCTGGAGTTTCAAATAAAGTAACAAAATGCTTATCGTTAGTGTTTAACCAGTTTTTGTAAACTTCAGCAAACTCTTTTACATCTTCGCCATTTTTTACTTTAGCATACATGTTTTCAGCTACTTCATCCATTGCTTTCATGCCAGTAGTGTACATCATGTATTGCATTTGGTTGTTTTTAGTATTGTAAGCAGCCATCATATCCATCATTTCTTTTATTGATTCCATGTTAACAGCAGTTGCATTGTTACCAAATAATTTAGTTAATGGAGCCATAGATGTTTGCATTTGAGCATACATTTGGTTGTAGTTGTTAGTCATGTTATCCATTATTGGATTGGCGTTAAACATGTTACCCATATTCATGTTGTTCTTCATGTTATCGTAATTAGTTTTACCAGCATCCATCATTTTAATCATGTTTTCTTTCATGCTTACCATCATTGGGTTTTCCATCATGTTCTTCATCATATCAGGATTCATGTTGAACATTTTATCCATCATTTCTTTGTAAGCAGCAGTGTTAAACATGTTTTTAAACATTTCGGGAGTAAAAGTTTTATCGTTTAAACTTTTCATCATTGGCATAAAAAACTGAAAAGTTTTCATGTACATTTCCGAATTGTTAAACATATCAGCAAAGTTGTTTTTAGTTTCGCCATTGTTGAAATTTTTCATCATTTCATTATAGCTGTCAGTCATAGTGCTTTTCCATGAGTTAAAAACATTCATCATGCTATCCATGTTCATGTTTTTTATGTCAAAATTGTTGTTCATGTTAGGCATCATGTTTTGAGTCATTTCCATCCATTGTTTAGCCATTTCATTTTGCTTGTTCATGTAGTTTGTAAAAAACTCCATTCCATTGTGCATGTTGTTGTTTTGACCATTTACTTGGTTAAACCAATTCATTTGGCCATCGTACCATTTTTTAAAAGTTTCAGAATCCATGTTAATGTTAGTTCCATTACCCATAGTTTGTTGCATAGTTTTAGCAGCGTTTGTCATTGTTTCTATAGCTTGCTTTTGCATATCGGCCATAGTTTCAAACATGTTTTTTGTTGTTGTCTCCATAATTGTAATTTTTTACTTTTTAGGTTGATTTTGAAGTATTTAATCTATTAAATCGTGGACAAAAGTAGTGGTTTAAAAAAATAAGTCAATCAATATGTTTATTATCAAAATGTTAAACCCAATGAATCGCTAGATAGTGGCTTCAATTCATGGGTACTTGATTTTTGTCATGCTGTTTATTTATAGCACAATCAGCTAGTTTTGGTGTTAGTTTTTGAATATATTCTGAGCTATTTCACAATTCAAAAAAAAAAGAGACATTTTAACCCAGAATACGCATGTAATTTATAATAGTTTAGGCAAATTTGTTAACAATAAAATAATATAAAAATCTGTTTATGTTCAATTATGTTTGAAAAAAGTAAAAACAATTTAAAATTATGAGCAATTTAAAAAATTTAATTAGCATAGAACTAACCGATGCAGAAGTTAAAACCATAACTGACAACTATGTAACAATAGCAAATGTGTTAAAGAATAAATTGGTTTCACTAAATGCAGATGAACGACAAGAATATGGCAGAGTAGGTGTTAAAACTGAACCATATGTAAGAGAAGGTCAAAATATTATGAACGAAAGACCTGATTTTATTCCAAATGAAATTATGATAGTTGAAAATCAAAAAGATTGGAAAGCTTTTAATCAACTAAAAGCTTTAAGCAGCCTTTCAGAAACCATACATTTTAATATTTCGGATAGTTTAATTCTTTTGGGTAATGATTTGTTTGAAGATGTGAATACTCTTAAAAATTATTTAGAATATATTGCTAGCAATAATGTAGAAGATGCTAGAGCATTACTTGAAAGATTACAAACTAAAAATCCTAGAGCACAAAGACGCTCAAGAAAATCAGCACCACCAAAAAACTAATAATCAAATTTCACTAAATAGAGTAATATTGACTCTAACCAAAGTAACTTTGACTCTAACTAGAGTAACATTGACTCTAACTAGAGTAATTTTGACTCAAATTAGAATGATTTTGATTCTAACCAAAGTGAAGTTGATTCTAACTAGAGTGATATTGACTCTAACTAGTGTAAAGTTGACTCTAACTAGTGTGAAATAGACACTAACTAGTGTAAAATATATTTTTTAAAAACCACTTTTTTCAATTATTTAGAAGTGGTTTTTTTTATTAGTAAACAATTCTATTATTCAGCAAAATATTTGTTTATAAATCCAAAAAAATAAATATCCTTGCATTTCAAAAAAATATTATTTCATTTAAAAAAATAAAACTATGGCAGCTCCACAAGTAGGCGATGTATTTACTCACGATATTAAATACACCCAAGAACAAGTAAATTTATATGCACAAATTAGTGGCGATACAAATCCATTGCATGTAAATGCAGAAGTAGGCAAAGCAAGTATGTTTGGCCGAAACATTATTCACGGTCATTTTAGTGCCAGTGTGTTTACCAAAGTATTTGGAGTATTGTACTATGCCGAAGGACATATATACATGAAACAAAACAACACTTTTTTAAAGCCAATGTTTGTTGATACCGATTACAGAGCAGTAATAACAGTGAAAGAAATTTTTCCTGAAAAAAATAGAGTTTTATACGAAACTAAAGTTATTGATGTAGCCACAGGTGCCGATACCATTGTTGGCGAAGCCTTATTAATGAACAAAAAAGAATACGTTTGGTAAATAAATATATCAACTTCATTGCGAACTAAATGAAGTGAACAAAAAGTAACTAATTATAACACAAATATTTTTACAACTAATTTTTAGCTACTTAAAAAAACCACATAGAAACATAGAAAACATAGCAACATACTATGTTTATTATGTTTCTAAGTGGTTCAATTTTTTAATAAAACATATCACAATTTTTTGCCTTTTATTTCACTTTTAAAATCAAAATATTTTCTTGAATTGAACTAAAAATTAGTTCCATTTGAATAGCTTCTTTATCTAAAAACCAATAAATTTTTCATTATGAAATCAATCTTCCATTTTTTATATGTTACTTCCATTTGTTTTACAATGTTTTTACTATCAAATAACTCCATTGCCCAGCAAAATTTAACCATTGAAAAGCTTTGGCAGCTTGGAAGAGTTGCAGATCCACAAGTTTCGCCTGATGGTAAAACTGTACTTTTTGGCGTTAGAAATTATGATGTAAAAAGTAATAAAAGTACCAATATTATCTACATTGGTAAAACCAATATTGAAAGTAAAACAGCAATTACTAATTCAGAAATGAATGCCTTCAGTGCTCGTTTTACTCCTGATGGACAAAAAATTAGTTTTTTAAGTACAAAATCAGGTGATGTTCAGTTATGGGAAATGAACTTGGATGGAAGTAATGCAATCATGGTAACCAATATCAATGGCGGAATTAGTGGTTATAAATATTCTCCAAAAATGAACAATATTGCTTTTACTGCCGATGTAAAATTGGATAAAGAAGTAAAAGAAATTTATCCTGATTTAGATAAATGTAATGCAAGAATTATTGATGGATTATTTTACCGCCACTGGGATTCATGGCACGATTACGCTTACAGTCATTTGTTTATTATTGGATATGCCAATGGCAAAATAGTTGGAGATGCAATAGATATTATGAATGGCGAAAAATTTGATTGTCCGTTACAACCAAATGGCGATGATGATGAATTTAATTGGCATCCAAATGGAAATAAATTGGCTTACGATTCAAGGAAATTAAATGGAACTGCAGAAGCTCTTTCAACCAATAGTGATATTTATGAATATGATTTAACTACTAAAAAAACAATTAATCTTTCTGCAAGCAATAAAGGCTACGACCGCAATCCTAAATATTCGCCAAGTGGTAATAAAATAGCTTGGCTACAAATGATTGGAGCTGGAAATGAAAGCGATAATCAACGTATTTGTGTTTTGGATTTATTAAACAATAGTTTTCAAGGTTCACCGGTTAAAGATTTACATATTGAAAACTTTGAATTTGACAGCGATTTAAGTTTTTATTACATCGTAATTGATAAAGGAACCAAACAAATTTATTATACCAATGATTTTGGAACTGCAAATAATAAATATCCTGAAAAAATTACCAATGGTGACCATGATTATACTACAGTTTCAGTTTATAAAATTGGCAAAAAAACCATGCTCTTAGGTTCAAGAATGTCGATTAGTTTGCCAACAGAACTTTTTACTATTGACCCAAAAAGTAAAAAACAAACACAAATAACTAATACCAATCAAACTTTGTTATTTGAAATAACGATGGGTAAAGTGGAAAAACGAATTACCAAAACAACTGACGGAAAAGACTTGTTAAGTTGGGTTATTTACCCACCCAATTTTGATCCAACTAAAAAATACCCAACATTGCTTTATTGCCAAGGTGGACCACAAAGTGCGTTATCACAATTTTTTAGTTACCGCTGGAATTTTCAGTTAATGGCAGCCAATGGTTATATCATAATTGCACCTAACAGACGCGGAATGCCAGGACATGGAAGTGAATGGAATGATGCAATTACGGGGGATTATGGTGGACAATGCATGAAAGATTATTTAAGCGCCATAGATGATATTAGCAATGAGCCTTACGTAAATAAAGACAAATTAGGTGCAGTTGGAGCAAGCTTTGGCGGATTTTCGGTTTATTGGTTAGCTGGAAATCACAACAAACGTTTTAAAACTTTTATTGCTCATTGTGGCATGTTTAACATGGAAAGTTGGTATGGAACTACCGAAGAAATGTACTTTGCCAATAATGATAATAAAGGTCCGTATTGGAGCCAAACTGAACATCCAAATAACTTTGATGCTTCGCCACATAAATTTGTTCAAAACTGGGATACACCTTTGCTAGTTATTCATAACGAAAAAGATTTTAGAGTTCCACTAGGACAAGGAATGGAAGCATTTACAGCTGCGCAACTAAAAGGAGTTCCAAGCCGCTTTTTATATTTTCCTGACGAAAACCATTGGGTTACCAAACCTCAAAACAGCATACTTTGGCAACGTGTTTTCTTTGATTGGTTAGCTAGAAGTTTGAAGTAAAAATGTTGTTGGTTTATAGAAAACATAACATTGAATAGGTAATTGATTCAAATAAATACAAGCAATTACCTATGCAAAAAAATTACTTTACAAATCTATGTTTTGATAGAGTTCTAGCGGCTAAATAACCACTAAACAACATGAGAATTGCTGCAAGATAAAAGGGTGCCCCTGGCATGTAAAACATTGAATCTTTTGCTGTAGCATAAGCAAATAAATTGGTCATAATTAGTGGACCAACAATAGAAGTTAAGCTTATTAAACTTGTTAAAGCTCCTTGTAATTCGCCTTGTTCGGTAGCAGGAACTTGGTTTGAAATTAAACCTTGTAAAGCTGGGCCAGCAATTCCGCCTAGGCAATAAGGAATTAAAAATG
>Ga0247839_1005357_pt1 | contig 15601 bp, 16 predicted proteins | sample LaCruzMarch2015__6_FD_192405 | JGI IMG/M metagenome (GOLD analysis project Ga0247839, IMG submission 192405) | Freshwater microbial communities from meromictic Lake La Cruz, Castile-La Mancha, Spain - LaCruzMarch2015_16m | ecosystem: Environmental > Aquatic > Freshwater > Lake | place: Spain... | reverse complement strand
GCAAGCCACCAGACGGAATCCCGTCGAGCGCAAGGACATTGCGTAACAGGACTGTAACGGAAGATTGCGGGATTGGTGAGAAGGCTGGCCGGGAGGCGCCAAAGCCCTGCTGATGAATCCCATAAGCGCTGCTTATGTTGGGGTGCGGTAGCGGCAATCCGTAGCCAGCAGGCCAGCCCACTGCTAATCAGAGGACACCTCAGGATGCGTCTCCGGCATGGCCCTGCTCGTTCGATTTAAAGCCCTGCCTCTACGGGCCAGCCTGGCCACTGCAACCGTGGCCGCGGCCTGCCTGTTCTCTGCTGGCTGTCAGCGCCAACCCTCAGCCGAGCTGCAAAAGCTGCAGCAGCGACAGGAGCAGTTGGAAGTAAAGATTCAGCAGCTAGAGCAAAAGCTCAACGCGGCGCCCGCCGCTAACGGCGCCGACCCAGCTGGCAAGCCCCCGGCTGGAGCGATCAAATCCCTGACCTACCGCAGCGGCACCTCAGACGATCGCCTGCGCGTTTATTGGGCTGATGGCAGCAAGAGCGACCTGCCCTGCACCAAGGAGCAGGCGACCTTGGTGTGTGGGTAATTCGCCTTGACACTGACAGAGCCGCTGCGTTGAGCTGGTTCGAACACGTCGATAGACCCATGGGTTCACCTTTTGCTTCAGCAGCGGCGTTATTAAGTCCGCGACTGCTGGCGGGTGGCTTGTTGGTGGCCAGTTGCCTGGGCGCTGGCAGCCTGTCATTTGTGAATGCGGCGCCGGCCCGGGCCCAGGCGGAGGCACCCGTTCCATTCAGCGCCGTGCGGGCCCTCAACTTGGCTCGCAACACCGCAGTGCAGAGCAACGGGGGCTTGGGGCTCTACCGACCAGACAAGTGCATGTTTGAAACGGCTAACGCCGGCAACAAATGCCTGATCAGCTCAACCAGCGATGGCTATCTCTTTCGCTTCCTAGGCGGCGCGCCTGGCTGGCAGCAACTAAATCAGGCGGCTTCAGTGGAAACCGAAATCCGCATCTCCAGCGACGGGGACACCGTCCTTGGCATCGACTACAACGGCGCCCCGCGTTGAGCCATCTTGGAGGCAATGTCTGTTAATGCCAGCAACCAGTCAGGCCCAACCGGCCAACACTCCCTGCGAGTGAGGCTTAGGGCAATGCCCTTTTCGCCGTAGGCGGCCTCATTTACAAAGACGGGCCAGACGGACTCCCCCGCCAAAGCCGGCGGTAGGGCCAGGCCAATTTCCTTGCCGCTGGGATCGATAAACACCGGATCTCCCGAACGCAAGGGACGCCAGTCGCGATGCTGTAACGCTGGATGCAGGCAAGCGGCAGGTGAACCATCTGGATGGCGCGGCAAATCCAAGCTGCCCAGATGGCAATGCACCACCAGCTCAGCCGGCAGCCTCAGGCGGCCTCGCTGGGCTGCCGCCAACACGGCCAGGGCCGCCTCAACGCCGAGCTGGCTTTGACGGCAGATCGGAGCCTGGATAACCCCCTGGGGCACCGGACCCACCTCGATAACCAGGCCGCAGGGCCAGCGCTCCACCAAAAAGCCCGTTTGGGAAGCATCGGCCTCGTGCAAGTAAATCGGCAGCCCCAGCTCGCCCTGCAAACCCGCCGCCAGAGCTAGATCAGCCGGCCTCCGGCCATAGAGCACCAAGGAGTTACCCATAGCGCTGGTGGTGCTGTGTAGGTCGAGCACCACCAGCGAAGGAGATTCAGCATCAGGGCCATGGCAAGCGAGCAGCTGGCGAGCGCGCTGCAGATCAGCTTCGTTTCTCGAGGAATCCGCCAGCAGCTCGAGAGCAAAGCAGCGATTTAAATCCCGCTCCACATAGCGCTGATTGACTTTGTGGGCAGCTGGGTTGCCAAGCACCAACGCCACATCAAGGCCGTGGCTCTGCAGGGCCTCGGGCTGGCGGCGCCAGTGCTCCAGCAGCCAGGGGGCGTTGCGTTCATTGCCGTGGGTGCCGGCCACGACCAGCACCTGGGCCGGTTTGACGATTTGGCTGATCAAAAAGAAGAAGGCCAGAAATGGATTTCGGCCCCAGCCTGACGCAGATTCAGAGCTCTGCCGCCCCCGCAACCATGCCTCCCCCCGCCCCCTTGGTGCGCACGGCCCGCGCGGTCTGGCACTGGCAATGGCAACAGTTAATGGGTGGCCTGGGACCGGCTGATGCCGAGGGCAACTACCGCCGTCCCAGCGGAGCCTTCACGGCGCTGCCGCCCCTGCCCAGCGAAGCCGGCGCGGCTGATGGGCACGTGTTGATTGTGGGGCGCAGCTGCCCCTGGGCCCACCGGGCCTGGCTGGTGTGGAGCCTGCGCCAACTGGGCAGCAGCATCAACCTGGTGGTGGTGGACCCCGATCCAGCCGAGGGGCGCTGGCGCTTTGCCGAGCCCTTCAACGGCTGCGCCAGCTTGATCGAGCTCTACCAGCAATCAGGCTCTGATCCGGGGCAGCGGGCCACGGTGCCGGCGCTTTATTCCCGCAGTGAGCGGCGGATCCTGGTTACGGAGAGCGCCAGGCTGATCGAGCTGCTCAACCGCTGGCCCGCACCAGCAGGGCCCGATCTGGAGCCCCATAACCAGCAGGAAGCCACAAAGAAGTGGCGCACGCGGCTGCAGGACGACGTCAACGACGGGGTGTACCGCTGTGGTTTCGCCCGCACCCAGGCTGCCTACGACCGGGCCGAGACGGCCTTGTTTGCAGCGCTCCTGGACGCCAATGGGGCCTTGGAGCAATCTCCCTGGCTAAGTGGGGCCCAACTGAGCCTGGCCGACATAGGGCTTTTCCCGACCCTGATCCGGCTGGAGCTTGTTTATGCACCCCTGTTCGGTTGCAGCCGCCTACCCCTTTGGCAGCTACCAGCCCTATGGGACTGGCGCCGGCGCGTCTACAGCCTGCCCGGCGTGGCCGAGACCTGCTTCCCGGAGGCCTGGCGCAGCGATTACTTCGGTGCCCTCTTTCCCCTCCATCCCTCGGGAATCATCCCGGCCGGGCCGCCACTCGCCACACTGGTGCAAGGCCGTGCCCATCCATGACTGATCCGATATTTGAAGGGGTGTACGGCACCTACACGATTGACGCCACCGACCGGAGGGAGGTGCTCGGCTACCGCCTTGCTCTCACGGCGGTGGCCGTTGGCCAAGCAGGCCTGCTAGTGCAGTGGCGGCAGCTGGGAGCCGACCAGCTCTGGCCCTGGATGCTGCTAATGGCTGCGGGGCTGGGACTAGCCCTGCGCTGGATTCACATCTACTTGGTGCCCTTGCACCGGGCCCTGCAGCTTTTCTGGCTACTGGGCTGCCTGGGGGGCCTGGCATTGGCGATCCGCAGCGGCCCCGGCGCCATGCTGCCGGCCCTAGCCAGCCAGCCCCTCTGGATCCTGGCCATTGGCCCCTTTTTCGCGGCCTTGGCGGGGGTTGGCTTCAAGGAATTTTTCTGCTTCAGGCGACCGGAGGCGATCGGCGTGACCCTGCTGCTGCCTATCGCCCTGCTGGGCCACCTCAGCGGCTTGCTGCCAGGAGCGATCACCACGGCCCTGCTGGCCCTGGAGAGCGGGCTTTTGCTGGTGCTATGCCTGCGCAAGTTTCCCATGCCCGCCGCGGCAGATGTGGGCGACAAGAGCGTGTTTGCTTACCTCAAAGGCCAAGCTGGCACAGCTGAGGAGGCTGCACTTTGAGTTTGATCAGCCTGGTGGAAGCCAGTAAGGACTTCGGCATCCGCACCCTGTTTGAGGGCCTCACCCTGCACATCGGCGAGCGGGAGCGGCTCGGGCTGATAGGTCCCAATGGGGCCGGCAAGAGCACCTTGTTGAAGGTGCTTGCGGGCAATGAGCCCCTCGGCAGCGGCCAGCGCCGCTGCGCCCCCCGCACCCGGGTGGTGCTCGTAGACCAGGAGCCCGAGCTAGACCCCGAGCACACCGTGCTGGAGCAGGTGTTTGCCGGTAGCGGCGAGAAGATGGCTTTGCTGCGGCAGCACACGGCCCTGAGTCAGGCCGTGGCTGATGGCCCCGACAACGCCATCGCCCTGGCCCAGCTAAGCGACCTGCATGGCCGCATGGATCAGCTCAATGCCTGGGGGCTGGAGCAGCAGTGCCGCGAGGTGCTGGAGCGGCTAGGCATCGCCGACATCGAACGCAAGGTGGGCGACCTCTCCGGCGGCTATCGCAAGCGGGTCGCCCTGGCTGCAGCCCTGGTGGCCGAGCCGGACGTGCTGCTACTGGATGAGCCCACCAACCACCTCGACGCCAACGGGGTGGAATGGCTGCAGAGCTATCTGGAGCGCTTCTCCGGCGCCCTAGTGCTGGTGACCCACGACCGCTACGTGCTCGATCGGGTCACCCGCCGGATCGTGGAGGTAGATCGGGGCCTGGCCCGCAGCTACGACGGCAACTACGCCACCTATCTCACCCATAAAGCCGAAGAAGAGGCATCTGAAGCGGCCTCAGCCGCCAAGTTCAAGGGCACGCTGCGGCGGGAACTGGCCTGGCTCAGGCAGGGTCCCAAAGCCCGCAGCACCAAGCAGAAGGCCCGTATCCAGCGAATTGAGGCGATGCGGGAGGCACCTCTGCGGCAGGGCCGCGGCCAGGTGAGCTTGGCCACCACCAGCAGGCGGCTCGGCAAGCGGGCCATCACCGCCGAGGACCTGGAGGTGAGTGTGGGCGAAGGACCCGAGACCAGGGCCCTGCTGCGTGCCTTCAGCTACGACTTCAGCCCGGAAGACCGGGTTGGCATCATTGGCCCAAACGGGGTGGGCAAGTCGAGCCTGCTTGAGGTAATCGCCGGCCGGCGCCAACCCAGCAGCGGCAGCCTGGAGCTGGGCTCGACCGTGAAGCTCGCCTACTTCGACCAGCACAGCGATGTGCTGCTCAAGCCCGACCAGAAGGTGCTGGAGGTGGTTCAAGCTGCCGCCAGTCGGGTGGCAGTGGACGGCGAGGAGCTGAGCGCCTCCCAGTTGCTGGAGCGCTTCCTGTTTCCACCAGCCCAACAGCACCAACCGGTGGCCAAGCTCTCCGGCGGCGAACGGCGGCGGCTCCATCTCTGCCGGCTGCTGATTGAGGCCCCCAACGTGCTGCTGCTCGACGAGCCCACCAACGACCTGGACGTACAGACCCTGAGCGTGCTCGAAGACTTCCTTGAAGACTTTCGCGGCTGCGTGGTGGTGGTCTCCCACGACCGCTACTTCCTCGATCGCACCGTGGATCGGCTGTTCTGCTTTGAGAATGGCGAGCTGCAGCGCTTTGAGGGCAACTACAGCGCCTACTTAGAAGCGAGCTCTACCCGCCAGGCCGCACCCAAGAACCCCAAGAATCCAGCCCCGGTAGCGCCCCAAGCCAGCAAGGCCCAGACGCGGCGGCGGAGCTTTAAGGAGAGCCGGGAGCTGGGCGAATTGGAGGTAAACCTGCCGGCCTGGGAGCAGCAGCGCCGTGACCTGGAGCTGGCCCTGGCCACTTCAGGCAGCGACTACGCCGCCCTTGAGGGACTCACCCAGGAGCTCGCCGCGTTAACTGAGCGCATCCATTGCGGCGAGGAGCGCTGGCTCGAACTCAGCGAGCTGGCGGGGTGAAACGGGGGCCGCAGCCAGGGCTGGCAGCAGCGCGGAGAACGCTGGACGCACATTGTTGTCAATCCAACACATCACCAAAGCTCAGCTCCCGGCGCCATTGGGAGTGCTCAAAGAGTTAGCAGTGCATCTTCGGGGCGTCGATCCAGAACAGGCGCCCGTAAGGTGATCGGCGACGAGCTCCGGTACCTAGTGACCGGTATCTGAATGAAAAGCATCGACGAGCACATCCAGAAAGACCAGAGCGAGATCGAGGCCGCCAAGGCCGCTGGCGACCTAGGCAAGGTCCGCCACTTGGAGGAAGAGCTCCAGGGTCTCAAGGAGTTCAAAGAGCACCATCCCGAGGACAGCCACGACCCAACCCCACTGGAAGTGTTCTGTGACCTGAACCCTTCTGCCCCCGAGTGCCGCGTCTACGACGACTGAATTGCCTAGGGCCTAATTACCTAAGGCCGAACTGCCTAGGGTTGAATAATGCCGAGCTGCTGCCACACCGCGGCCAGCAGCTGCGGCAAATTTTTGGAGGCAGCAGCTGAAACAGCCAGAACGGGCAAGCCGCCACGGGCCTGCACCTGCAGGCTCACCTTCTCTACCAGCTCTTCAAGGCTGGCTGGATCGAGCAATTCGATCTTGTTGAGCACCACTAGGCGGGGCCTCTGGTCGAGCCCATGGCCGTAGGCCGTGAGCTCCCCCTCGACCACATTGAGGTCGGCGACCACATCCTCAGCGCTGGAATCGATCAGATGGATCAGCAGCCGGGTGCGCTCGATGTGGCGTAGGAAGTCGTGCCCCAGTCCTGCTCCCTGGGCCGCTCCAGCGATCAAACCAGGAATATCGGCAAAGACGGTGCCGTCACCACTGGGACGGCGCACCACCCCCAGGTTGGGTACCAGGGTGGTGAAGGGGTAATCGGCGATCTTGGGCCGAGCTGCCGAAAGCACCGAAATCAAGGTGCTCTTGCCGGCATTGGGCAAGCCGATGATGCCAACCTCAGCCAGCAGCTTGAGCTCCAACTGCAGCAGCCACTCCTCTCCCTCCCGGCCCTCGGTGAACTTCTCCGGGGCCCGGTTGCGGTTGCTGAGGTAGTGGGCATTGCCAAGGCCGCCGCGGCCGCCAAAGGCCACCAGTAGCTCCTCACCTGCATCGGTGAGATCACCTAGCAAAATTGAGGTGCGGGCATCGCGAACCACCGTGCCGCATGGCACCTTGATCACTAGATGGTTACCGCTGGCACCGGTGCAGCGGTTGGGGCCGCCCCGGCGACCATCGACCGCCAAAAACTGCCGCTTGTACTTGAAATCCAGCAGGGTCTGGAGGTTGGCGTCAGCCACCAGCAGCACGTCGGCACCACGGCCGCCATCGCCGCCGGAAGGGCCGCCGGCTGGCACATATTTCTCGCGGCGAAACGCCACGATTCCGTCGCCGCCTCGGCCGGCCTTGACCGTTACGCGGGCTTGATCGATGAATTGCATTGGAACAAACCTAGGATCGCGCCGTCTGAAGGCCCGTCTTGGCAGAGGTTCGCTTCCAGCAGGTCAGCAAGACCTACCCACCCCGGCGCGGTGGTGATCCGGTGCAGGTGCTGCGCCAGCTGGATCTACAGATTCAGGACGGCGAATTTTTGGTGCTGGTTGGGCCCTCCGGCTGCGGCAAAAGCACCCTGCTGCGCCTACTGGCTGGCCTAGAGCAGCCCAGCCAGGGAGAGATCTACGTGGGCAATCGGCCCGTGAGCTCGCTGCGCCCAGCCCAACGAGACGTGGCCATGGTGTTCCAGAGCTACGCGCTCTATCCCCATCTCACGGTGGCCGGCAACATCGGCTTCGGCCTGCGCCGCAGCCGCAACCGCACGGCCCTTGAGCAGCTTCAAGACAGCCTGCACCTGGCCACCAGGCGGCTGCCAGGGCCCTTGCGGCTGCGCTCACGGCGGGAGGAGCGCATCGCCCAGCGCATCGCCGAGGTAGCGGAAACCCTGGAGCTCGGCCAGCTACTCGATCGGCTGCCAAAGGAGCTTTCCGGTGGCCAGAAGCAGCGGGTTGCCCTGGGCCGGGCCATCGCCCGGGCGCCGGCGGTGTTTTTGATGGACGAACCGCTCAGCAACCTCGACGCCAAGCTGCGCACCGGCACCCGCACCCAAATCGTTGAGCTGCAACGACGGCTGGGCACCACCACCCTGTATGTGACCCACGACCAGGTGGAGGCCATGACCATGGGGCACCGGATCGCCGTGCTCAATGCCGGAAGGCTGCAGCAGCTCGGCACACCGATGGAGCTCTATCAGTGGCCCGCCAATTTGTTTGTAGCCCAGTTCATCGGCAGCCCGCCCATGAATCTGCTGCCGGTAACCGCGATAGGTGCGGGCCAGGTGCAGCTGGGCGGCCGCAAGCTGGCGGTTGAGGGGCCCCTGGCCGAGATGCTGGCATCACGGGCAGGGGAGGCGCTCACTGGCGGACTGCGGCCCGAGCACTTCCAGCTAGCTCCCGCAACCAACCGCAACCTGCGGGCCGAGGTGAGCCATGGCGAAGCCCTGGGCAACGAACAACTGCTCACCTGCCGCCTGGAGGAGGGCGGTCACCTGGTGCAGGTGCGGGTCGGCCCTGAAACAATCCTGCCGCCGGGGGCCAGCCTGAACCTCGACATAGATCCCCGCGGCTGGCGGCTGTTTGATGCGAGCGGCGAGGCCCTGCCCCTGCCCCCTGAGCCCGCAAGCCTGGAGCCGACCCTGCCCTATTTCACGTAAATCACGCTGCAGCCAGCCCCGCCGTCGCCCTGCTCGGCATCACTCACCCGCTCCACGTAGGGCACCGTTGCCAACCAGGCCCGCAGGCCGCGCTTGAGCTTGCCCGTGCCGATGCCGTGGATCACCCACACGGGACCATTGGCGGCGCGCAGCCGCTCCTCCAGCTGGGCCTCGGCTTCATGCACCCGCAGGCCGCGCACATCAACGGTGTTGCGCTCGGAGCGCACATCCGGGCCCGGCCCCCCCAGCCCCCGCTGACCCTTCACCTGCACCCGCACCTCAGGGGGTGAGGGTTTTTCGCCATGCAGCCCCTCGATGCCAGCCAGCTCCAGGGTCAGCCGCATCACCCCACAGCGCACCGTGAGTTCCCGTCCGTCATCGGCGATGGCAAGCACCTCACCGGCCTTGCCCAGCGATAACAGCCGCACCCGATCACCAACGGCGGGCATCCAGCCCCGGTGCTCGCGCCGCTCCGGGGTGGGGCGGTGCTGCTGCTCCAGCGATTTCAAACGCTGGCCGGCCTGGCGGGCGGTTTCGCCTAGGGCAGCGCTGCTGGCCTCCCCCCCCTCAGGTCCCTGGCGCAGCCTCCTGATGATGCGCTTCACCTCGTTCTGTCCCTGACGAATCGAGCGCTCCAACTGCTGGCGCCGCTGTTCCTGAAGCTCGGCGCTCTGCTGGGTCTGCTGTTGCCAGCGCAGCAGCAACTCCTCGTGCAACAGCTCGGTGCGAGCCAGTAGGACGGCTGCTTCCTCGGCGGCTTCCTGCTGGCGTTGACGCTGATTTTCCAGGCCGGCGATCACCTGGTTCACCTCGCCCTCGCCGAGGGGCTCCAGCTGGGCGGCGGCGAGCTCCAGCACCGGCTCCCCCAGCCCCAGCCGGCGGGCAATCGCCAGGGCGTTGCTGCGGCCCGGGATACCCCACTGCAGCCGGTAAGTAGGCGAGAGGGTGTCCACATCGAATGCCACCGAAGCGTTCTCGAAGCGTGGATCGGCATATTTGAGCGCCTTGAGCTCACCGAAGTGGGTGGTAGCGATCGTGAGCCTGGCCCGATCGGCCAGGTGCTTGAGCAGGGCCGTGGCCAGGGCCGAACCCTCGAGGGGATCGGTGCCGGCTCCCACCTCATCGAGCAGCACCAGGGAGGCGCCGCCAGCAGCGCCAGACCCAGGAAGAGCTTCGAGGATGCGGGCGATGCGGCGGATGTGGCCGCTGAAGGTGGAGAGGTTTTGTTGCAGCGATTGCTCATCGCCGATGTCAGCCAGCACCTGGCTGCACCAGGGCAGCCGCGGCGTGCCGCTGCAGGGCAGGAACAGGCCCGCCCGAGCCATAAGAGCTGCCAAGCCGACGCTTTTGAGGGTCACGGTTTTGCCGCCGGTGTTGGGGCCCGTGATCGCCACCACCCGCAACTCCGCTGCCACCAGCAGGCTCACGGGCACCACCGCATGGCCTCCCTGACGCCGCTGCTGCCAAAGCAGCAGGGGGTGGCGCAGCTCACGCAGCTCGAAGGGCGCGCTGGGGTCGTCTGCCAGCTCCGGGCGTACCGCCCCCAACCATTGGCCGTAGCGCGCCCGAGCCACCCCCGCATCCAGTCGCACCAGCACCTGCTGGAGTGCGGCCAGAGCTTCAGCCTCCTCGCCCACCTGGGCGCTCAGGGCCGTCAGCACGGCCCGCTCCAGCTCCCGCTCGCGCCCCTCCAGGTCGCGTATGCGATTGCCCAGGGCAATCACCGCCTGGGGTTCAATAAACACCGTTTGTCCCGAAGCCGAGCTGTCGTGCACCAGCCCTGGCAACTGAGCGGCAGCGCCAGCCTTCACAGCCAGCACGGGACGGCCGTTGCGCTCCGAGATCACCGTGTCCTGGAGCATGGCGCCGCAGCGGCGCATCAGCTCCTGCAATCGATCACGCCGATCTGAGCGGGCCCCAAGCAGCTGGCGCCGCAATCCCTCCAGGGGCGGACTGGCCCGATCCGCCACCCGGCCGCCCTCTTCAAGGCAAAAATGCAGCCGCTGCTCCAGCTCCGGCAGGGTGCGCAGCTCGGCCACCAGGGCCGTACAGACCGGCCGCAGCTGGGGATCGTCGATCTGGCGCCGCAGCCGGCGGGCCGCAGCCAGAGTGGTAGCCAAAGCAAGCAACTCCTCGCCCGGAGCCGTGCCGCCCTTGGCGCAGAGGGTCACCAGCACCGCGATATCGGCAACTCCCTGAAAACTCAGACCCCCCTCCAGCAGCCCGTCGAGGCCAAGCAGCTCGGTGGTTTCAGCGAGCAGGCTGCGGCTGGCAGCGAGGCAAGCGGGCAGGGCCAGCTCCAGGCAGGCACAGCGGCCTTGAGTTGTGCTGGCGAAGCTGGCCAGCTGCTCAGCGAGCCGAGGCCACTCGAGCAGCTCCAGGGCCTCCTGCTGAATTGGAGCCAATGGGGCAGTGACGTCGTTCACCCGGGCAGGTTGGAGGGGATGCCGCCAGGGGGTTCGTAGAGCATCTCGAGCCAGTTGCCTTCTGGGTCTTGGAGATAGAAGCTGGCAGTTCCGTCACGGTGGTCATGCACTGGGCCGCAGGAACAGCCGGCCGCCACAAGCTGGGCGTGCACCGCATCCACCTCGGAGCGGTCGCGGAAATGGAAAGCAAAATGGGGCCCGGCAGCCTTGTAACTAGGGCTGAGCAGGGCCAAGCCCGTGCCGGCCCCAGGCCACTGCAAATAGGCCCAATCGGGGGCATCCCAGCAGAGCTGCAGGCCCAGGGAGACATAGAAGGCCTTGGCCCGCTCCATGTCCTGCACCCGAAGTGCCACATGGCCAAGGTGATGAACAGCAGCAGGAGCCATGGCAACTGAACCGGGTGAGTTCATTGTGGGTTACAGAAACGGATCTTGAGGATCTGATCGAACTTCACCACCAACATCAGCCAGGCGGTGCCGGCCAAGGTGAGGAGGGGATAGGCGAGCGTGGGTGCAGGAATTACGAAGGGCAGCAGGGCCAGACCGAAGGCCGGAGGACAACGAAGGCGAGCCAACCTGAGCAGCAACGCAGTAACCAAAACAGTCAAAAATGCGGCCAGCGGACTGCCCCCCAGAGCCAGCAAAAATACAATTCCAGTAACCGCCGCTCCAGCAGTAACCACCAGGACGGCTAAGGAGCGGCCTTGCCAGGGACACTCATCAGCATGAGCCAACATCTCCCAGGTAATCACCAGCAAAGGGGGATACAAAACCAAGTGGGATCCCAGCAGCTGGACCATTACCAGAGCTCCCAGCAAGAAAACAGCCAAAGGCAGCAGCCAGGGAACCCTTTGCAACCAGGACTGGGGGGCAATCAAAGTTGAGATAGTTGGCACCGAGGGGGAGACTTGAGCCCGAGCCGGCGGCGGAATCAATCTAGAGCGAAGCATGACGATTAGGGCCAGCCCACCTGTGCCCACCAGAATCGCCATCGGGTACAAAAAACTCGTAATTCCCAACACCAAGGGCAATACCCCGGCCGAAATTGCCGGAATAACCGGCGAGCGTAGAAGCCGGATAACAAGCAAGCAGATCGCCAGATCCAATATCAGCGCGGTGGGGCCATAGGGCAGGGTGCGGGTGACCAGCACTCCAGGCGCAGCAGTTAATACGGGCGTGAGAGCCAGGAGTTTTGGGGAACGGGCCCAGCTGCTGAGCGGATCGGCAAGCACAACAGAGGCGAGGGCCCCCAGCTCTGGAAACAACAGATAACTGACGCCGCTAGCTCTGGCCAGCGCAGTCATCAAAGCGATGTAAGTAGCTGTAGCCAGACAAGGCCAAATCCAAAAATATCGGGAATTAATAAAATTACCCCTGGCGCAGCCACTGCGCAGCATCACAGGCGTGATAAGTGAGGATCAAATTAGCCCCAGCCCGCTTAAAGCACAGCAGGGTTTCCAGCACCACGGCCCGCTCGTCGATCCAGCCCTTTTCAGCGGCGGCCTTCACCATGGCGTATTCACCGCTTACGTTGTAAGCAGCAATTGGCAGCTCGGTTTCGCCACGCAGACGGTAGATGATGTCTAGGTAGGCAAGGCCAGGCTTAACCATCAAAATATCAGCACCCTCCTGTTCATCGAGCAGGGCTTCGGTGAGCGCTTCACGTCCATTGGACGGATCCATTTGATAGGTTGATTTATCATTCGGAATTGGCTTGCCCGCGCCAACCCGAGGGGCAGAATCAAGAGCTTCGCGGAAGGGGCCGTAATAAGCGGAAGAGTATTTAGCTGTATAGCTAATAATGCCGATATGCTCGAACCCCTCCTCATCGAGGGCTTCGCGGATAGCCCCAACTCGTCCATCCATCATGTCGCTGGGGCCAATCAGATCCGCCCCGGCCCGAGCTTGGGCAACGGCTTGGCGACAGAGAATCGCCACCGTTTCATCGTTGAGCACTACCCCTTCCTCGCTAACGATGCCGTCATGGCCGTCACAGGAGTAGGGATCGAGGGCCACGTCCGTCATGATCGCCATCTCGGGGTGCACCTCCTTAAGCCGGCGAATAGCTCGGGGTATCAGGCCACCTTCGTTGAAGCATTCGGCGCCGTCTTCGGTTTTAAGGCCATCGGCCACCTTGGGGAACAGCACAACGCAGCGGATGCCCAAGTCCCAAGCGCGGCCCACCTCCTGCACCAAGCCTTCGAGGCTCCAGCGCATAGCTCCTGGCATGGCACCAATTGGCTCGTTGGTGGCGCCTTCGTGCACGAAGAGCGGATAAATAAAGTCGGCAGCACTTAGGTGATGCTCCCGCACCATCGCCCGCAAAGCCGGGGTGCGGCGCAATCGGCGGGGACGGTAGGTGAGCTCCATGAAAACGGCCTGGCTGGCCCGGATCCTAGAGACGGGCCGCCTGAATCCAGCCAGAGCGGGGATCGGCGCTGCGGGCAGCACGCAACTGCTCCAGCAGCTGGCGCTCCTCGGCGCTGAGCTGCTCGGGCAACTTGAGCACCGGCGTAAGCAGCAGGTCGCCGCGGCCGTCCTTGAGGGGCCAGCCCTTGCCCTTGAGCCGCAGGCTGCGGCCCAGGGTCATACCAGGCGGCACTTGCACGGAGGCCTCACCGTCGGGGGTCGCCACCCGCACCTCGCCGCCGAGGGCCAATTCATCAAGGCTGAGGGGCAACTCAGCGCGCAGCTGGTCGCCATCGAGCTTCCACACCGGATGCTCCTGCAGTTGCAGGTTGAGGTACAGGTCGCCGCGGCGGCCGGTGCCGGGCTGCAGGTTGCCCTTGCCCTTCAGCCGCAGGCGGCTGCCGTGCTTCACCCCTGGCGGGATGCGCACCTGCACCCGCTCGTCGTTGACGGCCAAGGTGCGCTCGGAGCCGCGGAAAGCGTCGGCAAAGGAGAGGCTGATGCTGGCTTCGGCATCGAGATTGATCGGGGCGCTGCGGCCGACGCCAGGCATGCCGCCAGCAAAGCCACCAGGGAAGCCTGAACTGAAACCAAAACCGCCCGGGGCACCGCCGGGAGCGGGGCCGCCAAATCGACCTAGCAGGTCGTTGATGAAGTCGTCGAAGTTGCCATAGCGGCCAAAATCAACATCAACGCCGCCACTGGCCGAGCCACCGCCCGCCTGGCTCCAGTACTGGCCAAATTGTTCGTAGCGCCGGCGTTTATCAGGATCGGAGAGCACTTCATAGGCCTCGCTCACCTCTTTGAACTTGGCCTCAGCCCCCGCATCGCCGGGGTTCACGTCCGGATGGTACTGACGGGCCAGCTTGCGAAAGGCGCGCTTGATGGCGTCGGCATCAGCGCCACGCTCAACCTCGAGGACACTGAAGTAATCGCGGTAGCCGTTCGCGCTCATCGACCCCAAAACCACCGCACCTGTTCAGTGTCTCAGCCGCTGGGAACTTCCGCTGGGCCAAGGAAGGGCGGAAGGCCGAACGCGGCGGCGCTCCCATCGGCTGTGTTTTGACCACACACACAGGCAAAAGCAAGCAACGGAACTAGTTTTGGTTGTTGCTTCTGGAAGCTGATGCCCTGGTTTGGCTCCCTGCGCTCCGGCCTGCTTATCGCCCTCAGCACTGTGCTGCTTGGCTTTACGGCCACTGCCAGCGCCGGTAGCGGCGGCACAACTTCCGGCAGCTCCACCACTGCCACCTTGGGGGAGGCCCTTTCTGCTTCTACGCCGGAACAAAAAGAGCTAAGTGCCCACCTGCGCGCTAAGGGAGCTGTTTTTTATGGCGCCTGGTGGTGCCCGGCCTGCTTCCAGCAAAAAAACCTGTTTGGCAAGGAAGGGGGCAATTCCCTGCCCTATGTGGAGTGCGACAAAACTGACGATGGCCGTAGCCGCTGCATGGCCGCCCAGATACGGGCTTTCCCCACCTGGGACCTGGCGGGCAAGGAGCGCCGCGAAGGGGTACAAACAATTGAAGAGCTCAAAGTGTGGAGCGGCTTTACCGGAGCTGCCAAGCCAAGCCAGCCTTGATTCCTAGTCCCCTCTCAATATGTCTTCGAATCTGCTGAAAGCCGCTCTGGTTGCGGCCGTCGTTTTGCCAGCCGGCAATGCAATAGCCCAAGGATTGGCGCCCATGGTTGGAGCCAGCGCTATTCAAGGCACCCTGAAGGGCACCTCCATGCCTGCTTACACAAGTGCGCTCGATAAAGCCCGCAACACCGTCAACACCGCCACCACCCAGCAAGCGGCAGCAGGTTCAGTCTCCAGCCCAGGCCCTTCCTCCGCTCCGCCTAGCTCAATTCAAAACACGGCTAGCGGTGCGTCCAGCGGCGCTTCGGTAAACGGCCAGGCGATTCCGTTTTGCTCCCATGGCGGCCTATGCCAGGGCGCAGTGATGCGGGCAATCGGGCGACCCTGAAGCAGCCGCCGTGCAAACCCTGCGCTCCCTGGGCGATCTCTGAAGCGCAAGGCTCAGAACAATCCTGGGGTTCTTAGTTGCGAGTTAGGGGCGAGGCGCTCGAGCGGCGCAGTGAATCTGAGCCGCTGCTCGTCCCAGGCTGCCAACAGCGCCGCCAATGCAACCAGCGCAACCATTCCAACGCCTAAAGAGAGACCTGGGCGCCTCGATCGGAAGCGCCGCTGACGCCGGGGCGCCTGGGCTGCCCCCAGCGGCCTGGCGCAACGACCACACACCAGTCGTCCAGCCAGGCTGCGATCCGCCTTAACCGACCAACTGCCGCAGTGGGGACAGGCCATCGCTCGGGCGAGCTGCAATGGGAAGGCCCCTTCCAGGGCCCATGGATCATTTGGGTGATAAGGCTGACCTCACCCCATCTCCCTTACAGGGTCAGGCAGCCACAGGGGCGGTCTGACGGGAGAAAGCAACGATGTTGTTCGCTGTTACGTGTGTGCTCTTACCGAGCAGGCTT
>Ga0247839_1005352_pt1 | contig 15615 bp, 10 predicted proteins | sample LaCruzMarch2015__6_FD_192405 | JGI IMG/M metagenome (GOLD analysis project Ga0247839, IMG submission 192405) | Freshwater microbial communities from meromictic Lake La Cruz, Castile-La Mancha, Spain - LaCruzMarch2015_16m | ecosystem: Environmental > Aquatic > Freshwater > Lake | place: Spain... | reverse complement strand
CACTACGTCCAGTACGGCCACGGCGACACCATCAGCTTCGAGCCCCGGTTCACGAACCGGGCTCGCTGGAACTGGCGGGGCCTCACAAGTTGCGCTCACCTGGACTGTGCCCGCGAGCAACGGCGGTTCAGCCATCACTGACTACGTCGTGGAATACCAACCGAGTGGTGGTTCTTGGACCACGTTTGCCGACGGAACCTCAACCTCCACATCCGCGACTGTCACTGGCCTGACGAATGGGACCTCCTACAGTTTCCGCGTCTCTGCAGTGAATTCTGCGGGTACCGCAAGCGCATCGAGCTCCGTGACCGTTACAGCAGGTGCTCTTCCCGGAGCACCGACGACCGTGCGTGTTCTGGCTGGTGCACGTCAAATCTCCGCAAGTTGGACTGCGCCAGCGAACAACGGTGGATCGGATATCAGTGACTACGTCGTTCAGTACTGCACTGGGGGTAGCTGCACAACGTTCAGCGACGGCACGTCAACTACCACGAGTGCGGTAATCACCGGGCTAACGAATGGCACTGCCTATACGGTCAAGGTTGCTGCCGTTACCGCCGTTGGACAAGGTGATTATTCAACGGCTTCGGCTTCGGCGACACCCTCGGCAACGCTTACTTTCGAAGCCACAACCGCAGCAAAAGTTTCACTTGGCTCACTTGCAACTCGGTCACAATGTCAACCGTTGACCAAACAAGGCGTTGGTCCGTATACGTACTCCGGCACAGATAGCAACGGTTTGGCCTACTCGTATGTGTCCAACCGAAATGAGACTTCTATAGAGACGCTGCGAGCCAGCAAAGAAGTAAGCGGGGCAACACTAAGTAGTGCGACCCGCACGACTGGCGTTAGCTACACCGATGGGAACAGCGTTACGAAGACAGGTGTGCTTCGACTGACGTCATCCGGAAGTGTCTCAGCCCACAACAACACCTGCATCTACGGCGGCTCGTCAGTTGCCGCATACGGATCGGTTTTCGGACCAGAGGTCTATACAGCGCCGTTCTCGGCGACGAGCGGCCAATCGGTGTCCGTGTTGTGGGCCGCAGCAGGAGGCGGAGACGACTATGAGGTCTACGCCTTTCTCGTGCGAATGGGTGGTGGCGCAGCTGCGACATACGGATACGGGACATCAGTTGATCACTCACTGCTGCTTTACAGCCGAGGGGTAACTCAGGCTTGGACGACTGCGAGTGGCGACATCCCGAGCGATGGTGTTTACCGATTCAGATTCGTTAACGGATCCTTCGACTACACGGGTGGAAAAGTCCTTGGTGCGAATATGTACATTGACCCCGCCACTGTGGTCGGTGATACCAACACCATCACTTTTGGAACTCTTTCGGATCGAATTTCGTCCGGCTCAAATCAAACGTTCTCAATTAGTGCGAGTGCCACTTCTGGTGGAGCCGTGAACTTCACATCGTCCACTACACCAAAATGCACGGTAGGTGCATCGACCACATCAGCGGGCACGTCTACTGCCACAGTCACCGTGCTCGCGAGCCAGACGGGGCTTTGCACGATCAATGCAGACAGTGCCGCCACTGGCAGTTATGCGACTGCCCAAACCGTGTCTCGCAGCTTCACGATCCTTGCAGCAGCCACTGCGCCATCAAATTCGGGAGGTACCGGCCACACTGGCACGGTGGCGCTCGGATCGACCTTGACAGTCGCTGAAGGCTCGTGGGCCGATGGTGGATCTGTGATTACGGGTACGACATACCAGTGGCAGCGATCAGCGAACAACTCGACATGGACATCCATTTCTGGAGAGACCGGTTCCACCTATGAGTTGACTACGAGCGATGTATCCAACTATGTGAGAGTCACGGTGACGAAGACCAACAGTGTTGGTTCAACTACGGCTAATGGAACAGCAACCGGAGTTGTTCCGGATACTCGGCTCTCCAATCTTGCAGTCTCAGTTGGGACCTTGAGCCCAACGTTTTCGGCCGGCACCTTTACGTACTCGTCGGATGCTTCATCAAGCGATTCAACAATTACGGTTACGCCAACAGCCTCCAGTGGTAGCGCCACTATCACGGTAAACGGTACGTCAACCTCGTCGGGCAGTGGAAGATCAGTGAACTTGGTGGACGGCTCAAATACCATCACGATCGTTGTTACCACCTCCTCGGTGACCACGACCACCACGCTGACGGTTACGAAAGCTGCTGGTCCCGAGGTCGCCGCACCGTCGGCACCGACGTTTGCGAGCAATACTTCCGGTCAAGACCCTGGCAACTTCGTTATCTCAAACTTCGATGCCTCCGCGACACTCTCCGTATCGATTGGCTTCGTGGATCCACCAAGCGGTACATCATTTGCGTTGCCGGTTACAACAGGACTGACGGCTGGTAGTGGTTACACCCTTTCTGGAAACAAAACGCAAATCACCTTCACGGGCACTCAGGCGAATGCGAATGCTGCACTTGCGGCAATGACGGTGTCAACGGGAAGCTCGACTGGCAACGTCGTCATGCGAGTCAGTGCATCGGTCGATCGCGCAAATACCTACTACAACCCGATCAATGGCAACTACTACGAGTATTTCCCAACTTCGGTCTATGCCTGGCATACCGCAGATACCAGCCAAAGTGCATTTCATCTTGCTGAGACGAAGACCTTGTACGGAGTAACTGGATATCTTGCGACCATCACGACGGCGCAGGAGCAGAAATTCATCTACGAGAATTTTCCTTACAACGACATCTGGATTGGGGCAACCGACGACTTCGAGGTGTTGAATGCTCGCTGTAGCGGCACTGCTGGCTGGAGCAATTTCGCCAACCAGGCGGCCGCAGAAGGAAAGTGGTATTGGGTGAGCGGTCCAGCAAGCGAGAAGTGCAAAGAATTCTGGAGAGGAGCGACCTCGTCTGGACTTTGGATCAAAGACTCTGATGGAACCACGCAGGATCGAACCTCTGGCAATGTCGCGACTTCTCGCTATGAAAACTGGTGCAATGGCAATTCCAGCCCGTACACACTGACTTCTGGTCGGAGCATGGGTGAGCCGAACAACTTTCACGGCAATGAACAGTTCGCCGTGGAGAAATCGAACGGCGCGACGTGTTGGAATGACTGGGGAGAGAAGTCGAGTGGCCAAACGCCGTATCTCGTGGAGTATTCGGGAAGTTTTAGCGCTTCGTCGTCTGCGACTGCCACGGTTACTGGAGTAGTAGATGTGCTCTCACCTGAGTTCTCGACCGAGACAACTCGTACTTCGAATGGTGGTCCTTACACGTTCACGGTGACATTTGGTGTAGCAGTTTCCGGTGTCGCAAGCGCCGACTTCGAGGATGCAGGCTCAGGGTCGTCGTGCACGTACTCGGTGACCGCTGTGTCGACGACGGTCTACACCTTGACGGCGTCGTCGTGCTTCGCGGGTTTGGCAGAAGGCACCGTGATCCCAAGGTTCAAGGCGAATGGTGCGACACGGGCGGATGGGGTCAATACGAATACTGGGCCACTCTCGGCGGTGACATCGACGGTGACGGTGACTCGAGATACGACTGCACCAACCGTCACATCCTTTAGTTCGACGACCTCCAACGGCTCGTATCGAGCGACACAGTCTGTGAACATCACTGCGACTACGAGTGAGAGCGTGCAGTCAGGGAACACGATTACCGTCACACTCGACACTGGCGCGACGGTCACGCTCACGGCAGCGTCGGCGGGTACTTCGCTGATCGGCACGTACATCGTGGCGGCGGACCAGAACTCACCGGATTTAACGGTCTCTAGTTTCATAATTGGTACGGTCGCCGACACTGCAGGTAACGCGATGACTTTGACGACAGTTCCCTCCGGTGTGAACAACATCGCGGGGGTCAAGGCAATCGTGATCGACACAACAGCTCCAGCAGCGATCGGGATTCCTGATCTTGACGTTTCGAGCGATACGGGTGCGTCGTCGTCAGACAACGTGACCACCGACAACACTCCGACAATCAACGTGTCGGTGACTGCGCTTGAGGTCGGTGCAACCGGAACAGTGAAGGCAACCAAGGTTGGCTCATCGAACGTGACGTGCACTCTCGCAGCCGGGGTCTGCACGCTCGGCGCGCTTGCAGAGGGTACGTGGACGATCGTGTCGTTCCAGACCGACGCAGCGGGCAACGTGAGCGCTGATTCAGCTCCGCTCTCGGTCACCATTGACCGCACTGCGCCGACGACGGTTACATTGGCGCGCTCCTCGGCGACGTCTTCAGTTGCATCGATCAGTTACACAGTCACCGGCAGCGAGGGTCTTGACTGCGCAACACTGTCGACAACTGCGACCGCAATCAGCGGGACTGACTTCGTGCTGACAGCTGGATTGTCGGCGATTTCGTCGATCGTGCAGACGAGCAGCACCGTCTGCACGGTGAATGCGACTTCAACTGCGACGGCGGGCGGGGGAGCGGTGACGTCGACGCTCACGGCATCGGGCACCTTCTCCGTTGCCGACACCGCTGGCAACGCAAGGACAGTGCTGGCCGGCTCGCCGCAGTCGATCACGGTCACCGTGCCAGCGCCTCCAAGTGTTGGTACGACCACGACGACGTCAACTACAACTACGTCAACAACGACCACGACAGTTGCGCCGAGCACCACGGTCACGCCGACTACGGCCGCCACGACGACCACGACAGTTGTGCGTCGCGCCCGCCGTACGACGACGACGTCGGTGCGTGCCGTGGTGGTGACGACGACAACGTCACCGGTGTCGGTAACTACGACCACAGTTCGTCGGGTAGTGGCCCCGACAACAAGTGTTCGAGTGATCTCGGGTACGACGACCACGTCGTCGACAGTGCAACTGGTGACCCCAACGACGAGTGTGCGTGTGATCGTAGGTACAACCACAACCACGGTTGATAGCCCGATTGTGGCCCCGTCAACCACACTTCCATTGACGCGAGAAGTCACTTCACGGGAAATTCAAGAAGTAATCGACAGCGGAAAATCAAATGTGCAGGATTTGTCATTCCCTGTCTTCGTGGACAGCCAACTGCCCAATCCCGAGCCGAGCAACCCGCTGGTCATTCAAACGGATTCAGCGGTTCGATTAGACATCATCACCGTAAATGACCAGGTGGTGCAGTTGCAAGACACCGAAGGATTCCGTCTGTCGGTGAGTGCCACCGACTCTCAAGGCATCCTGTCGCGTGTGAACACCAGGGGGGCAATCGTGGTTGAGCGCGAGAACTCCATCACCGTTACGGGAGAAGGATTCAAACCTGGTTCTGATGTGGTGGCGTGGCTGTTTTCCGAACCGCGCCGACTGGGAGTCATTCGGGTAGCTGGCGATGGATCCTTCGAAGCGAGCCTGCCAATCAACTCAGATGTTCCGCAAGGTGATCACACGGCGCAGGTGAATGGGGTGACATCCTCGGGCGACATGCGGTCATTGAACTTGGCGGTAGAAGTAATCGCCGCTAAGGAAACTTCGGTGAATCCAGTGGTTACCGACACGACGATCGACCCGCTCATTGTTGCTGCCTCAGGGCCACGTAGTGACACATCCGCGCGGGTGGCCATACTCGTTCTCGGTCTGGTTATAGGTGCTGCACTTATGTGGTTCTTGCTCGCGCGTCGTCGCCGTCGCGATGAGTCGCCGGCGCAATAGGCGAATCCACCAGCATCACGCACCCCACGGGTACTTTGTTTCTATGGTTTCTAAGGCCAAAAAGCGTGCTCCTCGCGCTCGCACTCATGGCGAGGTCGACCCCGAGGTGAAGTTCCGCGTGGTGCAGAGCGAGCCCGTCTTGAAGCCCATTTTGGCCGAGCGCGCAGGCGAACTGATGGGCATGTTTTTTGTGGTGTTGGGCGTGCTGTTGTCGCTATCGGTGTATGTGAGCGTGGTCGGCCCTGTTGGCCGCGGGCTCGACACCTCGCTGCGCTGGACAGTGGGCCTCGGGCGATACGTATTACCCGTGGTGTGCCTCGGGCTCGGCGTGGCGCTGCTCAAGCGGGTGAGCATCGAGCATCGCGTGCGGCTCACTTTTGGATGGCTGGTGGTGTCGGTGGCGTTGCTGGGGGCGATGCATGTGTTCTTGGCAGCCAACGAACTTGAAATTTCACTTGGTGCGCTCGAAGGCGCTGGCGGATGGCTGGGCTGGTTGGTGGGCGAGCCGCTCGAGTCGTCGTTATCGCCAGTTGGGGCCGTGGTCATTTTGGCGCCCACCATCGTGTTGGGGTTGATGTTGGCTACCGCAAAGTCGCTACCCGATCTGGCGCGTTCAATATCCGGTCTCTTCAGCAAACTTGATGGCGCTGCACGTCGCTATCGCAGTGGTGGTGACGCACCGTACGACGCCGAGCAAGACGGTGGAGTTGTTGCAGGCATCGACGACTTAGACGCCGCACGCCGCGAACATGAAGAAGCCGCAGCGCGCGACGCGTTGTATGACCAGGCTCGTGACGGCGATCTCGAAGAGGGTGATGAAGACGCCGACGGCGTTGGCGACGGTCTTGGCGACGAGGGTGCGCAGGATCCTGAACCACGCCGCCGAAAAGCTCGACTGCGAGTGGTAAAACCCGACGCAGAGCCAAGCTCAAAGCCAGCCACAAAACCGTCCAAGGGCGAGCAGCAGCAAATGCCACTCGGGCCTGCTGCCCAGGCATCAAGTTGGAGCCTGCCGCCACTTGACATGTTGGCGCTTACCAGCAACAAGCGCGCCAACGAAGATGCCGTAGCCGAACGTGGCGACTCGCTGGTTGCTGCACTGTCGTCGCACGGGGTGGACACCAAGTTGGTGGGCTTCACCCGTGGCCCGACCGTGACGCGATACGAACTCGAACTTGGCGAAGGTGTCAAGGTGGCGCGCCTTACCTCACTGTCCAAAGACATCGCCTATGCGATGGCCGCCATCGACGTGCGTATCTTGGCCCCGATACCGGGTCGATCGGCAATTGGCATCGAAGTTCCCACAGACAAAGTCGGCGCAGCATCCACTCGATGTAGCAATCGGCAAAGACATCGCTGGGCGTTCGGTGTTCCTCAATATTTCCACTACGCCACACTTGTTGATTGCTGGTGCTACGGGTGCCGGCAAGTCGAGTGTGCTCAATTGCATCATCACGTCGATCCTCATGCGCACGACCCCTGAACAAGTGAGGATGATTCTCATCGACCCCAAGCAAGTAGAAATGGGGCAGTACGCGGGCTTGCCGCATCTTTTGACGCAACCGGTGACCGCACCAAAGAAAGCAGCAAATGCACTCGGCTGGGCTGTTAAAGAAATGGAGCGTCGCTATGACGTGCTGGTCGAAGCCGGGTTTCGCGACATCAGTGGTTTCAATGCGGCATACGACCGTGGCGAACTCAACGCGGGCGACAACACTGCAGCAATCGCCACCAAGAAATTTGATCGACTGCCGTTTATTGTCGTGGTGGTTGACGAGTTGAACGACCTCATGATGGTGGCTGCGCGCGATGTCGAAGACTGCATCACCCGCATTGCCCAAAAAGCCCGTGCGGTTGGTATTCACCTCATCGTGGCCACCCAGCGCCCGAGCGTGAACGTGATAACAGGTGTGATCAAAGCCAATATTCCGGCGCGAATGGCGTTTGCCGTGTCAAGCCTCACCGACAGCCGCGTCATTTTGGATCAACCGGGTGCCGAAAAACTGGTGGGCAAAGGCGACTTGTTGATGCTGCCTGGCAACACCAGCGTTGCCCAACGCGTGCAGTCGGCCTGGGTGGGTGAAAACGAAGTGCGCAACATCACCGCTCACTGGAAGCGTCAGTCGCCCGAAGTTGCCTACGTGTCGGGCATTGAAGGTGGCGCGACTGGTGCGGGTGCAGGCGAATTGCCAGGTGGCACCACGGGTGATGAAGACGATGACGAATTGCTGAAGCACGCCATCGACCTGATTGCCCGAACACAATTGGGCTCCACGTCGATGTTGCAGCGCAAGCTCAAGATCGGTTTTGCGCGAGCGGGCCGCCTTATGGACCTGCTCGAGCAGCGGGGCATTGTCGGCCCGAGCGAAGGCTCGAAGCCGCGCGAAGTGCTTATGACGCTTGAAGAGTGGGAAAAAGTCCAAGGCAGCTGAAGCCGCTACTGTTCGCCCATGGACATAATCGGCAAAGGGGTTACGTTTCCAGAGGGCCCAGTGTGGTGCGACGACGGCTCGGTGCTTGTTGTTGAGATGTTCGGCGAGTGCATCACGCGCATTGCACAAGATGGCAGCACATCGCTTGTGGCCAAGGTGCCCGGCGGCCCCAATGGTTTGGCCGAGTGCGCCGATGGATCGCTCATCGTGTGCAACAACGGTGGTTCGTTCACCATGATCGACCTCGGCGGCCTCATTTTGCCCGGACCGTTCGACCCCGCTCGATACACCGGTGGTCGCATCGAGCGAGTCGACCCCAAGACTGGCGCAATCACTCGCCTGTATGACTCGTGCGATGGTCATGCCTTGCGCGGACCCAACGACCTGGTGCTCGACGGCAAGGGCGGTTTCTACTTCACCGACCACGGAATTCGTCACGAGCGAAGCGGTGACCGCACTTCCATCTACTACGCCAAACTTGATGGCTCGCATATCAATGAAGTGGTGTTTCCCGTAGAGGCCGCCAATGGCATCGGGCTGTCACCTGATGGCACCAAGTTGTATTACGCCGAAACTCATACGGCGCGTGTGTGGGTACGCGACATCACCGAGCCAGGCGTGGTTGCAGCAGTAACCCCGTTCGACACCCATCACTTGTTGTGGTCGTCGCCAAAGTTGGTGTATTTGGATTCGTTGGCAATCGATGGTGACGGCAATGTGTGCGTAGCCACAATTTCACCAACTGGGGGCATCACGGTGATTAGCCCGACAGGTGACGTGGTGCGATACGTGGAGTCAGGCGATGTACTCACCACCAACATCTGTTTTGGTGGGCCAGGGCTACGCACTGTCTACATCACTCGCTCGGGGCTTGGCGATGTCGCGGTGGTGCCGTGGGCAAGTGCCGGGTTGGCGCTCCACCGCTAACTGCTCTCGTAGCCTGAACGCGTGGCATCACGCTTTTATATCGAAACGCTGGGTTGCCCCAAGAACGAAGTCGATTCCGAGAAGCTTGTCGGCACGTTGCTGGCACAAGGCTTAGAAGCCACCGAAGACGAATCGCTGGCCGATGTTGTGGTGGTCAACACGTGTGCGTTTATCGAAGATGCCCGTAAAGAAAGTATCGACACGATTATGGCGCTGAGTGAGCGCCGCAAAAAAGGTGCACGTCTGGTGGTTACTGGTTGCATGGCCGAGCGATATGGCGACGAGTTGCGCGCGAGCCTGCCTGAAGCCGACCAGATCGCTGGGTTTGGTGTGGCGATCGAAACTGGCGTCGCAGCAACTGCGACTGCCGTTGCGTTGGGCAAGAAACCGTCACTCGCTCTTACTGCGCAGTCGGTACCGTCGTTTGATTTGCTCAACTTGCCGCGACCCGCGTCGCGCACCCCGTGGGCCTATGTGAAAATTGCCGAGGGTTGCGACCGCAGTTGTGGCTTTTGTGCGATTCCGTCGTTTCGCGGCCCGCAACGCAGTCGCGATGTGGCGAGCATTTTGCGCGAAGTCGACGAGTTGCAAGCTAAAGAAATCGTGCTGGTGGCCCAAGATTTGGCAAGTTACGGCAAAGATCGCCCCGACGAACTCGGTGCTGGGTCCATCGTCGACTTAGTGCGTCAGGTGTCGGCAAAAGTTCCACGTACGCGCTTGTTGTACCTCTACCCGAGTGATTTGAGCGATGAATTGATCGAAGCAATTCTCGATAGTGGTGTGCCGTACTTCGACCTCTCGTTGCAACACGTGTCAAAACCGCACCTGCGGCGCATGCGGCGATGGGGTGACGGCGAGCGATTCTTGCGTCGCATTGCTGACATTCGCGCCCGTGCGGCCCAAGCCACCTTCCGCAGCAACTTCATCGTGGGTTACCCAGGCGAAACCGAGGACGACCACGACCAGTTGTTGTCATTCGTCGGCGAGGCATCGCTCGACTGGTGCGGCTTTTTTGAATACAGCCCCGAGGAAGGCACCTACGCGCTCGGCCTGCCCGACCAGGTGCCCGTCGGGCTCATGCATGAACGCATCGCCGAATTGCGCGAAATGCAGGATGCCATTACTGCTGCCAAACGCGACGAACTCATCGACCAAACACTTGAGGTGCTGGTGGACGAACCAGGTATCGCTCGCAGCCATCACGAGGCACCGCAGATCGACGGCATTATCCGAGTGCCGCTCACCTTGCCGACGGGTAGTTTTGCCTCGGTGCAAATCGTGGATGCGCAGGGCCCCGACTTGGTGGCACAAGGGGCCGACAGTGCCGGTTGACCCGAACGCACTCATCACCTGGGCCAACGCAGTCACAGTCGGACGCTTGGTGGTGTCGCCATTGCTGTTCACCGTCATACCCGTGGCACCCGGTGGCTCGTGGGTGGCGCTCGGGGGTTGGTTCGTGTTGTGTGCCAGTGATGGCATCGACGGATTTTTGGCACGGCGGCACGGCATCACCCGCAGTGGTGCATTTCTCGACCCGCTGGCCGACAAAGTGCTGGTGCTGGGTGCGATGTTCACGCTGGTGTCGCGTGGCGTGTTTTGGTTGCTGCCCGTGGTCATTATCGCTGCACGCGAAGTGATCGTGAGCGTGTATCGCGTCGTGGCTGGTGCCAAGGGTGTGTCGGTGCCCGCTAGTCGCACAGCAAAAATCAAGACCCTCAGCCAGCAATTGGCCGTTGCTGGGGCGCTGATGCCGCTCACGTTTGACGAACGCTGGTTGTGGTTGTCGTTGTTGTGGCTGGCAGTGGCACTCACGTTGGTGTCGGGTGCCCAATATGCGTGGAAAGCCGTTGCTACACGGGGGAGGCCCGCTGGTGCGCTGTGACGTCGTTGCTATAGGAACCGAGTTGTTGCTGGGCCAAATTGTCGACACCAACTCGTCGTGGTTGGGTGAGCAATTGGCAGCAGCAGGAATGGATTCGTGCCTCCAAGTAAAAGTGGGTGACAACCAAGCCCGTATTGTTGCGGCCTTGCGCTCGGTGTTGCGCGATGCCGACGCGGTAATTATCTGTGGGGGTCTTGGGCCCACGCACGACGACATCACCCGCGAGGCCATTGCCGAAGTGATGGGGGTCGAGCTCGTGCTTGACGAAGTCATTGCCGATCGCATCGCTCACATGTTTGCCAGTCGCAACCGCAAGATGAGCGAAAACAATCTGCGTCAAGCAATGGTGCCAGTCGGTGCTCAGGTGATTGAACAAAAACGGGGCACTGCACCCGGGCTTATTTGTCCGGTTGGTGACAAGGTGTTGTATGCCGTGCCAGGTGTGCCGTATGAGTTGCACGAGATGTATGAGCGCGCGATACTTCCCGATTTGCTCGCTCGCTCGGGCGAGCAGCGCAAGATTGCTTCACGAGTGTTGCGCACCTGGGGCGAGAGCGAAAGCGGGTTGAACGAGCGCCTGCAGCCCATCATTGATGAGCTCGACAAGGTTGGCAACCCGACGCTGGCGTTTTTGGCTAGCGGATGGGAAGGCATCAAGGTGCGGCTCACCGGGCGAGGTGCCGACACCACCGAGGTCACCGCACTGCTTGACGTGTGGGCCAAGCGTGTGGCGGCCGAGATTCCTGAAGTGGTGTTCGGTTATGACACCGACACGATGGAGTCGGTCGTGCTTGATTTGCTGCGCCAACGCGGGCTCACCATTGGTGTCGCCGAATCGGTAACTGGCGGTTTGGTCGCTGGCCGACTTACGGCAACCCCAGGTGCCAGTGACGTGATGCGCGGCGGGGTAGTGGCCTACGCCAGCGAAGTGAAGTTCGACTTGTTGGGTGTGCCCCGTGGGCCAGTGATCAGCGAAGAAGCCTCACGAGCCATGGCCCTAGGGGTGTGTCGCACGGTGGGCTCTGCAGTGGGCTTGGCGCTCACGGGTGTGGCTGGGCCTGACGAACAAGACGGCGCCAAGGTAGGCACGCTGTGCATCGCTGTGGCGATGCCTGGTGGCGTAGCCAGCTCGACCACGGTGATGCTGCCCGGAGACCGCAAGACCATGCGTGAACTCGCTGTGATCTCGGCGCTCAATTACCTGCGCCAGTTGCTGCTGCGCAGCTAGCCACGACCCGCCACCCCTAGGTGTTTTCAGGCGTTTCCCATATGTTGCATGAGGTTGTGGGCGTAGCGGTGGCATGATATCATGACACCATGAAATCAACACCTCCAAGCCTTCACCAGTCCACCGTGCGACTTCCACACGACCTAGCTATCGAGGCGGCCACCATCGCTCGGGCACGCGGCGTCAGCCTGAATCAACTTATTGTTCAGTCGTTGCGAGTGGAGATCGATCGCTCGAAAGATGATCAAGAATTTCGTTCACGCCTTGCAGTGCTGATTGAGCAGGACCAAGAAATTCTTCGGCGTCTAGCAGAGTGAAGTTTCTTTCTCTCGAGCAAGCGCTCATCATCGCAGCCGAGGTGACGGGCTTATCGGTGGAGACCGTTGCACGAAGTGCGCGGCTTGATCTGCTTGATTCTGCCTTGGCGACACCAGAGGCATCCTTCGGCGGCCAAGAGTTTTATCAGGGCTTCGAAGCTAAGGCGGCGGTGTTGTGTGTGCGAATTGCGAAGAATCATCCGCTTCTCGACGGCAACAAACGTCTGGCGTGGATGTGTCTGCGAATGTTTTGTGAGCTGAACAACTACACACTCACATCGACTGATGACGACGCCGTGGCGTTCATGCTCGATGTTGCTGCTGGAACTATGGGCGTGGATGAGACCGTTCAATGGTTGCACGCACGGCTGAGCAAGCGTGGCGCAGGGGAGCAATAAGAAAGGCCCCGGTCTTTCGACCGGGGCCTTTCAACCACCCCGAAGGGTGGCCGATTGCGTGAGCCTTAGGCGGCTCGGTAACCCTCTGCGTTGGAGCGTGCAATTGCGATGCCCAAGATGATCAAGCCGTAACCAGGCTTGGCCAAAACGTCGGCAATGGTGTAGCCGAACTGAATCGCAGTTGATGCTGCACCGCCGCTCAAGCCGAGTGTCTCGGAGAGCCAGCTGGTCGAATCGCCCAAGATGTAAGCGATTGGGTATACACCCCAGGTGAAGAGGAGCAGGTAGCGAACATTGTTCAGCTTGCTGCCGACTTCGCCGCTCTGCGACTTGAGGGCTTTGCCCACTTCGCCAGCGAACAATTCGTACAGCACGTAGAGCATGAAGAGGCTCGAGATGATGCCCCACACGGTGCGGTCACTGCTGCCTGCGGCTGCAGTCTCGCCCGGGTAACCGGTGGCGATCATCAAGAGGGCTGCCACCACGAGACGTGGGGTGACCTTCTTGGCTGCTTCTTTGCTCAGGCCTGACACGACGACGAGTTCAGCAACGAGCAATGGAACGGTGAGGAGCCAGTCCGCGTAGCGGTAGCCCTCGTTCCATGTGCCTCCGTCGGCGAACTGGCCGAAAATGCGCCAGTAGTGGTAAGCGGCGATACCGCAAATCATCGCCGACATGGTGACGGCGCTGCGATACTGCGGGGCTACCCGATTGCGGGAAACGAGGAAGAACACGAATCCGATGCCCATCGCTGCAACAGCGAAGGAGAATCCGTTGTAAATCAACTCGTTTTGGCTTTCAGATAGCTCAGCTATCCAAGGGACTTTGTCCATATGTTTGTTGTTCCTTTGTTTGAACCCGAGCGACCGGGTGGCCGCCCTTGTGGGGTCACCTCTTTTCTAGGGCATGACGTCCTTCACAGGCCACCAAACCGAGTTACAAGTTGCTTACCTTTGCCCCCAACTCTGTAATGAAACTGTCATATTTGAAGCCCCCAGGGCGGGCTGTCTTCAGCGCTGCTCGGGCGAGGTGCGTACCGTAGAAGGCAGGCCATTGGCGCAAGTCGAGGGCCGCCAGGCTCCCGTAGCTCAATTGGAGAGAGCGACGGACTTCTAATCCGTAGGTTGCAGGTTCGATTCCTGCCGGGAGCGCCACTGTTCGGCGGGGCGCGTGCGTATCTACGCCTTAGCCTGAACCGACCCCTTGGAGGAATAGCAAGCGTGAAGAAATTCAAAAAAGGCGACACCGTCATTTATCCACAACACGGGGCATGCACGGTGAAAGCCATCAAGCGGATGCGTGCTTTTGAAGTGATGCAGGATTACCTGATTCTTGAATCCGTCATGACCGACGCCACGGGCAAAGGCATGACCCTCTCGGTGCCTGTTGCCAAGGTGTACGACCTGGGTATTCGTCCACCGGTGTCGAAGAGTGAACTGCAAGACCTCGTCGACGTGCTCTCTAAGCCCGATCCGCGCGTGCCTGCCAACTGGTCGCGTCGATTTAAGAACCACCAAGAAAAATTGAAGAGCGGCGACGTGTACCAAGTGGCCGAAGTGGTGCGCAACTTGGCAGCGCGTGATCGTGAAAATCAATTGTCGGCGGCCGAGAAAACCATGTACGAGCGCGCACGACTCAACCTCATTTCTGAAATAGCGCCATCAAAGCGCTGTAGCACTGAAGAAGCCACCCGGTTCTTGGATGACGCGCTCGAAAAAGGTGTGCTTAGCGCTGGCGGCAAGTCACAGTTGCAAGAACTCGGCCGCGCCTCCACCGGCGGCAAGCGCAAGACCGAAACCAAGAAACCCGACGCGAAAAAAGTCGATGCAAAGAAGCCAGTCAAGCCCAAGGCGACGAGCAAGAAAAAGTAATTACTCATGTCGGCCCAACCAACTCGTGAGGAGTTGACGGGCGCAATTCAGCGCGGTGATATCGACACCGTGGTGATGGCGTTTCCCGATCTGCAGGGTCGGCTTGTTGGCAAGCGCACCACCGGCAGGTTTTTTCTCGAGCAGGTGGCTGAGCACGGCACCGAAAACTGCGACTACCTCATCGCGACTGATTTTGATGACGTTGCAGTGCCGGGATACCGCTTTGCTTCATACGAAAATGGTTACGGCGACATGCTGGCGCGTGCCGATTTCACGACTATTCGCATCACCCCGTGGGTGCCCAAAACAGCGCTCATTTTGTGCGACTTGTTTTCTGGTACGACGGGTGAGCCCATCGCGGTGGCGCCGCGTCAGATATTGCGAGATCAGGTGCTTGCGGCCCAACGTCTGAACCTCGAGCCAATGATTGGCAGCGAGATCGAGTTTTATTTGTTCCGCGACTCGTACGAGCAAATCCACGCGCGCAACTATCGCAATCTCACGCCACACTCAGCGTTTATGGAGGATTACCAAGTGGTGCAAACCACGCGTGACGAATATGTCATCGGCGAAATTCGTCGTGGTCTAGAAGCCGCCGGAATTCCCGTCGAGTTTTCTAAAGGTGAAGCAGGTCGCGGTCAACACGAACTCAACCTCGCCTACACCCGAGCGTTGGAGATGGCCGATCGCAACATGGTGTATAAAACGGCAGCCAAAGAAATCGCCGCCGGTCACGGGCGAAGTGTCACATTCATGGCCAAATATGATTTCGCCGAAACCGGTTCGTCGTGCCACGTGCACTCGAGCCTGTGGCATCTGAGCGAGGGCGCAATTCGCGGGTCGGCGTTTGACGGAGACTTCACCGAACATTTCCGCATGTATCTGGCCGGGCAGCTCGCAGCCGCACGCGACTTCAGCATCTTGTGGGCGCCGACTGTAAATA
>Ga0247839_1005350_pt1 | contig 15620 bp, 10 predicted proteins | sample LaCruzMarch2015__6_FD_192405 | JGI IMG/M metagenome (GOLD analysis project Ga0247839, IMG submission 192405) | Freshwater microbial communities from meromictic Lake La Cruz, Castile-La Mancha, Spain - LaCruzMarch2015_16m | ecosystem: Environmental > Aquatic > Freshwater > Lake | place: Spain... | reverse complement strand
CTCTGGCAGAACCCATCTTCACAGAGAAGGATGCCAGGGCCTGTATGGAGCTTTTTATTGGCGTTGCTTACAACCGCAAGTTTAACATCGATAACCACATCCAGGTTAAATTTACCAACACCGGTCATATGCTGGGAAGTGGGGTCGTTAATCTCAGCATCACTGAAAATGGAAAGACCACAAGTATTGCCTATACAGGCGACATCGGGCGTCCCACGAACCGTATCCTCAGGTCACCCCTGCCATTCCCGCAATGTGATTACCTCATCACTGAGTCTACTTATGGTGACAGGCTGCATCCACACCTGCAAGTGGCCGAGGGTGAGTTGTTACGCATCATCCGGGAAACCTGCGTCGAGAGAAGAGGGAAACTCATCATCCCTTCCTTTGCCATCGGTCGGACACAGGAAGTCGTGTACTCACTCAATAAATTCTTTAATGCAGGTATGCTGCCAAAAATTAACATCTATGTTGACAGTCCACTGGCTGTAAATGCAACTGAAGTATTTCGATTGCATGTGAATTACCTTAATGATGATGTGAAAAAGCTGATCCTTACAGATCCGGATCCATTTGGATTCACTTCACTCAAATATATCACCAAAGTTGAAGACTCTAAAGCCCTGAATGACAGTGATGAACCATGTGTTATCATCTCCGCTTCCGGTATGATGGAGGCCGGAAGGATAAAACACCACCTGGCCAACAACATCGCTGATCCAAGGAATACAATCCTGGCTGTCGGTTACTGTGCTCCATCCAGTCTCGGTGCAAGGCTCCTGAATGGCGAAAAAGTCATCTCCATTTTTGGAGAGAAACACATCGTCAGGGCCAGGATTGAAATGATAGAAGCCTTCTCTGGACATGGGGACTATGAGGAAATGATCGCGTTTCTCAGCTGCCAGGACAAAAGTCGCCTTAAAAAGGTCTTCCTGGTTCACGGGGACTATCCTGCTCAGCAATTCTATGCCACTGAGCTTGGCAAGGCCGGGTTCTCCAGGATAGAAATCCCGGAGCAGGGACAAGGGTTTGAGATTTGAAATGGAATGACCAAATCAGGAAAAACAAAACATCTTTCATCATCTAACTGAATGTGAAGTGGTTTTTTACTTTTATTTGTATACAGTTTCTTTCATATGCTGCAAATAAGTGATGGCTACTAACCTGATTATCCTGTATTCCTTTTTATCTATCCTTGTCCTGATCCTATTTTCGGGTTACATGGTAAAAGTCAGCAGCTTGAAGAAGGCGAAAAAACCGGCAAAAGCGCAAGAGGAATCCAGGAAAATAGATTTTACTTTAAAGGGAGATATTTATGAATTGGGTAAACTCGCCATCATCCTGGAAGACCTGGAACGTTACCAGATCCCATTAAAGACCATCCTGGAGCTGAATGTTATTATTGAAGAGGTTTTTGTGAGCATCGTCAATCACCAGAAAGGGACCTCACTAGACAATAAGGTTTCTATCACACTTTCCCTTGAGCCTGGGCAAGTCGTCGTCAGTGTGCGGGATCGTAACGAAGAATTTGATCCGACTTTAATTGAAAAGATCGATTTGAATGCACCCATCGAAGAGATTTCTTTTCGCGGGCTGGGCTTTCATCTAGTCAGGCATCTGGCTGATGGTGTTAGTTACCAAAGAATAAAAGGAGAGAACGTATTGACTGTAACAAAAGCATATCCCATCTAATGGCAAGGCTGAAATACATAGAGGCACTCCTTCGGTGGAAATGGTATCCTGATATTTTGAGGATCCCCATTTTGATAGGTTTTTTCTATCTTATCTATGTATTGCTGTTTGGAGAGCAGGCTGATGGCAGAAATACCGGTTTGTCGGTGATGTGGGTGCTTTTATGGTCTATGCAACCACTGGTCTTCATTTTGTTGGGGAGGTTTTGGTGCGGAATTTGCCCGTTCAGCGCGGCAGGCGACCTTGTTCAAAAGATGGTTGGGAATGACATTCATCCCCCACTTTTTCTGAAAAAGCACGGAGTTTGGTTTGCCTATACTTTATTTATCGGCATCCTTGTCATTGAAACAATGGTGCATATGGCAGGTTCGACAGCTGCATCCAGTATTTTATTGTTAAGCATTCTTTCATTTGCCCTGATTTCAGGGGCTTTTTTCCGAAGGCGTACCTGGTGCCGCTATTTGTGTCCATTGGGTGTTGGCGGCGGGGTGTTCTCCCGGCTTCGGCTTATGAAGTTAACCAAAGATAACAAGACCTGTGCCGCATGTAAAGAGTTTGAGTGTATCCAGGGCACTGAGCATGTCAAGGGTTGTCCGATGGGTTTGTGTGTTAAAAAGCATGATTTGGATGCAGATTGTATTTCCTGTGGAAATTGCCTTAAAAACTGTCCCAGTGATTCCCCACGGATCGAGTTAAGGTCACCTGTTGAAGGATTCCTGTCGAATGTAAAAATGAGCCAGGCAGAGGCTGTTTTCTCAAGTACTTTTATTGGCGTATCGATGGCGATATTCCTGATTAAGTATTACTTACGGGTAAATACTGGGGCTTTTGTATTCGAAAATGCTGCATTGAACGAACTACTGGTTATTCTTGTTTATGCAGCATTGTCTTTTTCCCTCTTTTACTTATTCAGCTATGCCATTCGACCCATTACAAGGCAGAACCAGCAACATAACTTCAGGTTTTTCGGCTTCTTTTTGATTCCGTACATATTTTTTGCCTTGTTTAATCTCACTGCGGTTCATGAAGCTTCCCTGCATGGCTTGAACTTATACCATAATTCAATGGATGCCATGGGCATGAGTATGCCTAAGTCAATTGTTCACCCAATGATAAGTGCGCAACTTATGCATTACATACAGGGCGTGGGGATCATAGCCGGAGCCCTTGTTTCCTTTGTTTTCTGTTGGCATGAACTGAAGAAGGCTATAAACAACAGGCAGCGGAATAAAATTATCACAGTATTCAGTGTTTTCCTTGTGGTGGTGTCAGGCTTTAGCCTCTACCTGTTTGTTTTTCTTTCATAAAAAATGGCATAACAAGCTGTTTTGCAGTTGTTATGCCATTTTAAAGTGTAGCTCCATCATAATTATTTCAAAAAATGGCAGCTATTTATTAGGATTTAATTTGTGATAGTAGTTCGATAAGAAGTTTGTCAGAGATATCCTGTGTTTCTGATTTGTCGTAAATTGTTAATAGGTAAACTGAGGTTGAAACGATCTTAACATGAGTTACAATTCGGGCTCCTCCGGATTTGCCTTTACCTTTGGAGGCAATTGACAATCGAATCTTGTAACAATCATTGCCTAAGGAGTCGCCTTGGGTTGGAATATTTCTTAGGCGGTAAAGTAAGTCCGAAAATTCCTGTTTGAGTGAAGGATACTTTTTCGATAGCCTTTTTAACTGCTTATCAAAGGGAGGAATTGTATAAACACTATAGCTCATTCAATAATTCTTCAGCGGGTCGGGCTTTCAATTTACCTTCATTAACAAGATTCATATTCTTTACCGCCTCTTGAATCTCTCCAAGAAGTACCGCATCTTCTGCCGAAATTGGTTTGGCCTTGATAAACCTGAAATTCTTAATCAGTTCTAAAAAGAAACCTGCCTTATTGTCCTGTATTTCAAGTAATAGTTTCATATTCAATGACTAAAATATTTATGGTGCGGATCTGATTTATACTGAATCTTGGTAAATGAGACGCTTTTTTTATTAGTTTCAGTAATACCGCGATGAACACTGTTCCACTTTTTGCAAAGCTGTTCAGCATCGTTCTATATTACAAAGGTACTAAGGAATCAGAACTTAATGCAAATAGCAAAGAAAGAAGCTTGAACTCAAGCCTAAGGCGCACATTGTCTGTGTTTTACACAATTTCAATTACTGATTATGGGTATAATAATTGATCGTGTTACTGCCAGTGTGAGTGTGTAGTAAAAACAAAGCGAGAAAGAGGGACAGTACTTCTCAATACTCACACTCAATCTCGCGCTGATTTGGTAGCTCCACCAAGAATCGAACTTGGATCTGATGTTTAGGAAACATCTGTTCTATCCGTTGAACTATGGGGCCGGATATACGAATGGCAGGCGGATAAACCTCCTGTGTCAATTCGGGTGCAAAGATAAACTTTTTCGGATTTCAATCAAAGCAGGGAATTGTCTCATCCCGAAACACTTACTACTTGATCATTATTGAAGGAAGGGAAGATGGACCTTATGCTACGATTTGCTCAAGATAGCTGAAGGAAGGATAGCCTTTCACCTCAACATACCCATCAGGGCCGTAATATTCTCCCCCTTTTACATCTTTGGCAACAGCTGCCCTGATGCCCGGTAAAGCGCCCATTGCTGCATCCTGTCCACCGAACATTGTGAAAAAGGGCTTGAAGATCTTCCAGGACATCTTGTTTTCAAGACGTCTTTCAAGGTTTTTATTGGTGATTCCGGGATGAGCTGCTACAGCAATACAATTCAGTCCTTCTTTTTCAAAACGCTTTTGCAGCTCGTATGTAAACAACATATTCGCCCATTTTGAACGACCATGAATGTGTTTGGGTGAAGAACCATTGTTGCCTTCGGTCATCATCTTACCAAAGTCTTTTTCGGCAAGTTTATGCTCACCTTCACTGATTGTGACGATGCGTGAATTGGGAGTTTTGGCCAATAAGCCAAGCATATGACCGGTCAGGGTAAAATGCGCCAGATGGTTGAGGCTGCTGTTGCTATGGCCATCTTTTGATTTGGTAAAGGACACGGTGACATTGCCCGCATTGTTAAACAAAACGTCAAGGGTTTGATACTTTGCTTTGAAAGCTTCAGCAAATTGGTTTACAGATTTCAAATCACTCAGATCCAGGGCCATCAGCTCAATTTTTGCATCCGGGTATTGTGCCAGGATTTCCTTTTGTGCACGCTCACCGATCTTCAGATCGCGACAGGCCAGGATGGTTGTGGCTCCCTTGCAAGAAAATGCCTTAACAGCTTCATATCCAATGCTGTTAGTGCCTTCGGTTACTAAAATTGTTTTCCCTTTCAGGTCTGGAATGTTGGCTGTTGTCCAATTTACTTTCATCAATACTTTTTTTGTGTTTCGATAATTTATTCAGGATCGTCCTGCTAATCTCTCATGGAGAAGGTGCAAAAATACAATAGAAAAACCAAACTGCATAGTATGCAGTCTCAGTATCCTGCTAATTTGTAAAGATTCTCAAACTACCCTCTGTAAGGACCCGGGATGAAGCCCGCATTAGGATCTGGGTTTAGCCCTTAAGGTATTTATTGTCAATCATTTGTATACACTATGCGGGAAATGTCGACATGATGGCCTTCTTCAAAGCCAACAGTGATGTATAAACCCTGCCTCGCCCTGGAAAACAAGCTGGGATCGAGTTGTTTGTTGCGAATGATTTCATCAAAACTCAGGGCACAATAGCATAAGGGCAGTACAGCATCCAGAAACTCATAATCAGCCTGCTCATCTTCTTTTATCAGGTCGTTAACCTCAGTCAAAATACCAACGAGTCCATAGTTGTTTTCAGGGTCATACCTGGGTTCATCAGCCCAGTCGATGTCTTCCGGGTCATATTTGTCGGCTCCCTGCAGATAGATGGCGTAATATTCTTTTTCGCTTTCTTCATCCCAAATCCTTGAAAGCCCGATCCACAAGGCAAGAATGCTCTTATGAAGGGGGGAATCAGAGAGGATCTGCTCCATCCAGCCGATGATGTCCTTTTGTTCATCTTCAACTTTGAGGTGCCGTATGGTTTCCCAATAGGGTTTGGGTTTGATGGCTGCATGAAAATCAATGATACTTTTCCATGCCTCTGCAATGGGGAGCTTCGCGGCTAGCAGTTCCTGTAGTTTTTGCCAGGATTCAGTGTGATCGTAGGTCATGCTTAAGGTTTGAGTGCGGGAATTCAAAAATTCAGTAGGCAAAAATTCAGAATGCGGAATGGGGGAATGAAAGAATTCAGAATGCGGAAATTCAAAGAATCAGAAAGCAAGAATTCAGAATGCAGAATGTGGGAATGCATGCAACACTCTCATTTACTTTACAGTACTGCCATTGTTAAAGCCCGATCTTGCAGGAGAAACAATTGTCAGTTTGCCGTTTTCGTCCTCAGCCATCAGGATCATGCCATTGCTCATAATGCCTTTGATCTCACGTGGTTCCAGGTTGATCAGAAAACAGGCCTGCTTTCCAATGAGGTCTTCCGGTTCGTAATATTCGGCGATTCCTGAAACGATGGTACGGGTATCAAGGCCTGTATCAACAGTAACTTTTAAGAGCTTTTTGGTTTTGGGCACTTTCTCGGCAGCCAGGATAGTGCCAATCCTGATGTCCATCCCTGAAAAGTCATCAAAGCTCACAACATCTTTAGCCGGTGGCACATGGGAATTCTTCAGGCTGTTGTCCTCTTTCGATTGCTGAAGTCTGGCTACCTGGGCTTCAACTGCTTCATCTTCAATTCGCTCAAAAAGGAACTCGGGCTGGTTGAGCTGATGACCGGCTTCCAGTAAATTGGAACGTCCGCCATCCTTCCATCCCAATGAAGTATTGTTAACTAACTTATTAATTTTCTGTGATGTAAAAGGCAGAAAAGGCTCACCCAAAATGCTGAGGTTAGCTACGATCTGCATGCATAAGTTCAACACAGTACCTACTCTTTCTGGGTCTTGTTTGAAAACCTTCCAGGGCTCCTGCTCTGTCAGGTATTTGTTGCCTGCCCTGGCCAGGTTCATCAGTTCATTCAATGCCTCACGAAAACGGTAGTTGTTGAGGCTGATGCTGATACGGCTTGGGAATGAAGCAATATCATCGATAAGCGCCCGGTCTTCTTCTGTTAATACTGCAGTATCAGGTACTTTGCTGTCGAAATATTTCTGACAAAGCACCAGGGTCCTGTTTACAAAGTTGCCATAAATGGCAAGCAGTTCATTGTTGTTCCTGGCCTGAAAGTCTTTCCAGGTGAAGTCATTGTCTTTGGTTTCAGGGGCATTGGCGCACAATACATAACGAAGCACGTCCTGCTTCCCGGGAAATTCCTGTAAATACTCATGAAGCCAGACGGCCCAGTTGCGGGATGTCGAAATTTTGTCCCCTTCGAGGTTGAGGAATTCATTGGCCGGAACATTGTCGGGAAGGATAAAACTGCCTTCTGCATGCAACATAGCCGGGAAAATGATACAATGAAATACGATGTTGTCTTTCCGATGAAATGGATCAGTTTACTGTCTTCATCTTTCCACCACTTTTCCCAGTCACGACCGGCCTGCTGAGCAGCCCAATCCTTGGTCGCCGAGATATACCCGATGGGAGCATCGAACCAAACATACAAGACCTTACCATCTGCTCCTTCAACAGGTACTTTCACACCCCAGTCGAGATCGCGTGTCACCGCTCTGGCTTGCAGACCCTGGTCGATCCATGATTTGCATTGCCCATAAACATTGGTCTTCCAGTCTTCTTTATGGCCTTCCAGTATCCAGGACTTCAGCCATGCTTCATAGGCATCCAGGGGCAGGTACCAATGCCTGGTCTCCTTTAAAACGGGGAGGTTGCCACTTAAGGCAGAGCGGGGATTGATGAGGTCTGTTGCGTTCAGGGAAGAACCACATTTTTCGCATTGGTCGCCATATGCCTTCTCATTGGCACAAACAGGACAGGTGCCGGTAACATAACGATCCGCCAGAAACTGCCCGGTTTCTTCATCATACAATTGTTTTGAAGTCTTCTCAATAAAATCACCTTTGTCATACATCTTTTTGAAAAAGGCAGAAGCAGTCTCATGATGAATGGGGGCAGAAGTCCGGGAATAGATGTCAAACGAAATCCCGAACTCTTCAAAAGAATCTTTGATTATGGTATGATACTTATCTACGATGTCTTGCGGGCTAACACCTTCCTGTCTGGCTTTGATGGTGATGGGTACCCCATGTTCATCAGAACCTCCGATGAACAGCACTTCTTCTCCTTTAAGTCTGAGATAGCGGGCATAAATATCAGCCGGGACATAGACTCCGGCCAGGTGGCCAATGTGGATAGGGCCATTGGCATAAGGCAATGCCGAGGTGATGGTAGTACGTTTATAGTGGTTCTTTTCCATGCTGGGAGTTTTTTTAAAGGTCGTCAGAAGTCATAGTGACACTGACACTTTCGGCTTTTCCACCCACCGGGGGATTCATTTTGGAGACCTTTACTTTCACCCATTTGAGTTGTGGGAATTGTTCCATGATGGAAGTCATGATCCGTAGTGAAACATGTTCCAGGAGTTTGGATTTCTCCTCCATTTCTGACTTTACGATCTGATACAAGGTCTGGTAATTGACGGTTTTGTGAAGATCGTCATCCATGGCTGCATCCGAGGTGTCTGTTTCAATGATGAGGTTTACGAGAAAGCGTGTTCCTATCAGTTGTTCTTCTGCAAAACAACCATGATAGGCGAAAAATTCCATATTTTCTAGAGAGATCAGCGCCATAATAGTTAGAATAAAAGCGGGTAAAGATAAGGATTACATGCTTTTGAAGGCTAAAATCTTTCCAAAAGGCTCCACAATCTCAAGCATCCTTGGTAAGGATCCGCTTAAAACCCGTAAGCTTCGGGTTTCATCCGGCGCAAAGTAGCTTCTTTCCCGATCAGGTGCATGATGTCGAACATCCCCGGCCCGCCGGCTTTGCCTGTTACAACGAGTCTTAAAGGTGAAAGCACTGCACCGGTATTCAGTTGATTTGCTTCAAGGAAATTCTTGAAAATCTCCTCGAGCTGGGCCGGTTCACGGAAATCAGCATCTTCAAAAGCTAGTCTTAGCTTTTCAACAATACCCGGGGTTTCCGGTTTCCAGCGTTTTTTTATGGTCTCCAGATCAAAGCTGGCAGGATCACGGAAAAAATAGGATGTGGCATCCCACAGCTCAGTCAGGAGCATAATCCGCTCCTTGATGAGCCCACATACCTTTGTCGTATATCCGGGCTCAGCAACGATTTCCCGGGTCTGGATTTCTTTGTCAAGGTAAAGTGCCAGCAAGGCATCATCCTTCTCCTTTATATATTGTTGGTTAAACCATTTCCCTTTTTCGAAATCAAATTTGGCACCTGCCTTGTGTACCTTCTCCAGGCTGAATGCCTGCGAAAGCTCTTCCAGGGAAAAGATTTCCTGCTCAGTACCCGGGTTCCAGCCCAGGAATGCCAGGAAATTGATGAAGGCATCAGGAAGATAGCCGGATTCTCTGTATCCGGAATAGACTTCTGCGCTTACCGGATCAGTCCATTGCAATGGAAAGACCGGGAAGCCAAGCCTGTCGCCATCACGTTTGCTGAGTTTGCCATTTCCTTCAGGCTTTAACAAAAGTGGTAAGTGGGCGAATTTCGGCATGCTGTCTGCCCATCCCAGGAAGCGGTATAGCAGCACATGAAGTGGTGCAGAAGGAAGCCATTCTTCGCCCCTGATTACGTGACTGACTTCCATTAGATGGTCATCAACAACATTGGCAAGGTGATAGGTTGGCATGCCGTCAGATTTGAACAGGACCTTGTCGTCAAGGGTGTTGGTATCCATGCTTACATCCCCACGGATCAGGTCAAAAAGATGTACCTGTTCATTGGCAGGAATTTTAATCCGTATCACATAATGTTTGCCCTCTGCCAGAAGTTGTTCTACCTCAGAGGCTTCCATGGTGAGTGAATTGTTAAGGCCCATCCTGGTTTTGGAGTCATACTGAAATGTATCATGGCTGATCTTTTTCTGCTCTTCCCTTCTGATCTCCAGCTCCTCAGGGGTATCGAAAGCGTAATAGGCAAAGCCATCCCGCACAAGTTGCTCAGCATAAGGTTTGTACATGGCCTTGCGTTCAGACTGGCGGTAAGGTCCGAAGGGTCCGCCTACATGGACACCTTCATCAAATTTTATCCCGCACCAGGCAAGAGAATCTACAATGTATTGCTCAGCCCCAGGTACAAAACGAGTCTGGTCTGTATCTTCAATACGCAAAATAAAGGATCCCCCATGCTGACGGGCGAAACAATAATTATACAAGGCAGTCCTCACACCACCAATGTGAAGTGGTCCGGTGGGACTTGGTGCAAAACGAACGCGAACAGGTTTTGTCATAATGAATGGTCTTATCCTCAAATTTACAAAAGCACAGCTGATTAGCATGTATTTACCCGACAAAAACTGCCTTGTTTTTCACAAAAGCCTGGCCAATGTCGGGATATGAAACAAAAAGCCCTGCAAATGTTAACATTCACAGGGACTTTTAATTAACGTTGTTCGACCAGGGCTCGAACCTGGACTCTTCTGAACCAAAATCAGACGTGTTGCCAGTTACACCATCGAACAATCTCCTTAATTCTGGAGCGCAAAGATAGACTTTTTTTTAAATACAAACGCAATTCTGTCATGTTCTTCTATTTTCCTACCTTCGCTGATTAAATCAAACCCGGTTTGCCAATGAAAAACTATCAAAGGATCAACAACATCACAGGATGGATCGTTTTCCTTATTGCTACAGCAGTATATTTACTAACCATAGAACCTACAGCCAGCTGGTGGGATTGTGGTGAATATATCTCAACAAGCTACAAACTACAGGTGGGACACCCCCCCGGAGCTCCTTTGTTCCAGCTTCTGGGAAGATTTTTTAGCCTCTTTGCCTTTGGTAATGTGCACAAAGTGGCTTTGATGGTCAATGTCATGTCTGCCCTCAGCAGCAGCTTTACCATCCTCTTTCTTTTCTGGACCATCACGATGTTCGGTAAGAAAATTGTGATGAAAGCCGGCGAAATGACCGATGGCAAATTGTGGGCTATCATGGGCAGCGGTATCATTGGCGGCCTTGCTTACACTTTTTCTGATTCTTTCTGGTTTTCTGCTGTAGAAGGCGAAGTATATGCCATGTCCTCCTTTTTTACGGCCCTGGTGTTCTGGGCAATGATGAAATGGGAAACTGTGGCCCACGAAAAACATTCTTTCCGTTGGATTATCCTGATATTTTTCCTCATCGGCCTTTCTATCGGGGTTCACCTCCTGAACCTCCTGACCATCCCGGCTTTGGCATTTATCTATTATTTCAAAAGGTATAAGCCCAACCGCAAAGGGATTTTTCTCACAGGATTACTGGGTGTTGTCATCCTGGGATTTATCATGAGCATTATCATCCCCTGGATCGTGAAGCTTTCCAGCCTTTTTGAAATTTTCTTTGTCAACAACTTCGGACTGCCATTCAATACAGGCACCTTTATCTATTTCATCATCATTGGCGCGGGCGTTATTCTGGGACTCATTTATACCCATAAAAAACAAAAAGTCTTTGCCAATACGCTCATCCTGGCCTTTACTTTTATTCTGATCGGATATTCTTCTTTTGTGATGTTGGTCATTCGCTCTAACTCTAATCCTCCTATCGACGAAAACGATCCTGAAAATGCGGTCAGCCTGCTTTCTTACCTGAATCGGGAGCAATATGGCACCTGGCCCTTGCTCAAAGGGCAGTATTACAATGCCCCCATGACAGATTATGCCGATGGCACACCCGTTTACGACAGGGATATGAAAAGCGGAAAGTATGTCATTGTCGATGATCGTAAACAAACAGAAGCCATTTATGATGAGCGGTTTACAACTGTTTTTCCGAGGATGTGGAGTAACCAGAAACAAAGCCATATTTCAGCCTATAAGGAATGGGGTGGTGATGGAGGAATCTCTGAAACTGTCAGAAAACCCAGCGGAGAAACAGCAACTGAGATACGTCCTACCATGGGGCAAAACCTCGCCTTTTTCTTTAAATACCAGGTTGGCCATATGTATTTCCGTTACCTGATGTGGAACTTTGTCGGAAGACAGAACGACATCGAAGGCTATGGCGGAGTGCAGAATGGTAACTGGATCAGCGGGATTTCCTTTATCGATGATGCCCGCCTTGGTTCCCAAAGCAACCTCCCTGAAAGCATGCAGAATGCTGCACGGAATAAATTCTATTTCTTGCCGCTAATTCTTGGACTGATCGGGCTTTTCTACCATATTAACAGACATTCTCACGATAGCCTTGTGGTTGGCTTGTTGTTTTTTATGACCGGCTTTGCCATTATCCTCTACCTGAACCAGACACCTTACCAGCCACGTGAAAGGGACTATTCTTATGCCGGCTCTACCTATGCTTTTGCCATCTGGATTGGTTTGGGTGTGCTGGCGCTTTGGGATTGGCTCGGGAAATACCTCAAGAACCTCGACTCCCGCATAACAGCCGCAGTCATTACTTTGGTTTGTCTGTTCCTTGTTCCTGGAATCATGGGCCAGCAAGGATGGGACGACCACAACCGTTCAGGGAAATATGCCTGTCGTGATTTTGCAGAAAATTACCTGAACTCTTGTGCACCCAATGCGATCCTGATTACCAATGGCGACAATGACACTTTCCCCTTGTGGTATGCCCAGGAAGTAGAAGGCGTTCGTACTGATGTCAGGGTGGTGAACTTTATGTTGGCCTCCGGAGATTGGTACATCAAGCAGCTATTCCGTAAAGCTTATACTTCTGATCCGCTGCCATTCACCATCCCTGTCGAGAAATACAACAAGGGTACAAATGAATACATCCCCTTCTATGACCGTGAGATACAAGATACTATCGAACTTAAAAAGGTGATCGAATTCATCAATAGTGATAGCGAAGATGCCAAAGTATCACTGCAAAGTGGTAAGAGGATCAGTTATATCCCAACGAAGAAACTGAAAATCACAGTCAATGTAGCTGAAGTCATTAAAAGTGGCTTAGTTCCTGAAGAACTTGCCACCAAGGTTCAGCCTGTTATTTTCTGGGAGATGAAAAAGAACTACCTCCTGAAAAATGACCTGATGCTGCTGGATTTTATCGCTACCAGTGATTTTAAACGTCCGCTGTATTTTGCAAACCCATCCTCAGTTGATGATTTCCTCGACATTGATAAATATTGTCACCTCGAAGGTACAGTCTATAAGTTCATGCCGGTCCTTGCCAGTGATTATGTCCAGGGTATGGGCGGAATCTCTTATGATAAAAACTGCTACGACCTCCTGATGAACAAAGCAAAATGGGGTAACCTGGCATCACCTGATGTTACTGTGGATCGTGAAAGTAACCGGAACACTACATTCCCGAAAAACAATTTCCTGCGTTTGGCAGTGCGCCTCGTAGAGGAACAAAAAATGGATTCTGCCATCAAAGTACTGGATCGTTGCCAGGAGGTTTTTCCGAATAATAAGATAACATACGACTATTATATGATACAGTTCGCAGAAGTGTATTATAGGGCCGGTGCTGTTGAAAAAGGGAATAAAATGCTGGAAACGCTGACAAGGCTGTATGTGGAAGACATTACATACTATACAAAGCTAAAGCCGGACATTGCCAAGTATTATGAGAAGGACAAACAGCAGGCTGCTGCTGTCCTCCAAAGGATACAGCAAGTCGCCGATGGTTATAAGCAGAGCCAGATCAGTAAAAAGATTGGAAGTTTCCTTGCCACCAATCCCGCTTTGATGGGTAACTAAACTTTTTTCCTGAATGCAAAACCTGAAAAAGACCTACAACCGGGTCAACAACCTGATCGGAGGGTTCTTTGGAATCTTCGCCAGTGCTGTTTATATAATAACCTCGGAGCCAACTGTTAGTTTCTGGGACTGTGGGGAGTACATCTCCACAGCCTATAAGTTACTGGTTGGACACCCGCCGGGAGCCCCTTTGTTTCAGATTGTCGGGCGCTTTTTCAGTCTTTTTGCCTTTGGCGATGTTACCCATGTAGCCCGAATGGTAAATACGATGACGGCCATCGCCAGCGGTTTTACCATTATGTTCTTGTTCTGGTCCATCACCATGCTTGCCAAAAAACTGGTGCTGGCAAGGGGAGAAATGGACAAAGGCAAACTCTGGGCCATCTTTGGCAGTGGTTTCGTAGGCGCAATGGCCTATACCTTCACCGATTCTTTCTGGTTCTCAGCTGTGGAAGGTGAGGTTTATGGGATGTCATCGTTTTTTACTGCAGTGGTCTTCTGGGCCATCCTGAAATGGGAAGAAGATGCTGACAACAAATATGCAGTCCGCTGGCTACTCGTAATCGCTTATATGATAGGCCTTTCTGTTGGTGTTCACTTGCTGAATCTCCTGACAATCCCTGCCATGGTCTTTGTATTTTATTTTAAAAAGTACAAAACCGTCAACTGGAAAGGTATGCTCATCGCCGGACTCATTTCTTTCGTTCTTTTGGGCCTGATTATGAATGGTGTTATTCCCTGGATTGTGAAACTTGCAGGGTATTTTGAGCTTTTCTTTGTCAATGTCGTTGGGCTGCCATTTAACTTCGGGACAATCATTTACTTTATTGTCCTGGTCGGCGGCATTATCTTTGGCCTGCATTATTCCAAAAAGACGGGTAAAGTCATGATGAATTCAATCATCCTGGCATTTACCTTCCTGCTGATTGGCTATTCTTCCTTCCTGATGCTGGTGATCCGAAGCAATGCAGATCCTACTATTGATGAAAATAACCCCGACAATGCCATTAACCTGCTTGCTTACCTTCAACGTGAACAATATGGTGACTGGCCTATCATGCAGGGTCAGTATTATAATGCCCCTGTTATAGGCAGGGAAGATGGAAATCCTGTCTATGCCAAGAGTCTCAAAACTAAGAAGTATGAGATTATTGATGCGCAGAAAGGGCTGAAACCGGTCTACGATAACCAATTCACTACGATCTTCCCGCGAATGTGGAGCGGTTCTCAGGCTGACCATGAACAAGCCTATAAAAACTGGGCCGATATCAAAGGAACTCCGGTTCAGGTTCAAGGCCAGGATGGGAATATGGAAACCCTTATTAAGCCCACTTTTGGTGAGAATCTGAAGTTCTTCTACAATTACCAGTGGAACTTTATGTATTGGCGTTATTTCCTTTGGAATTTCGTAGGCAAACAAGATGATATCCAGGGCATGGGCCGTACTGAAAACCGCCTGGGTGATAATCTGCACGGAAACTGGATCAGTGGCATAACAGCTTTGGATGAAGCCCGCCTGGGACCTCAGTCTAATCTCCCGGAATCCATGAAAAACAGGGGCAGGAATAAATTCTACTTCTTGCCATTGATCTTAGGACTCATCGGTCTTTATTTTCATGCTAAATACCATTATAAAGATGCACTTGTCGTGGGATTCTTGTTCTTCATGACCGGCATCGCCATTGTGCTTTATCTTAACCAGTATGCCCCCCAACCCCGTGAAAGGGATTATTCCTATGCTGCATCGTTTTATGCTTTTGCCATTTGGATAGGATTGGGTGTGTTAGCCCTCTCAACATGGCTTGGAAACTACCTGAAAAAGGCTGACTACAGACTGACTACCGTTCTTGTGACCTTGTTATGTACCCTTGCAGTTCCGGGTTTGCTGGCTAAAGATGGCTGGGATGATCATGATCGCTCAGGTCGTTATACGGTCTTGGATATCGCCAACAATTACCTGAACTCCTGTGCCAAAAATGCCATTCTTTTTACCAATGGCGACAATGACACTTTCCCTGTTTGGTATGCCCAGGAAGTGGAAGGAATCAGAACGGATGTCAGGGTATGTAACTTAAGCCTGCTGCAAACCGACTGGTACATTGACCAGATGAAAAGGAAGGC
>Ga0247839_1005343_pt1 | contig 15636 bp, 19 predicted proteins | sample LaCruzMarch2015__6_FD_192405 | JGI IMG/M metagenome (GOLD analysis project Ga0247839, IMG submission 192405) | Freshwater microbial communities from meromictic Lake La Cruz, Castile-La Mancha, Spain - LaCruzMarch2015_16m | ecosystem: Environmental > Aquatic > Freshwater > Lake | place: Spain... | reverse complement strand
TGTTTAAAGGATTGTTTAAGAATTATTAAAGGATTGTTTAAAGGATTGTTTAAAGGATTGTTTAAGAATTATTAAAGGATTGTTTAAAGGATTGTTTAAAGGATTGTTTAAGAATTATTAAAGGATTATTTAAGAATTATTTAAGAATTGTTTAAAGGATTGTTTAAGAATTGTTTAAGAATTATTTAAGAATTATTTAAGGATTGTTTAAAGGATTGTTTAAAGGATTGTTTAAAGGATTGTTTAAAGGATTGTTTAAAGGATTGTTTAAGAATTATTTAAGAATTGTTTAAGAATTGTTTAAAGGATTGTTTAAAGGATTGTTAATAAAAAAATAATTTAAGGATTTTTTTTGTGAAATAATATAAAATGTATTTATCAATTTTAAAATTTCTTGTAATTATTAATTCTACATTTGGAGGTTTTATTCAATATCCTTCACTTCGTTTATATAAAAGACATCATCAATTATCTCTAAATTTATTTAATAATAATAATAATAATAATAATAATAAATCATTTATTTATAAAATATCATTTAATAATCCAGAACCAGATGAAGATTATTTAACAAAATTTAGAATTTATACTGGATTAAATATCATTTTATTTCTTTATTATTTTTATTTAAACAATAATAACTTAATGAATTATTAAATGAATTTGTGTGTAATTATTGATGGAGGTCTTGGAAATCAATTGTTTATGATATTCACTTGTATTTCAAAGGCGATTGATGAAAGACGAAATTATACTATTTTTCCTATTTATAATAATAGTATTAGGAGTTATTATTTCACATCTATTCTAAAATCTTTATTATTCAAAGTAGCACCTAATATTCCTTCAAATAATATATATAAAGAACCTTCATTCACATATTCGACAATTCCATATAATTCACAAGTAATTCGAGGATATTTCCAATCTCCTAAATATTTCCATCATAATCGTAATGAGATTATGAGGATACTTGGTTTTAATGATTTTAAGGATAGATATAATCTTGGTTTTAAGGCAGTTGCAATTCATCTTCGTTTTGGTGATATGTCATTTAATCAAGGAAATCACGCTATTTTAAAACCTGATTATTTCATAAAATCTTTGGAAATTTTATTAAGAAAGATTAATAAAGATGAATATAGATTTATCATCTTTGGCGAGAAAAATGATGATGAGATTATTAATGATTATATAAAAATATTTAATAATTCATTTAATATTAAATTTGAGAAATTTTATGATATTTATGATTTATGTGATTGGAAAGAATTATTTTATATGAGTAGTTGCGAACATTTTATTATTGCCAATTCAACTTTCTCTTGGTTTGGTGCTTATTTGTCAAATAATCCTAATAAAAAAATCATATGTCCTATGGAATGGTTTGGAATAAATAATAAAGAAAATTCTCTTGAAGATTTATTTCCGGATGATTGGATTAAAAATTGATTTTATTTTTCTTATTATTATTATTAAAAAGTATGATAGGTTTAATTGCTTGCGGAGGAACAGCAAGTAGAATTTTTAATATACCAAAATTTATTTTACCATTAAAAGATAAAAAAATATCTTTATTAACTTATTGGTGCATATTGATGATTGAAAAAGGATGTGATAAAATTATTATTGGATCATCAAAACAAAATAAACCATTTATAGAACATATTATAAATACTCAATTAAATAATTATAATTTTTTGATAATTATTAAGATGATAGATAATTCTTCAACTATGAATGAAACAATTTTAAAAATGTTAAAAGATGAAAAATATAATATTGCAATTATGGGAATGCCAGATACTCATATTGATTATATTTCTAATAATTTAATTAATAAAATTTTAAATGATGATAAATTAATTGTTGGAAGTTATTTATGGAATATAAGAAAATCACAAAAAGAAAAAATTGGATTATGTGAAATTGATGATAATTATATAACTGATATTATTGATAAAAATAAAGATTGTAATTATAATTATGGTTGGGGTGCTATGATTTTTAAAAAAGAATTTGAAAAATTTATTAAAATTGATGATTTACATTTAGGATATTCAATGAAACTTGCTTTAAATAATTTTATTAAAATTCCTTATGAGATTATTAGAGGTCAATATTGGGATTGTGGAACAATTTGTGAATATAAAGAATATTTAAATTTTTTAGAAGAAAAAAAACCTATATATATTAAAGGATTAATAATATTTGTTGCTGTATTTATTGAAAATGACGAAAATAAATTAAAAACTTTAATAGATTGTATAAATCAATTAAGAAAAACTTATAAAAATGAAATTATTGTATTAATTGATAATAATTCTAAAAATATTGAATGGTATAATTTAGCAACTTCTTTAAATATGTATATAATAAAAAATAAATCAAATCTTTATAGATATGAAATAGGTGCTTATAATTTAGCTTTAAAATATTTTAGAGCGGATAAATATTTATGTATTCAAGGAACTATTTTTTTAAATAATAAAATTAACGAAATTTTAGATGATAATATTGCTGACGCTTATTCATTTAAAAAACATATTGGACTTTCGTGGAATGATGATGGATTAAAAATAATTAATAAATATTTAAATTTTCTTGATATGAATGAATGGAATAATGAACCATTAGTATTATGGAATTGTTTTTATTGTAATCATTTATTTATGGATGAATTAATAAATACTGGTTTAATGGATTTAAAATGTCATAATAAAAATATTTCATTTGCTAATGAAAGAATTCTTGGATGTTATTTTCAAAGAAAATTAGGAAATATTAAAGAAATAAATAAAAATACTTTTATTAAAATATTTCTAAATCAACTATAAAAATTGATTTTATTTTTCTAAAAATCTTTTCTTATAAATGGAAGATTATTGGTTTGATGATGATAAAACACCAAAGAATTTGAAAATTAGTGATGATAATAAAATATCCAAATATTCATATATAAATATCTATGAAAAAGATGATATATATAGAAGAAAAATAAGGAAAACTATTATGGAAAATCTCAAAATTAAACATTTTATTAAGATTGGTGAAACTTGTTCCATATGTCTTGATGAAATTTGGCGAAGAAAAGAAGCATATCTAACCGATTGCGGACATTCCTTTCATCTCAAATGTATCCTCCATTATGATTATTCAAATAGTTTTAAAAAATATGGTGTATTCTGTCCGTTATGTAGGAAGGATATGGGAAATTATTTGGATATGCGAGATGATGATGAATATAAATTGCCGAAGATTTGTTATAATATTCGTGAAGGATGTTTCAATAATCATTTCTATTTGATGAGATATAAAGATTGTTTAGATTGTAGATTATAAATGAATGATTATATGAATATCCATAAAATTTTAGGATTTGGATGTTTAATTCATTATGGATATAGATTTTGGTTAAAATTTAGATATAATATGATGTTTATAGAACCAATCACACCTCTTTTTCATTTATCATTATCATTATCCTCTTTCATCTTCAAAGTTCCTATTCAAAGATTTATGAATAAAACGATAATATGGAAAGAACTTCAATTACATAATATAATCTTCACATCTCGTTCTATTTTTATTATATATCATAATTTATTTTTTACTGATTATAATATAAATTTTTATTTAACAAAATTGATGATTGTTTTAGGACATCATTTTTTAGCTGATTTAGTTTCTAATAAATATATAAATAATGAATTAACAACTACACGAGATATTCGTGGTAATTCGTTGATAATTAAGAATTTTTATGCTATTTCGCAAATTATAGCTACAACTAATATGCTTTTAATTACACCAACCGAAAAGATAAATGGGACAAGATTATTATAAAAAATATAATAATTTTGTTATTTATTTTTTCTGTTGGATGCAAATGATTGCATTTAAGCAACTAACTACAATTTGACGGCTCTGTTAAAGCGGTTTGTAGTTTTTGTAAATTATATCCTCTTTTATATTTTTCTGGTCGTTCATTATATTCTATATAATAGTTAAATAATTTTTGAATATTCTTACAACCATTTTTATCACGATTGATACAACCATTCCGTTTATTTTCCATTTTATATGTTAGGATAGAATGCATCTTTCGTTCTTTATTTGTTTTATCTGGTAGATAAAGGTTTTTACATAATTCTTCTGTCTTGTAATTAAGGCAAGAAGTTCTATATTCATCTATATCATAAACCTTAAAACGCTCTTGTAATTTTCTTTTTAACGATAGATTAGGTGTAGAAATAAAGTTTTTCATTTGCTTACCAATACTCCAATCACCAATTATTATAATACTTTCTTTTGTATATATCTTTTCAATTTTATTAAGCATATTATCTTCTGTTCGTTTTTTATTTATAAAAGCATACCATTTATATTGTCTAAATTTAGTATTTTGATAAAGTTTATACAATACATCATTAGTATTTATTTTTTTAGTTAAAAATTCATTATATTATTACAACTTTTAGAATTGTATGATGATAATTCATTTTCTTTTGATGTAATATTTAATTCATCTTTATATTTTTTTAGAATATGTTGATACTTCAATCTTTTAGTTTCATTTACTCTCTGTTTATTTGTATAAGAATAAAACTTACCTTCATCATTCATCATAGTAAATAAACTTCTCTTTCCAGGGTCTATAAAAATATGATTACCTTTTAATTCTTCTTTATCTACATCATCAATATAAGGAAACTCATAAGTTTTTTCAACCTTTTTAGGTTTTTCTTTTTGTTTTAATTTATTTAATTCTTTCTTTTCATCTTGTAATTTCTTTAACGCAGTTTTCTTTTTCTCCTTATCTTCTTTTCTCGTGCTTCTTTTCTTCCCTTCTTCTTTTTTTCCTTTTTGATTTTTTCACCTTCAATATAATCTTTATGAATAAATCTTAAAGAAGTAGCATATCCATCTGTTATAATAGTATTATCAAACTTATAATCTTTTATTTTTTGAGTTATATTAAAGAATTTATCCCATAATAACTCTTTATTTAATTCTATATTGTCTAAATATTTCTTCTTTTCTTTATCTATTAAAAGTTCTATTACTGATTTTGTATCAATTTGTATATGATTAGGTACAATGGATGATTGTATAGGAAAGAATTGATACATTTTTCCTTCTATTTTTTCCAATTCAATATTCATAAAAATCATATATTTAAGATACTTTTGAGGCGTAGATTTAATATCATAATAATAATTAACTTCATAATCTTCTGGAACAATTTTATAACGATAATCTTTAATCCAATTATGGAACTTTTCATCCGCAGTTAATGTTCCGTTAATGATGTCATTTTTAACAACATATAAATCCTTAAATAATTGTTTTTTAAACTCTTTATTATTGATTTCATTTTTATAAAAAACCTTAAAATAAGAATTTATAAAACGATTAACATAATCAAAAAAATGCATTTTTATATTATTTTCAATAGAAGTGAGAATAGTAACAGCGTAATAATCTAAAATAGCAGAAAGATTATTACCATCTTCTAAATTAAAAGTATGTAATTTGCTAAACTCATTAAATAATAAAAGATTATTATTTTTAGGTTTAGGACCACGAGATGGTAAAAGTAAAGACTTCATACACATTTTAATAGTATTTTCGTCAATTAAAGGTATTTGAATATTATTATGATACTTATCTAAACACCATAACCTTAACAATAAACTTGTTTTAGTAGTAATATAATTAGTTCTATAAACAGCATCTTGAATAGTACTAAAAATATTATTACTTTCTTCATTTTGATTGAGAATAGAATTGATAGGTAATTTAATACATTTATACTTATCAGGAGGCTTCTTCATATTCTATAATACTATATAGTATTATATAATTTTTTTATTTTTCCATAAAATCATTTTCATTCATTTCCATAGGTGATTGTGGAACACTATCAAATGTTATTTTTTTATATCTATTCATATCATTAGTTTGTAAATATTGTATTGATTTATCATAATTCACTTTATATATATATGCTTTATTATCAATAAATATGTCTGTATTTCCCCATAATGGTAATTCATTATATTTTTCATAATGTATTTTTATTTTTTCATAACACCTCATAATTCTCTTTTTATCATCTTGATTTATAAATTCATGCATTAGTACATCTTTTATTGTTTTAAGATTTTTAAACATTATATTTCATCAAACCATTTACTAATTCCACCATTTTGTATAAAGTATTGACTTTCTTCATATGAAAGACCTTCATATTTTGAACCATCATATTTTATATAACTTTCTCCTTTTTCATTTATTTTGGAATACTCTAATATTTTTATAATAGTATTCTTATTTGGTGTAAATTTAATTTTATTTTTTGCTTCTACCCATAATTTAGAAAATTCTTTTTGTACTACATCATCATTATGATAAGTATCTTTAAAATAATCATTAATTATATCATAAGCACCCCACTCACCGCCTAAACTCCATTTAAGAGTTTTATAGTTTTTTCTTAACACTAAATCATCTTCAATTTCTGGTGTTAAACATAATTTTCCAATATTTATCCAATATTCTGCATTACTCTCTTTATATGTACTACCTAATATTCCAAATATTCCTTTCCATCCTGATTTAATTATTTTTTCTTTATGAGGTTTATATATTTCTTCTTTCCATATGTCAATATCCCCTTTTATTTCTATTAAAATTTCTTTATTATCAAATTTAATAATAAAGTCTGGTATGTATCCTTCTAAATCAATTGGTTCATATTCCCAATTCCATTCTAATTTTTCAAATATATATGCCCATTGTGCTTCAATTCTGCTTCTAAATTGAATACCTTTTACACCAATTGTTGGAATACCTTTATTATTTGACATTATGATATACTAAAATATCATAAATTATTATCATTTTTTTATATCACTTCTTTTAATTTTTTCTTTTTGTTTTCATATGCTGTTCGTCTATATTCTTTTAATTTCTCTGGGTTCTCTTCTTTTAATTTTTTTAGATAATTTGCACCACCTTCTTTTACCTTTTCTTTATTTTTTTCGTAATATCTTCTATGAGTATTACCATAAGTATATTTTTTTAATTGTTCTTTTAATTCCATTATTTCCTTTTTAAGTTTTTCATTTTCTTTTATCAGTTCTGTAATATCCATAATGTTATATATTATTATTTAAATTATATTTAAATACATTTATATAGTAGAAGAGAATGGTAGAACAACATAGTAAAGATTATAAATTGACTACTGTTAAATATTACTTAACACATAATAAAACTATGAGAGATGTATGTAATAAAATATTTAATTGTAAAATACAATCTTTATCAAGATGGAAGATAAAATATAATAAAGATGGTAATATTAAGAGAAAAGAAAGAAAACATAAAAATACTAAAATTACACCAGAAATAATATCATTTGTTAAAAATTATGTTAAAATATATCCTACAACTACATTATGGGAATTTTCTAAATTGATAAATTACAAATACAAAATAAAATTATCAGACCATTCAATATACAATATCTTACATCAAAATAAAATTACAAGAAAAAAATTAAGAAGTAAATATTATCCTGAAAAGAAAGAAGGACAAGAAAAAGAAGATTTAGAAGCATTTTACAAAAAGTTAGAAAAGTTTAGTTATGATAAAACAATTTGTTTAGATGAAACATCTATATATCTAAATATGAAACCATCTTATGGAAGAAGTAAAAGCGGAACAAGAGTGATAGATAAGACATATAAATATCCTTATAAAAGATATAATTTACTATTTGCAATTAGTGCTAATAAAATAATAGATTATGTTTTATATAAAGACCTAAAAGGAGGATTAAAAACACAAAATATATTAGATTTTTATAATAAAAGCATTAGAGATAAATATAAAAATTATTTAATTATTATGGATAATGCTGTAATACATCGTTCTAAACAAATACGAGAACTTATAGAAGAAACTAATAATGATTTATTATATAGCGTTCCATATCATCCATAAACAAATGCAATAGAAGAGTTTTTTAGTCAATTAAAACATTACATCAAGAAAGAAAGTCCAAATACATATGAAGAAATAGAAAGAGTAATAAAAGAAATAATAAATATCAAAATAAAAAGAGAACATTTAACAAATTACCTAAAACATAGTTTTAGAATGTATAAAAATAAATAATCTTGTCCCATTTATCTTTTCGGTTGGTGTAATAATCCTGATAGTAGTTTTGTTATTATGTTTCCAATTCAATTATCTGCATTTTTAATGACATTAGTAAGAAAAGGAATAATTTCTAATGAATGGTGGAATATTTCCTTTTCTTTTATTTCAAAACAATCTCACAAAATCTACTAATAATATCCATCTCTATTCATTACTTCATATTTTTTTAAGATTAGGTATAAAAACAAATAAATATTTTAATATGTCTCTTATTTCTGGTTTATTTATTTATATGAAATTCATAAGAGATATTTAATGATTTGGTTTTCCATATATTCATATAAAGATTATTTTTAATTATAATCTTCTCTTTCTTATTCATATCTATCTTTTGAAATTTATTTTTGAAAATTGTTAATCTTTCGATTAATGATATGATACTTTTATTTGATGGATAGAAACGAAATTTATCAAATATCAAATATTTCCAAAATAAAAAACTCGTATTTATTTCCTTCTTCTCCTCATTCGTCTCATTCATAATACTCAATTTAAGATTTATATGAAGGTCTTTTAATGTCTTTGATAAATCAAAAAGACCTGTAATAATCCTTCCATCCCATTTTTCTAAAACAGGAACAACCGAATTTCTTATCTTGCCTCTTTGCGACCATTCAGGAGTAGAATTCTTCAAATAAGGTATTTTATGGATATGTGCAAATTTATAAATATCCTCCTTGGAAGTTTTATAAAGAGGTCGAATAAATTCAATATCATCTATTATAGATAAATGTTCCATTCCAATCAAATTATCATATTTATTTTTATAAGATATATTCGTTAATATATTCTCAAAACAATCATCTTTATTATGTCCTAGGATAATTATTGAATTTAATTTCTTATAAGAATTGAAACGAACCTTTTTCGTATAACTCTCATAAACATCTCGTAAATCATTATCAATTGAAGGTTTGCGTTTAATCTCATTTATAGTCCTTACGAATAATTGAATTTTTAATTTATTACATAAAGTAATTAGGAAATTAACTTCTTCTGTTGTCTCCTGACGATTATTATAATTTATATGAAGTGCCTTAATTTTCTTATTTGGATATTTATGTTTTATATAAAATAAACAAGAATTACTATCAACACCTCCGGAAAGACTTATGATTATCTCCTCCTTATCTCTTAATATATCAAAATCTCCTAAATTCATCTCCAATTCTCTCAAATCTTCTTCCGGATTATATTCCAAAATATTCTCATCAAATCCCTTAAATTCATATTCCTCCAATTCTTCCTCAAAATTCGCTCGATTATATGTCGCTTTAAGAAACTTCTTTGATTGTGGAAGTCGTTTCCATCCTTCTTCCATCGCAAAGAAAAGATGTTTCTTAATATTCGTATGACGATAGACAAGAAGAAAGAACATCCAATCATTATAAGAGAGGTTTGGAAGAAGATGTTTATTTTCTTCTGTGATATTTAATGCTTTTTGATTGAAATATGAGATGATATGATATGCAAATTCATTTCTATATATATGACGTGTTAATTGGTCGTAGATGATGATTTGGATTATTGGATTTAGATTATAATCATTTAATAAATATTCATATTTAGATGTTAAATATTCATCTAGATTTTTATTTGAATTGAACCAATATCTTTCCAAATTCATCCATTCTTGATAAAAATCCATATATGAAATATAATTATCTATCTTATTTTTAAATGAATAAGACAGTTCAAGATTTTATTGAGTGTTATAAAATTAAATGTAAAGAAAAATTTGATAAGGTTATAAATGATAAGAAATTAGTTTCAGGAAAAATGAAATTAAATAAAGAAAATAATATTGTTAAAAAAGAGAAGATTATAAGACAAGTTTATTCTAATCCTATTCAAAGAGATTTGGATTTATGTGCTTATAAAAATTGTAAGATGGTTAAAAAACTCCTAATATATCGTTTAAAAATATTCAAAGATAAAATCAAATTATATGATATTAAATTATCACCAAACCTTCAATTAAAATTTAAAAGATATGAAGAATTAGTTTCTAAAACATCTATGAATGATGATGAATATCTCGAATATATTATTTTATTTCATACCATTAACGGATTTATAAATGATAAAATCGTATTTATTAAAGCACCTTTTATGAAATCTTTTGTAGATTATATGAATTGTAGTAATAAAAAATGTAAGGATTATTTATATGTGGATATTAGAAAAGATGATGATCTAATAAAGAAAAAAATTTCTATCTTTTATATAAAAGATGATAATAAAAGAAATGAATTAATTAGAGAAGTTTATTCAAATGAAAAACAAGTAAATTTAGATAAATGTATAACTAATAAATGTAATAAACCAAGTTTAAAATTACTTCAAGAAAATATGAAATTATTAAATAAAAAAATTGAAATGTTTAATATAAAAATTCCTGCTAATATTAAACTTCCAGATATTAAAAAAATTACCGAAGCAGATATTCCAGAAGTCATAATTAAATTAAATCAAATCAGTAAATATATAGATAAAGATAATTATATTGGAAATTTATAAAAAATGATTTAAGAATAAGATAATATAATCCTTATATCATTTTTGAAAGATATTGATTATATATTTATGAATTTCTTAAAAGATTTATTTTATATTTTTTATGAATTTCTTAAAAGATATTGATTGTATATTTTATAAATTGATAAAAGATATTGATTGTATTTTTATGAATTTTAAAAAAGATATTAATTGTATTTCTAAAAAGATATTGATTATATATATTTATGAATTTCTAAAAAGATATTGATTATATATATTTATGAATTTCTAAAAAGATATTGATTATATTTTATGAATTTCTAAAAAGATATTGATTATATTTCTAAAAAGATATTGATTATATATATTTATGAATTTCTAAAAAGATATTAATTGTATTTTTATGAATTTCTTAAAAGATATTGATTGTATATTTTATAAATTGATAAAAGATATTGATTGTATTTTTATGAATTTTAAAAAAGATATTAATTGTATTTCTTAAAAGATATTGATTGTATTTTATGAATTTCTTAAAAGATATTGATTGTATATTTTATAAATTGATAAAAGATATTGTTTTATATTTTTATAAATTGATAAAAGATATTCATTGTATTTCTAAAAAGATATTGATTATATTTTATGAATTTCTTAAAAGATATTGATTGTATTTCTAAAAAGATATTGATTGTATATTTTTATGAATTTCTAAAAAGATTTGTTTTTATATTTTTTATAAATTGATAAAAGATATTGATTGTATTTCTTAAAAGATATGTTAAAAATCTATAAAATTCTTTCAAAAATGATTTAAGAATAAGATTATTTAATCCTTAAATCATTTTTGAAGGATATTGTAATTATTCATTTTATAATTTCTAAAAATATTTTTGGTTTAAAATCTTTTAAGAATTGTTAAAGAATTGTTAAAGAATTATTAAAGAAATGTTATTGAATTTATTAAAGAATTGTTAAAGAATTGTTAAAGAATTATTAAAGATATGTTATTGAATTTATTAAAGAATTGTTATTGAATTTATTAAAGAATTGTTAAAGAATTGTTATTGAATTTATTAAAGAATTGTTAAAGAATTGTTAAAGAATTGATTAATGAAATGTTAAAGAATTGATTAATGAAATGTTAAAGAATTGTTAAAGAATTGATTAATGAAATGTTAAAGAATTGTTAAAGAATTGTTAAAGAATTGTTAAAAGGATTAACAAAAAATAAAAATAAATTAATGAGGTTTATAAATCTCGTGGATTAAACCATTACGGATACATTCATTCGCATCCCAAATCAAATCTTTTTTTAGAATTCCATCTAATTCCTTCTTCTTAATCTTCGTATTTTCATTATATATCTTCTTAATATGTTCCATTATCTTCTTTAAATTCATATGTTCCTCATCAACTTCACTCATCTTTCCCCAAGTTCCTCCTCGTAATTCGTGAATTAACATATAAGCATTTTCACACATATATCGCTTTTCACCTGATAAAGAGATTAGAGTTCCGGCGGATGCTACAAATCCATCCACAATAGTATAAACTGGAACTGATAAACTCTTAATACAATCAATAACAGAAAAAGCAGAATAAATAAGACCGCCATCCGTAGTAATATGAAGATAAATTGGATATTTATCAATTGATAATGATGCGGATAATGTCTTAATTTTCGTTTCTACACTCCTCAATTCCTTACATAACTCAAATGCACTATCACTACTAATATCATTATTAAAATAGATATGATTGAAATTTGTATTTATATAATTATTGGAATTTTTTTGAAAAAGAAATGGAAGTTTTGTTACTGAACCTTCACTACTATCATCCTCTTCTTCTTCGGTATTATTGGAAATTTTTAAACGCTTATTACTCATCGTTGATTTATATTTCCAATACATTTATTCTCTAATCTACTCCTAATTCTTAAATAAAAAATATCACATATAAAAAGAAATTATTTTTATTTATTAATTTATTTAATTCTATATAGAATAAAAAAAGATGAGTCAATCCGTAGATAGTATGCTTGGAATTCTTAATAATGCTAATCAAACAGCAACTATTATTGATTAACAAAGAAATATTGCCGAAGATATTCGTTCCGCAAATGAACGAAATACCAATTCTATTATAAATGGTATTGTTAATGAAAATACTAAAACTGATAATCTAATTAATATGCAAAATCAATTCGCTAATCAAAATCTCGCAACATTAGGAGCATCTCTTAAAGATATGATTAATTTAACTTCTGGAAATAATCTTTCCGCTATTGAAAGAACTGGTGCTACTGCTGTTGGAGCAACTGATCGTGTTGGTTCTGTTTTAAGTCATACCCTAGAAAGAATAGGTGGTGATAATATTAATGCTATTGATAGAAATGGTTCTATGAATTTAGTTGCTTCCGAAAAAATTGGAAATAATCTCGCAAATCTCCTCAATCAAAATAATAATCTTCTTAATATGGGTATTAAAGATGGTATGGTTATTAGTGAAAGAAATTTCGGTGAAACTCGTCTCTTCAATTCCACTCAAAATCAAAATTTAGAACGAAAAATTGGCGATTATTATCTTCAAACTGAACGCAATTTCCACGGACTTAATAATGATCTCCTTAAAGTTGAAAATAGTCTTGGACGACTTGCCGATAATCATCATAATTCTTCTATGATTGAACTCCTTAAAGTTCATTCCGCTATTGAAAAAGGTATTGATAGAAGTGAAATGAGTATCACTCGACAAGCTGCCGATAATTATGCTAATATTCAAATCGAAGCTGCTAAAAATCGTCTTGGATTAGAACAAAAAATTAGTGATATTGGTAATGATATTAAAATTTCAATTCTTAAAGATAATAATGATACTCGTGCTTTATTAAATACTCATAATACAGATAATATTCGAAGTGATTTACAATCTGAAAGAATAATGCACGCCCTTCATCATCATTATCCTCATCATCACGGTCATCACGGACACCACGGACATCACGGATATTATGATGATTATGACCATCATCATCGTCATAATCATTATTATCCTCAACCGCCTTTTTTTCCCTTCTTACAAATGGGAGGTGTCGGCGCAGGCGGAGGCGTTGGTGGAGGTCAAGGTGGGTCTCCGCGGAATTAATAACTCATATAATTATAATATTAATATCACAAATTTAACCACATCAAATATGTATAATTATATTAATACTTGTTGTTCTTCCAATTATCCTCATTTACCCCTTGATGAAGACAATAAAATCCTCAATAATTATTATACAACCTCCAATATCATCTATAATTATTATTCATGTAATTGCAATCTTGAAAGTTCTAATGGAAATAATGGAAATTCTAATGGTTCTAATGGAAATAATGGAAATTCTAATGGAAATTCTAATGGAAATAATGGAAATTCTAATGGAAATTCTAATGGTTCTAATGGAAATTCTAATGGAAATTCTAATGGTTCTAATGGAAATAATGGAAATAATGGTTCTAATGGAAATAATGGAAATTCTAATGGTTCTAATGGAAATTCTAATGGAAATTCTAATGGAAATAATGGAAATTCTAATGGTTCTAATGGAATAGTTTGTGATAGTAATTCAATAAAAATAAAAAAACTTATTAAATATTAAATTTATTTATATTGTAGATATAATTTTATTTTTTTTTAAAGAATATAATTAGATTTGGTGGAAATAAATTAAAAAGGTTGTTGGCAAATATTAAATCCTGAATTGATGATAATTGATAAATCAATAATCCATTTGATTTTATTTCGTTCTTTCCATATTTCATAAGCATCTTCAATATGTTTCTTCAATTCTTCATCATTTATTTTTCGTATCTTCTTAATATGTTCGTTAATTTTGATAATATCCTTTTTCATCTTCGAATGTCCGTAATGTGTCGCCTGATGACATAATTTACATAAAGCAATTATCCTTATTAATTTCTGTGTTTTTGTTTCAAAATCATATATCCATCTCTCGTGTGCCTCTAAATATTTACTCCTTTTCGCTCCACAACATTCACATCTATTCTCCGTTCTTTTATAAATATGATTTCTTATAATATCCCAATCATTTACAGAAAAACAACTCCTTACATTTTTAAAATATGAAGTTTTCGGAATCATATCTATATATAATTCTCCTCCTCCTATTGTCCTATCCTCCCCCTGAATTACAATCTCATCCGGATATTTATCATATATAGAACATAACTCATTTTCATCTTCACAAAACCATCTCTTCAAATTCTTATCCCAACTCGCACCATATTCCTTCGCAATTTTCCTATCCTTATAAGGAATATTTAAATAAATCATTTTTATCTTATTATAATATATTGCTTAAATAATAAATGGATACAACCGATTTAATTCAAATATTAACGACAAATAATGGAAATCCATTTATAATAAAAGTTTTGAATGAAGTTAATAATAAAGATTTGAATGATTTAGAGAAAATAATATTACGAGATTTATTAAAAGTATATTCTAAAATATATGAAGATGATGAAATTAAAACAAAGTTAGATGAAATAATCAAGAAAATAGATAATTTAAAAATAAAATTAAAAACTTTTGATAATCATCCTAAATCAGTAATAATAATGGAAAAAATTTTAAATTTAGGAAAAATAGATTTTAATATAGTTCCAATATTAACAAGATATATTCATTATACATATCAAGTTTTTAATATTATTGTAGATGATGCGAAATTTAAGGATAGAATAAAATTTCTTTTATTCGGTGAAGATAGAAATAAAGAAACTCATGAAATACAAGAAATAAGATTTAAATTATATAATGAAATTTACAATTCAAATTTAATTACTAATAAAGAATTAAAAACAAATTTTAAAGAAACTATTGAAGAAT
>Ga0247839_1005342_pt1 | contig 15640 bp, 18 predicted proteins | sample LaCruzMarch2015__6_FD_192405 | JGI IMG/M metagenome (GOLD analysis project Ga0247839, IMG submission 192405) | Freshwater microbial communities from meromictic Lake La Cruz, Castile-La Mancha, Spain - LaCruzMarch2015_16m | ecosystem: Environmental > Aquatic > Freshwater > Lake | place: Spain... | reverse complement strand
TATCCTGCACACGACAATTAGCTTCACACAATAAAAAAACTCATCCTCAAAACCAATTAGTCATTCCACATAAAAGACTTCTCTTATATCACCCTTCTAGCAATCCTTCAATTACGCAGAGGTCTTCTTTTTTATTTCGGCGATATTTTCCAACGATAGCCGTAGAAGTGGCTGATCTTCGCCAGCACATTTGAAATGCCGCTCAGCTCAGACCACTCCTACTCCCATCGCGGCCTAACCCAACCACAGTCTCACATCTGTCCGAACTCATACAAGGTGATCGTGAGAGGCTGGATCCACGAGTTTATCTCGTTTCTATAGACGATCTAAGATTGGGGTGAACTCTTCAACAACCTTCTGATAAACCTTTCTCTTAAAGGAAACGACTTGCTTTGGTAGGTCAGCTAAATTATACCAACTCCAACTACGAAATTCTTGTTGGGGTGTCAGTATGTTAATCTCGCGATCATGACCTAAAAATTTTATCAGAAACCATTTTTGGGTTTGACCGATGTACTGGATATCGGACGATTCACCTGTAATTCTATATTTATACCATTTCTGGGATTGATATACTATCTTCACATTTTGTGTTCCGATTTCCTCTTCTAGCTCCCTTAAGATCGCCGCACAAGGTTCTTCATCTTTTTCAATCCCGCCCTGAGGAGCCTGGATTGTTTTGCTAGTACTGCCGTACCGATTCCCTGCCCATACCTTTTTTTCATCATTGAACAATATTGCAGCTACACATAGTCTGTACATACTATACTAAAGAACCATACTAAAGGTATTTCACTAACAGGTTGAGGAACTCTTTATGATCTTGCACCTGTGTGTAGGAAATGTTTTTCCTTTGAGCTTCCTTGATGGCAAAACCATTCTCTCCAAGAAGTATGGGGCTGCATTTCGCATTATATCCACACTCTAAATCGGCCAAGCTATCTCCTATAAACCACATATCAGCCCCAAATTCCTCTGGCTTCCACAGCTCTTGCAAGGCTAAGTACGCTGGAAGAGGGGAGGGTTTATCAGATTCTGCATCGAAAGATCCGATTATTTTATGAAAATATTCAGATACCTTCAGGTGCTCCGCTTCTTTCCTTACAAAATAGCCCTCTTTATTACTAACCACCGCCATTGTTACTCCATGCTCCGCTAGCAATTTAAAGACAGGGACAATACCGGGCATTATTTCGAGGGTTTCTAAGTGTCTGTTGGCGAACCTTTTTTCATATATTTCCATTGCTTCTTTCCAGCGCTCCCCAAATATTTTTGGGAAGACATCTCGAGCAGAAAGATGCAGATTTTCTAAGAACACTTTGCTATCAAGCAACCTTTCTTCTAGATTCAGGTCTTGTATTGTAAAGCGCAGTATTTCGTATAATAAAGATTTGGAGATTATTATGGTGTTATCCCAATCGAATAGAACGGCTTTTGGCTTTTGGTTGACATTGGTCATTTCGAATACCGTTGCATGGGGACTAGACTTTTTCAAATATTCCGCCCATGATATCCAGAATAATCAAATCTTGTCAAGGATGAGGGATCGTATCTTTACATCATTATTTTTCGCTACAATATGACAATCAACTTTGAGAGAGCCTTATAGGGGCCTCGTTTTATGCAGAAGCGACCGTTAAAAATAATCCTAGTCGAACCAAGGGGTTTTTGTGCCGGAGTCAAGCGGGCTCTGGATGTGGTAGATTTTGTTTTGAAAACATACCCTCCCCCTGTCTATGTTTATCATGAAATAGTCCATAATTCCTATATCCTGCAAGTGTTAAGGGAAAGAGGGGTGATTTTCACTGACGATATTACAACTATTCCAGAGAAATCTGTATGCATATATTCGGCGCACGGAGTTTCTGAGGGATTGGAAGTGCAAGCCAGTCAAAGGAGGCTAATTACGATTGATGCTACATGCCCATTAGTTAAGAAGGTGCATAAAATCTTAAAGGAATATGACGCCCTAGGTAGGAAAATAGTGTTTATTGGTCACAGGAACCACCCCGAAGTTATAGGTGCGATTGGTAGGGTACGATCCGATGTATTCGTCGTTCAGTCACCAGAAGAGGTCGCCGATTTACCCCTTCAGTCAACTGATGAGATTGGATATATTTCGCAAACGACCATGAGCATTGATGATACAAGAACCATTGTAGACGCTTTACGAAAACGATTCATCAACAGCATAGGGGGGGCGGGGATTTGTTATGCTACAAGAAACAGACAATCCGCTCTCAAGAATATACTGAGAGATGTTCAGTGTGTCTTTATTCTCGGTTCCAAGAATAGTTCGAATTCAAATAGACTCTGCGAAATAGTTAAAGGATCCGGTGTTTTTGTTCACCTTATTGATACTGAAAGCGAAATAGAATTGGAGTGGTTTGATGGCATACAGACTCTTGGGATCACTGCTGGCGCCTCTGCTCCGGATATTCTGGTGGAAAGAGTAGTTGATTTCTGCCAAAAAACCTTTAATGTCTTGTCGATAACTGCATGCAAGGGTGTCATTGAAAATGTGGAATTTGCTTTGCCTAAGTGCATCTAGTATGGTGGTATAGTGATTTACGGTGGTTCGTAGATAGATTGTGTTATATAGGTATTCGTTCTTATTTTTTGTGATTTTGGTGCTTGTGTTGCAAGGATGCAATGGTGGGCGTAACAAACACAAAAGAAAATGGCAAGAGCCAGAGGACTTCAAGGAGAAGCGTTCTTTGAAATATAATCCGTATCTGGAATCGGGGCTAATGGCAAAAAAAACAAAAGATCTTGCTCCAGAAGAAGTTAAGATAAAAAATAAAATTACCGCCGAGATAGGAAATTTTTCTGGTGCGATGCCACAGCTGTCAGCTGTCCCTAGTACAAGCAAAGGAAATACCTCTGGATCGGCAGGATCATCAAGTCCTCTATCAGGCAAGAGTGGGCAGCAAAAATCACAACAAAATGCCGCAACGCCTGCTAATAAACCACCAGCAAAGTCGTCAACAGATAGCGGGGGTGGCGTTTCCCTTAGCAAATATTTACCTGCAAACAGTATCCCTGGTTTATAGGGCTGGGCGGTCAATTTCCTTAAGACTTCAGATTAGATAAAATTTCAGAGAGAGTCGATTGGCATCGAAACTTAAAAAGATAAGGTCTGGCTAGAAGGGGTTTATTGCCAATTCATCGTAACGTCTTGGCGGCGGTAGCAAAGGACAGGAAGAAGCCCCAAATGTTTTAAAAAATATTTTATGTTAGATGGTCTAGTACGGCGTATCTATCCTGGAAAATAACTCATTCCACGCTAAGAGTTCTGTTCGCCTCAACAAATGAAGATTGATTTCTTGTTGCATTTTCGTATTTACTGGGTATTGTTAGAGCTGCTGTTTGAGTGGGCGATTAGCTCAGCTGGTAGAGCATCTCGTTTACACCGAGGAGGTCGGCAGTTCGATCCTGTCATCGCCCACCATATAGCGCGATATAGCTAGGGTCATTTTGTTGTTGATGGGTGGTTTTCTCATCTTCTTGCGTTTGTGTACGTTAGAGTGAGGGACCGAAGTTGTGGGTTAGATGACCGAAGCAATACTGGGGGTGTAGCTCAGTTGGTTAGAGTATCGGCTTGTCACGCCGAGGGTCGCGAGTTCAAGTCTCGTCACTCCCGCCAGAACGTTTGTGTAAGTGGTGCATGCATTTGTCATCTCCAGAGTCCTCAGGACGCGCTTCGGCGCCGGAATTAGAGAATATCCTTCACGAACGGCTTTCCGTTTTAGACCATGGGTTTGTTCGTGTGATCGATTATATGGGCAATGATGAAGCCATTGTGCAAGCTGCTAGGGTTTCTTATGGGAAAGGTACGAAGCATGGCAGTTCTGATAGGCACCTGATCAGATATTTGATGAAAAATGTACACACAACTCCCTTTGAGATGTGCGAGATTAAGTTACATATTAAACTTCCTATATTTGTTGCCCGTCAGTGGGTTAGGCATAGAACGGCAAACATTAACGAATATTCAGCGAGATATTCGGTTTTGGGGAAAGAATTCTATCTACCGGACAAGACACAGATCGCAGCACAATCAGTTCAGAATAAGCAGGGGCGAGGACACTCTTTATCTGAAGAAGAATCTATGCGCATTTTGGATGTACTTAGGACTGAATCAGAGAGAGCATATGGAACATATTCAGATTTAATGGGGGTTACAGAAGGAGAGACTGAGCAATATTCTGATTTAACCAGAGGTCTTTCTCGAGAATTGGCTCGTATGAGCCTAACTTTAAATTACTACACAGAGTGGTATTGGAAAATTGATCTACATAATTTATTACGCTTCTTAAAATTACGCGCAAGTCCACATGCCCAATTTGAGATACGGGCGTATGCAGAAGTTATTCTTGATATAGTAAAAAAGTGGGTGCCTCACACATATGAAGCATTCGTCGACTATCAAATGGAGTCATATACTTTATCTAAACTTGCGTTGGAAGTCGTAAAACGAATGATTCGCGGAGAAAGGGTTGAGAGGGAAGCGACTGGACTGTCAGAAAGAGAGTGGGGAGAACTAATGTCCATGCTATGTTTCAAATAAAATTCTCCCAACCAAACCAAGAATGATTGCGTATGCTTTATTTATGTGAAATGATTTATATTTAACAGGTTCGTAATCAACTTAATAGAGAGATGAGGTGATGCAAGAATGACTAAGGTTGTAGATGACATGTCTTTTGGTCAAGAAGTGACGAATTATAAGGGTGTTGTTTTAGTGGATTTTTGGGCAGAATGGTGTGGTCCATGTAGACAACTAATGCCGCTAATAGAGCAGTTAAGTCAGGAAATGGGAGACAAGATAAAGATTTTAAAGATGAATATTGATGAAAATACCGAAGTACCAACGAAATTTGCAGTGCGCGCCATCCCTACATTAATTTTATTTAAGGATGGGAAAGATCTAGGTACTAAGGTCGGCGGTTTATCGTATATTGAATTGAAGGAGTGGGTGGAAAGTAATTGTAAATAGATGCTCCTAAGAATAGATTTTTTGTTATATGGCGAATAAGACTCTTGTTTATCACGTTGATGATCTTCCGGATAGCATTAAAGTGTCCGAAGTTATCGCCGTTGATACCGAGGCAATGGGGCTCAACAATCATAGAGATAGGCTGTGTTTGGTCCAGTTGAGTTCTGGGGATGGCGTTGTCCATCTGATACATTTTAAAAGTAGCTCCAAGTATTCGGCGCCGAATTTGAAACGTATTCTGGAGAACGATAAGGTCCTAAAGGTCTTTCATTTCGCTCGGTTTGACGTAGCTATTTTACAGCGATATCTTTCTGTCGAGATCAATAGCATTTATTGTACAAAAATAGCTTCCAGATTAGCTAGAACATACACTGACTGTCATGGATTAAAGGATTTGTGCATGGATCTATTGGGAATCAGGCTTTCCAAACAACAACGTCTCTCTGATTGGGGTTCGGATACGCTGACGCCAGAGCAGCTTGAGTATGCGAGTAATGACGTGCTCTATTTACATGAGCTCAGGGAAGCGCTAGACATCATGTTAGCGCGTGAAGGACGATCGAAAATCGCAAAGAAGTGCTTTGAATCCCTGCCAACTATAGCGTATTTAGACCTACTCGGATGGAGCGAGAATATTTTTGAGCATTAAGCTTTACCATTATTTTGGCGACAAACCCCTTAATATAGGCCCAAAAAGTTCTCAATTGGGTTTGGTTCTGGCGGCTGTTACGCGATGACCTTTTAATCCTGAGCCCTTTATTGCATGAAAAAGTTCAAGACACAAATTAGACAGACAGACTTGAGCTACTGCCCATCGATGGTTTCTGATGGTGAGGGTATTGAGGCTGTATCTGCGGGTCTGTCAGGGTATGGTGGGTGGACTGAACAGGAAGACTTATCTCGGCTTTCTCCGATGATATCATGCTATTATACTTGGTGGCCGGAACAGGAATACCTGCGTTGGTGCATGCCCGAGTATAGGGAGACGCTATCAAGTTCTTACGCGTCCCTATTCCATCTGACGTCGTAATATCGAGTTCCCTGCATATTTCTTCAAACTTCTTTTTAGTTATCATGCCCTTCTTTTTCTGCCCGAACAACTTCTGCCACCAAGATTTTTTCATCCATTCACAGTACACTTCGACTGCCAGGATTTTACTTGGTGATCCCTCCTTTGATTTCTCCTTGAGTCTGGCTAGAGCAAGGTCGCGACCTGTTTTACTATGAAGCGATATATAGTATTTGTCGTTTCCCAATATCCCTACTTCCGAAGAAGCCCCAACAACAGAGTGGGATCCACGTGAATTGCTCTCTCCAGGGGCGGTCCCCTCCAGCCCTACCGCTATTGTATCGTATGAACCCCCCTGTGTGAAATGAGCATACAGGTGGCGTCCCATCAGCAAGAGGATTCCCATCCTTATCTTGATTACCAGCGGTATCTAAAGGGATGTTTAGACCATAATGACCGGACACGCCAAGACGATGCGTCAGACCATACCATAAAGATTGAAAAACATTCAATTTTTTTTCGGTCGGGTTGCCTTGGGTGTCCATCTCCACTTTATGGGTAGCGAACCAACGTTTTGTAAACCCCATCTCCACTAACTTATTTTGGCCCTCATTATGCGGAACCTTTATCAACACTCTGCCACCATGCATCAAACAATTTATATTGCCTTTCGTTGTTTTCGTTCCATACTCTATATTTTGGCCTTCAAGAAATGTTCTAAACTTCGTCATGTCGGATTTTAGGTTGGGCCTTCTATTCTGCTCCATCTTTTCCATCTCCATCCACCTTTCCGTATTCCGCTGAGCAATTTCGGATATACGCAGCGCTGGCGGCATTAAGTCAGTGAACATTTTATGCAAAGCTTCGTCAGAGCGAATCTTGTTTAAAACATCCTTTACGGTTTTCGGGCCCTTCTCTTCCATGGCGATCTCCCAAATTGCCTGTGAAAGGCTTTTTTCCGCATCTATGGTTTTCTGGTCCTTGTCTTTCTTGGCGAATTTTCCATCGAACCATCCTTTGAGATTCGGGGGCAATTGCTCTAGAAAAGCCGGAGATTTTGTTACATTCTGGAGTTTGGTATATTCCCAAGCCCAAAGCAGGACATAGCTCTCAACGGACTCATTTTGTTGTGTATTCCCTTTTTGCTCCTGCATACTTAATGCCCCCCATAAAAATAAAATTTCCCTCGACTCTTCTCCATGAAGGGATCTCTCCTCTAGAGCGTAGCCTTTTTCGACGCTGCAGTCAAACATCCTCACTTCCCAGCCTCATTCTTTTAGCCATAAAAACACGAAAAAGCCACAAGGCGCCTCATCATCCTCGCAATCACTCCGATGCACGCAGCAGGATATCAGTGTAGTTTAGAAAAAAATAAAATGAGTTACGTAAAGCTCTAATCTTCTGGGAAATCTTCCGGCAAAACGCTGTTAACAATTCTCAGGCCCTTTATATTTGCCGACGTCAAATCTGCCTTGCTTAGATTGCTTTCTGATATGGTCGCTTTTGTAAGATCTGCTTTTGAAAAATCGGCATCTTTTAGAGAGGTTCTAGAAAATTGGGCGTTTCGTAAATCAGCCCGGGTAAAGTTTGCTCCTTTCAATATGGTAGATGAAAATTCAGCTTCGTTCATTGTTGATTCCTCGAACGAAGAGTTGTTGATCATACATATTTTAAATGAGGCTTTACTTAAGATCGCTTTTTTAAAGTAGCTTTTGATTAATACCGTTCGGGCTATTGTAGCTCCTGACAAATTTACTTCAGAAAAATTAGTTACTTCAGCATCGACATCGTCTAAATTTCCACCGGCCAAGTCTGCGCCGGCCAAGTCTGCCCCAAATAGGATTGAATGTGTGAGTTCAATATCGTGCATAGTTGCATAGTGTAGATCCACAGACTCTAAATTAGTGTGTCGCCAGTGCGCTTTCGAAAGATCTGTCGAATTTAGTATGCTGTTCACAAATTGAGCATAGTTTGCGCGACTGTTCTTAAAGCTAGACCTGGAAAAATCTGCATTAGATAAATTAGCCCCATTAAGAGTGGTGTTATCAAAATTAGAATTTTCGAAGATTCCTGCGTGACAGAGAGATTTGCTAAGATCTGCCCCAAAAAAGTTTATTTGTTGTGCGTATACTTTGCTAAAATCCGTATTCCTCAAATTCGCATGGGAAAAATCTGTATTGGATATTATAGCGCCAATAAAGCTTGCCCCTTCAAGATTGGTGTCAGCGAAATCAGTATTGTAAATATAACTCCCATTAAAATTGCATCGTCTTAGGTCTGATCCCTTGAACTGAACATTCATTAAATTTATTCCAGAAAAATCTAGGACCGACAAATTAAGTCCTTCGAGGTTAGTGCCTAGGTCCGTTTCTAAATTGATAATTGCGTTGTACCGCGTCCGAACCCGTTGGTTACGTAAATATTTTTCTACCGTAATTCGTGAATTATTTTTTTTCCTGTCATTTATTCTCAAGATTGCGTATTCACAAGAAGTATATGCCCCGTTGAGGATGTCCACTCCCAGTTGTTGCAATTTTTGAGAGCTTTGCACGACGTTACCATCTGTTGTATCGTCACTTTGCTGACTTGAGTCTATTTTCGATTGAGTTACGTCACCTTTCTCGGGAGGTTCTTTGGCGAAACTTTCCCCGACTAAAAACACACAGAAAAGAGTTGCTATAGGTAGAAAAAGTTTACTGAATACTGTCATTTTCTATCCTATATTGAGTCACTACAAAGCCCAGGGGATTTATTAGCCTTTCTTCCTCGCTCATCTGAAGATTTTGGAATGCAAATTCTACAAGCGCTATTTTATTTGTTTTGGTGCCAGTGGTGGTTTCTAAAACGAACCTTACCTGAGCCGTATTGTTAGTCTGAAAAATAAGAGATTTCCACGAGACGGTTCTTGTGACGTTTTGGCCAAAGATGTTAACTGGGCTATTAGGATTGCTTGGTGAATATTTTGGTCTATAATCACTATAGTATACTGCTGGTGTTGAGAGAACTCTTGTTACAAGTGAGTACATGCGTTGAAATGTATCGCCGAAGTACTCCTCTCTTGCTTTGATATATTGGGTAATGAAATAACGTCTAATGGACTCATTACTTGAATATTCAGCAATACTTACTGGGTCTACAACAGTTGGAATGCCAGTTTTTTTCTCTATTTCGATAACGAAAGGCTCCACTTTTCTTGTGCTTTCCAAGCTGTGTATGAAGTTTGCCGCGATACCGGTTGCTATAATGGAGATACATGCTATGACCAAAAAAAGATCTCGTTGTGTTCTGACTTTTTCATAATTATCTTGGTACCAGCTCTTGACTTCTAATTTCTTTATTTGCGTGGTTTGAACCGGAGCCTCTTGTTTCTTCTGAAACAATCCTCTAATCGAATCTAGCAAGCCCATAACGGTATTCGTCAATCTTTCAGCGTATGATTTAAGTATACTTCTCTACCTGCAATTGTAAATCGATCTCTTTTTGAGATCTTGAGGGCTGGTCTAAAATATGAATTCACAGTTGATAGATAGCATGGTATGCTTGCCCGGGGTTGGGTTTGTAGCTCAGGTGGTTAGAGCGCACGCCTGATAAGCGTGAGGTCGGAGGTTCGAGTCCTCCCAGACCCACCATTGATTTGGTTGGTATGATTAAGAATGTCGGTATTGTCGGCGCTACTGGCCGTGTGGGGCGCTCTTTAGTGGACGTCTTAAACGGAAGTACTAAGTATGTTCTCGGCCCCAGCTTCGGACGCAGGCAATGTGAAGGGACGTTCTTAGCCGACAGCATTACAGAGGTTTTTAGGGATAATGACTGTGTTGTAGATTTTTCCTCTCCCAAATTGATTCAAGAAGTTTTGAAGTCTGCGATGGTCAGCCCAAAACCATTGCTCATAGGCACTACTGGTTGGGACAGGAGTTTGTGTGAGGATCTATTAGAGCCATTATCGAAATTGATTCCTATTGTCATAGCTCCAAACACTAGTATAGGCGCAGCGGTCCAGCTTGATCTAGCTCGGTATTTAGTACGATTCCTGGGTAAGGGTTATGATATAGATATTTTGGAAAAGCATCATCGCAACAAAGCTGATAAACCCTCTGGTACCGCTAAGCAGTTACAGGAGGGGATTTGTCAATCTATGCAATATATTGGAAAGAATGATGGGAGTCATATCCAAATGAACGCAATTCGTAGCGGAAATCTGTGCGGAGAACATGAGGTTAGCTTTGTGAGTGACGATGACTCGATTTCGATTAAGCATGTAGCATTCAATCGTGGAGTATTTGTTAAGGGGGTATTGAAGATTCTAGATTGGTTAAGTAAGAACCGTCCAGAAGCTGGGATCTATGGGATGCACGATGTCTTGCGATTGTCCTCAAACTTCCAATTTAATCCATGGATACAGTAATAGGGTATTTAGGTATGTATAGAAGAATTTTTGTTGAGGTCGAGCTATGTTAGACGACCTACCAGGAGAAATTTGGCTTGATGGGAGATTGATTCCGTGGAAGGATGCTCGTGTACATATTATGGTTCATGGTCTGCATTATGCGAGCACTGTTTTTGAGGGAATCATGTCGTATAATGGGAAGGTATTGAGATCGCAGGATCATTACGAACGCCTCTTTCGATCTGCGGAATATCTGGGATTTACCATCCCATATGCAGTTGAAGAGCTCGTTAAGGCTACAGAACAACTTGTTCTGAAGCAAGGATATGCATCCAGCTATATACGTCCAATAGCTTGGTGTGGAGCCAAAACTTGGACTATCTCCACTATTGGATGCGATGTCCATGTCGCTATTACGGCGCGCGAAAAAACGTGGTCCACTCCTGAGCATTTTTACACAAAAGGATTACGAATGGTTATCAGCGATTGGCGCCGGCCAGACCCCAACACCGCTCCAGTTCAGGCTAAAGCAGCAGGGCTCTATATAATCTCTTCATTGAGCAAGAATGATGCAATAAAAAGAGGTTTTGACGATGCTTTGATGCTCAGCTATAAGGGCAATATAGCTGAGGCTACGGTGTCGAATATCTTTTTTGTCATAGCTGGAAAGCTTTATACTCCGATTCCAGATTGTTTCTTAAACGGCATTACTAGGATTATTTGCTTGGAGCTGGCAAAGCAGTTAAACATAGAGGCACATGAAACATATTTAACCATAGAAGACCTTGATCAAGTTGAAGAAGCCTTTTTGACTGGAACTGCAACCGAAATATTGCCAATCCAAAGTATTGAAGGGGTTGATAATAATGGGCGAAATCGTTTTTGGCAGTTTAAGTCCGGCCCAGTCACAACATCAATGATATCAGAATTTCATAAGATGATAGAAACTTTATGATTTTTATCGTAAATAAGATGCATAGAAAGGAGAATTTTATATAACAACCTCTGCGTATTCAGATGATAAATTCTATATTATCACATTCTCTATGGACCGCGTGTATTACTCCTTTTGATATTTCTGGGAGAGAGGTCGATTATCAGAGTTTACAGAATTTGTTACGTACCCAAGCTGAAGCGAAGAACGGCATCGTTCTTTTTGGGAGCACTGGGGAGGGGTTATCACTTGATGAGAGTGAAAAGATAGAAATCCTTCGTTTTGCATGTGCTTTAAAGCTGGACGCTCCAATTATTGTCGGGGTACCGGGCACAAACCTTAAAGAGGCCCTCAGGTCAATCGACATTTTTTCTCAATTCCCGATAGCGGGCTATATGGCCACAACCCCTATATACACTAAGCCAGGCATCATAGGTCAGACAAAGTGGTTTGAAGAATTATTGGGAAGAACAGATAAGAATGTCGTGCTATATAATATCCCTGGAAGGGCGGGAGTTAGCTTGTATCCAGAGGTAATTAAGAATTTAGCTCAATATCAAAATCGTATAGCGATCAAGGATTCTAGTGGGACAATTGACACCCTTGTGCAATACAGGATGGCCGCTCCAAGAATTGCGATTTTTTGCGGAGATGATTACATGTTGCCGGCTGCTGCTGCGGAGGGTGCTGTTGGATTGATTTCGGTCGCATCTAATATCTGGCCTACAGCTACCCGTATATATGTAAGAAAAGTACTTGATGGACAGCGTTTGGAGTCAAAGGTATGGTGGCGCGCTTCTAGGGCGCTATGCTCTGTTAGCAACCCCGTTCCTGTAAAGGCCCTGATGCAGAGCCTTGGTTTGATAAAGTGTGGCGAAACACGTTTGCCGTTGAACGCAGAGGATCTGATTTCCTTGGATTCGTTACGTCAAGTGCACAAGGAGATTTTAGAATGGGAGAGTGAGAATGTCTAATTCGAGAATATCTAATCAAGATTTTTTGCGCGCCCTAGAATCAGGAGCGGTCCGCGCTGCTGTAAAAAAGGAAGATTGGATAATTAATCGGGAAATTAAAGAGGGGATCCTCAGGGTTTTTAAAGAGAGCCCCATAATTGACATGGGGAGTTTAGATCAACCTCACTATCGAGGTTATGTCGATAAGGAAGATCTTCCTGTTCGGATGTTTAAGCCAGAGGATGGCGTTCGTATTGTGCCTGGTGGGAGCGCTGTTCGCACAGGAGCTTACATAGGTCGGAGGGTTGTGATTATGCCGCCATCATACGTTAATGTTGGGGCATATATTGATGACGATACTATGATAGATCATCACGTTTTAATCGGGTCTTGTGCGCAAATTGGGAAAAAAGTTCACATATCGGCATCGGTGCAAATTTGTGGGGTGTTAGAGCCAATAGGCGATAGACCAGTGATAATTGAGGATAACTGCTTTATAGGTGTTGGCGCTATTATAGCCGAGGGTATGTTGATTAGAGAGTCTGCAGTTATCGCTCCTAATGTCGTGCTTTCAAAGGCTGTTCCAATTTATGATGTGGTTCATCAGATGATCTATAGAGGTGAGGTGCCCTCGAATGCAGTAGTTATAGCCGGAACTAGGGCATTTTCTAATGGGGTTTGGGCGAAAGATCATGGGCTATCGTTAAATTGTGCTATAATTGTAAAATATCGGGATCCAAAAACTGAGCTCTCGGTTGAGCTTGAATCTGCTTTGAGGTAGCATAATCAATCCAATTGACATAAGGACGGTGTAGCGACGTTTGAGAATTTGAGTTATGCGTACAAACTGGTCTATAGAGTTTTCTCATTCCTTGCGTCAACTGGTATGACTATATCAGCATTGCATCACGCACTCTCTTGGTGTACAATTGAACAAATGCAGTCTATCAATGATGTAAACGCAATGAGTGCTTCTTTTTGTGCTATAGGTTCTTCTAAACTTTGTTCCGGTGAGATGTTTGGATTTCGTGGTTCTGGTCCAGTGGAGCCTCTTTTTGGTATATTGAATACCCATATTTCACAATTGTTAAAGCCACCGGATTTAAGTGGAGTGGCCCTGATTAGTGGTGGTCTCGAGTGTTTTAGTCCGCTGAAGTGGGGTAATAAGGTGGCGCCAAGCCTATTTTCTGCCCCAGGCAAATAAACGTTGGCGGTATGCTCTCAAGAGTTGTAAAAAATCAGCTTATAAGCTGGGTTCTGTTAGATACGTAAAAACGTACCGGCAGTTATTCATCTCGCGGTATTATCACTAATACCATCCTTGCGATCTACCCGTGTATCTACCTTAGGATTAGGCGAGAGAAGCATAGAGCTTCCTCGCGATACACCTATTTGATCTTGCTTCTGGTGGGGTTTTCCAATGCACCTTTCATTGCTGAAAGATCGGTGTGCTCTTACCACGCCTTTTCACCCTTACCGCAAAAGCGGCGGTATATTTTCTGTGGCACTTTCCCTAAAACATTCGCGCAAACAAACGCCTCGCCAGACTTTATCTGGCACCATTATCCCATGAAGCCCAGACTTTCCTCTACAGCTTCCCAAAAAAAGAGACTGCAGCAACTGCCCAGCTGATTTCTATACAACAGTTTCGGGCAACATATTTCTTATTGACTGAAACCGGTTGTAAGCTACACTGCTTATGTTTGGAAGTCAAGAAACAAGGGATCAAAGAAATGTTAAGTAAGGATTGGGAGATAGTTATAGGGCTTGAGTTGCATGCACAGATTATAAGTGAGTCTAAGGCATTTTCTTCCAGCTCGACAAAATATGGCTCCGAACCTAATACGCAAGTCTCGTATGTTGATGTTGCAATGCCGGGAATGTTGCCGGTCCTTAATTCTGAATGCGTTAGGCAAATTATTAAGACCGGCTTAGGACTTGGGGCCGAGATCAACCTATACTCTGTTTTCGATAGAAAGAATTATTTTTATCAAGATCTCCCACAAGGATATCAAATTACCCAGTATACCCATCCTATAGTCGGGCAGGGCGTGGTTCATCTTGAAATGCCTAACGACGTACAGAAGGTTGTGCGAATTACAAGGATACACTTGGAACATGATGCTGCGAAGAGTTTGTATGATCAACATCCTTCAGAAATTCTCGTGGATTTTAATAGAACGAATGTTGGGTTGATGGAAATAGTGAGTGAGCCCGATATGAGATCTGCTGAAGAAGCAGCAGAATTTGTGAAGAAAATGCGCGCCATTTTAAGGTATTTGGGAACGTGTGATGGTAATATGGAGAACGGCTCACTTAGATGCGATGCAAATATATCATTGCGAAAATTTGGGGCCGAAAAATTTGGGACACGTGTGGAGTTGAAAAATATCAATTCTATCAAGAACATAGCAAAAGCTATAAATATCGAAGCTGGAAGGCAGGCAGAGATATTAGAATCTGGCGGAACATTAACTCAAGAAACGAGATTGTTTGATCCGGATACGAACTCCACTAAATCTGCGAGAGATAAGGAAAGTGCTTTGGATTATAGGTACTTTCCAGATCCAGATTTATTGCCCTTAGTAATAACAGAGGAATATGTGGAAGAGATAAGAAAATCACTTCCAATGCTACCAGATGAAAAGAAGAAGTCTTATGTGGAGCAGATGAACCTAACGCCATATGACGCAAGCGCGATCGTTGCGGACAAGGACTCTTCTGTATATTTTGATGAATTGGCAAAGGTCGCAGAACCAAAACTAGCGGCAAATTGGATGTTGAGCGAATTGTTTGGTAGGCTAAATAAGGCAGATCTTGACATTAATGAATCTCCCGTTACCGCAGATAATTTTGGGGCTCTATTAGCGCTTATTACGCAAGGCGTGATTTCCGGAAAAATAGCCAAACAAATCTTTGACATCATGTTCGTTACAAAAGAGTCTCCAGAAGTTATTATGGCGCGCGAGAATTTGCGGCAAATAGGCGGAGTGGAGGAGATTACTGGTGTAGTGAAGGAGGTTCTAGACGCGCATCCGGAAAAGGTGCAAGAATACAGGAGTGGAAAAGATAAGCTATTTGGCTTTTTTGTTGGTCAGATAATGCAGAAGACAAGGGGGCAAGCGGATCCTGTTGCTGTAAATAAGGTCTTGCATGAGTTGCTTCCAGTGTCACCTCCGTCATAATATGAGGGAGAGGCGATCAGATTTTGGTTTGCTGGGGGTATCTTATAGTCATGCCAGTTGGGATAGCGAGCGGAAAGCGCAGTCCACAGCCTCGCTCAATTTTTCGAAATTCACCATTATTCGCACAACAAATCTCTTTAAATTCGCCCAAAATTTCTCGATTGGATTTAATT
>Ga0247839_1005334_pt1 | contig 15648 bp, 16 predicted proteins | sample LaCruzMarch2015__6_FD_192405 | JGI IMG/M metagenome (GOLD analysis project Ga0247839, IMG submission 192405) | Freshwater microbial communities from meromictic Lake La Cruz, Castile-La Mancha, Spain - LaCruzMarch2015_16m | ecosystem: Environmental > Aquatic > Freshwater > Lake | place: Spain... | reverse complement strand
GACGAGCGTATCAAATGCCGTGCGGAAGCGGTCGCGATCTTCGGGGTGGACGCGGTCGAGCCAACGCTTGATCGAGCCGCGCAGCGCGCCGCGACGTTCACCCAGGCGGGTGCCGAGCTCATCGGAAACGGCGACGCGGTCGCGTTCGATGTTCCAGTCGAAGACGAAATCGCCCGACCCGGTGAGGGCCAGCGCGCGGCGCTCGACTTCCGAGAGCGTACCGATCGACACCTGGCCTTCCGAGAAGGCGTGCTGCACCGAGGTAAAGCCCAGGAGCATGACCGTGAGCACAAGGCCACCGGCGACGGCGGGCTGGGCCACGTCGTTGGAGACCTGACCGGTGACCACCAGCCAGGCATAGAACAGCCAGGAAATGTAGATGATCCAGGTGGGGACCAGCAGCACCGCGCGATCGTAGCCCCGGAGGGCGAGCAGCAGAATCAGGAAAAAGCCGGTGATGCCGAGCAGCGCGAGCACGATGCGCGCCACGGTCGAGGCGATCTCGGGCTGGAAGAAGGCAAAGCCGAAAAGCGCCAGAAACACCACCACCAGCGCCAGCGCCAGGTGGATGAAGCGCAGATGCCAGCGATGCAGATTGAGATAGATGAACAGGAACGCGAACAGAGTCGTGGCGATGCCGGCCTCGGCGGCGGCGCGGAAGGGCTGCACGGCGCCGTTGGAAATGCCCAATAGCGGCCCGAGCACGCCGAAATCGATCAGCAGATAGGTGAGCACAGCCCAGGAGAAGGCGGCGGTCGCCGGAAAAATGCCCCTGCCCCGCACCACGAACATGATGGTGAGGAAGACGGCAGCCAGCGAGGAGACGCCGAGCACGGTACCGCGGAACAGAGTGAACGAGTTCACATAATCGCGGTAGGCGTCGGGCTTCCACATATAGAGTTCGGGCAGCCGGCCGTTCGAGAGTTCGGCGACGAAGGTGACGGTGGCGCCGGGGTCGATGGTGACTTCGAAGACGTCGGCTTCACGATCGTTGACGCGGACCGGCCGCAGGCCGGCGCTGGGGGTCAGGACCTTGATGCGCAGGGCGCCCAGATCGGGACGGAAGACGCCAGAGCCCGGCAGTCGGAAATAGGGCGCCACCAGCAGGCGCTCGACCTGGGCGTCGCCATCGTTGCGCAGCGCGAACAGGGCCCAGTTGGGGTTGGTGCCTCCGGTCGAGGCGAGCACTTCGATGCGGCGGATGATGCCGTCTTCGCCCGGCGCGGTGGAGAGCTGCACCTTGCCCTCGACCGAGGGCAGAATGTCGACGACGCCGGTCAGATTGACCGCGTTGACGTCCTCGGGAATGGTGATGACGTCAAAGGCCGCGGCCGGCAGGACCGTGACCAGCGCGAACCCGAGACATATCGCGAGGCAACGAAGCACGTGCATTAGTGGCAAATTGATCCTGCCGCGGTCATCAATGGGGAACCTAGGTATCGGGGTTTCCCCGCTGCGACAAGCATTCAGCGTCTGGCCTGCTTAATGACCGTCTCATAACGTTCACGGGTCAGGCCAAAAAGCACGTGATCGGCCCATTTACCGTCGATCTGCAGATAGTTCTCGGCAAAGCCTTCTTCCTTGAATCCGTTCTTTTCAAGGACGCGGCGGCTGGCCATGTTGTGCGGCAGAAAGGCCGCATGCACCCGGTGCAGCAGCAGGCCGTCGAAGGCATGGGCCACCACCAGCCCGACCGCCTCGGTCATCAGACCTCGCCCGGCGAAGGGTTCGCCCATCCAGTAGCCCAGATTGGCGAACTGGGCGGCGCGGCGCCGGATATTGGAGAGCGTGAGCCCGCCGGCGAGCCTTTGCACGCCGCCATCGTCGAAGAACACGAAGAAGGTAAAGTCGGTGCCTCCCTGCGCTTCCTGGCGGTTGCGACGCAGGCGGTCGCGATAGACCAGGCGGGAGAGGTCCGCTTCGGTCCAGCGCGGCTCGAAGGGCTTCAGGAAGGCGCGGCTGGATTTGCGCAGGGTGCGCCAGGCCTCGAAATCGCCGGCCTGGGGCGCGCGCAGGGTGACCCGCGCACCAACCAGAACCGGCGTCTCGTCGCGTGCGAACCAGGTGAGCATCACGGCAGGCGCTCCCCCTAGTCCTTGAGCTCCGCCGACAAGGCACGGAAATCGGGCAGATGCGCCACCGGGCCGATGCCGGCCAGCGATACTTCGCCGGACGAGAACAGCTGCTTGGCCACCTGCTTGACCCGATCGGCGGTGATGCGGTTGATGCGTTCGACGGTTTCTTGCAGCGGAATGGTGCGGCCCCAGAGAATCTGCTGGCGCGCCAGCTGGCCGGCGCGGGAAGACGGACTTTCCAGCGACATCAGCAGGCCGGCGCGAATCTGGTTGCGCACCCGGATGACCTCTTCGTCCGAAATGGTTTCGGTGGCCCGGCGCAGTTCCTCGACCACCACGGGCATCAGGTCGGCCACCTCTTCTTCGCCGGTCGAGGCGGCGACGCCGAAAATGCCGCTGTCGGCAAAGGCCCAGTGAAAGGCATAAACCGAATAGCAGAGACCGCGCTTTTCGCGCACTTCCTGAAACAAGCGAGACGACATGCCGCCGCCCAGGATGGAGGCGAGGATCTGGGCGGCGTAAAAACCGTCCGAATTATAGGCCCGGCCCTCGAAGCCCAGCACGATATGGGCCTGCTCGTGATCGGACAGCAGCCGCTCTTCGCCGCCCCGATAGGCCGCCTTCTGCGGCGCCGGGGCGCCGCTGGGCCGCAGGTCGTGGAAGCGGTCGTTGGCGATGTCGACCAGGGCGTCGTGATCGACATTGCCGGCAGCGCACAGCACCATCTGGTCGCCGACATAGTTGCGGTCCATGTAGGCGCGGATGGTGTCGGGGCCGAAGCTCTTGACGCTGTCCACCGTCCCCAGAATGGTGCGGCCGATGGGTTGGTCGGGATAGGCTGCCGACTGGAACAGGTCGAAGACGTGATCGTCGGGATTGTCGCGGGCCGCGCCGATCTCCTGGACGATGACCTGCTGCTCGCGGTCGAGTTCGCCCTGATCGAGCATGGAGTTCTGCAGGATGTCGGAGAGGATGTCCGCCGCCATGGCGACGTCTTCCTTGAGCACGCGGGCGAAGTAGCCGGTATGCTCGACCGAGGTCGCGGCATTCAGATCGCCCCCGACATTTTCGATCGCTTCGGCGATTTCGCGGGCATTGCGCGTCTGGGTGCCCTTGAAGGCCATGTGTTCGAGCATGTGGGAGATGCCGTGCTCGGCCTTGGTCTCGCTGCGCGATCCGGCCTTGACCCAGATGCCGAGCGACGCGCTCTCGAGGTGGGGCATGTCGTCGGTCAAAACGATCATGCCGTTATCGAGGGTGGTGGTCCTCACGCTCACTGTACTTCCTCCAGAACCCGCGTACGGGCCGAGATGAAGCGTTCCACTTCACCCTGATCATTGTTGAGCACGCTGAACCGTTCCTCCCGCTCATAAAGGTCAGCCAACCATACCGGTAGAGCCGGTTCAATGCCCGTGGCCGCGTGAACGGCGGCAGGGAACTTGGCGGGATGGGCGGTCGAGAGCGTGACGACGGGCGTATCGCCGCCCAGCAGCGGTCGCGCCACGGCAACGCCGACGGCACTGTGCGGATCTAGCAGATAGGCCGAGGCCAGTTGCGTGCCGGCGATGGTGGCGGTGGTCTCGGCTTCGGAGGCCCGGCCAGCGTGGAACAGCCCACGAATGGCGGCCATTCCCGTTTCGGGCACGGCAAAGCTGCCCGACTGGCCGAGCCCGTCCATCAGCCGCTGCAGCGTGGCGCCATCGCGGCCGAGGCTCTCGAACAGCAGGCGCTCGAAATTGGAGCTCACCTGGATGTCCATCGAGGGCGAGATGGTCGGGGTCACCGCGCCCGTCTCGTAGCGGCCGGTTTCCAGGGTGCGGGCGAGGATGTCGTTGGAATTGGTGGCGATCGCCAGCCGGCGCACCGGCAGCCCCATGCGCTGGGCGCAATAGCCGGCGAAGATGTCGCCGAAATTGCCGGTGGGAACCACGAAGGTCACATCACGGTGCGGGCTGCCCAGGGCCGCCGCGGCGGTGAAATAATAGACGATCTGGGCGACGATGCGGCCCCAATTGATCGAGTTCACGCCCGACAGCTTCACCGAATCGCGGAAGCCATGGTTGTTGAACAGACCTTTGACGATGGTCTGGCAGTCGTCAAACGTGCCGCGCAGCGCGATGTTATGCACATTGTGGTCGAGCACGGTGGTCATCTGCCGGCGCTGCACCGGCGAGGTCCGGTTTTCCGGATGCAGGATGAAGATGTCGGTGGTTTCGCGGCCGCGAAAGGCTTCGATGGCCGCAGAACCGGTATCGCCAGAGGTGGCGCCGACGATGGTGGCGCGCGCGCCGCGCTCGGCAAGGATATGGTCCATGGTCCGGGCGAGGAACTGCATCGCCACGTCCTTGAACGCCAGCGTCGGGCCGTGGAAGAGCTCGAGAATGAAATGCCCCGGCTCGATCTCGACCAGCGGCGCGACCGAGGGATGGCGGAAGCTGGCATAGGCCTCGTCGATGATGCGCCGCAGCACCGCATCGGGGATTTCGCCATCGACGAACCGCGAAATGATGTCGAAGGCCACGACCGCATAAGGCTTGTTGGCAAACCCGGCGATCTCGGCCCTGCTCAGCTGCGGCCAGGTCTGCGGCACATACAGGCCGCCGTCACTCGCCAGACCCGCCAGAACGGCATCGGAGAAACCTAGCGCAGCCGCCCTGCCGCGCGTCGATATGAACTGCATTATGGGAAGTGCCCCGTCTTGCTGCTGGCATGTTCCCGCAAACATGCTTTGGGATGTCGGCGCAACCTAGTGAAGCGAGGCGAAAAGGGCAAGTTTTGCGGTTGGCTCTGGTGGAAGGGTGGCCCGACCGAGCGCGCGGTGATCAGGGCAGGACCTTCTTCTTGCGCTGGGTGAACACCCAGAACGCCAGCAGAATGGGCGTCAACACGGCAAAACCCAGCCAGGTAATGGCGTAGCCCAGGTGGTTGTTGGGGAATTCGACGACGGTCTGGCCCCCCAGCGGCAGATCGCCCGGACGGCCGGCGGGCAGATCGATGTAAAAACGCGAGAGCGGCTGCGGCAGGTCGGTCGCGAAGGCGGCCAGGCGCTGCGGGTCGCGGATCCAGTCGATGCGCGCCGCCAGATCTGCGGCGGGGGTGAAGGCACTCCGGGCTTCGCCGAGGCGCGCGATGCCGGAAAGGGACTGTGTCCCCTCGGGGGGCGAAATGGCGAGGTACTGGGCTCCGAGCGGCTGCTGGACGAAGCCACGGTTGACGTAGACCGAACCGCCCTCGTCCAGGGCAAGCGCTGTCATTACCCAGTAACCGGGGCCCGAGGCGGACGCGCCGGTATCGGCAAGGCTGGTAAAGACCAGCACGGTGCTGGCCGCGACATAGCGCCCCGCTACCGTGACCGGGCGATAGTCGGTTGCCTCGGCGAGCGGCACGGGCATGCCGGCGAGCCCGTCGGCGACCGCAGCGATGAGCCGCTCCTTTTCGCCCAGCCGGTCGAGCTGCCAGACGCCGAGGGCGGCAAACAGCGCCGTCAGGCCCAGCATCAGGAGCACAAAGGCCGCAGCGAGCCAGCGGTTCAAGACGCCGCATCCTCATGATGCATGCGCTGGTACTGCAGGGCGATCATGGTCGCCTTGAAGGGGCGCAGCAGCGCCAGGCTGAGGATGACGGTGGCGGGAAGCCAGAGGAGCAGGTGGACGAACGGGGCCGGATGGACAAGGTTTTCAACGATCGCTGCCGCACCCAGAATGACGCAGCCCACGATCAGGATGATGAACACGGCCGGGCCCTCGGTCGAGGCGGCGAAGGCGAGATCGGCGCCGCAACTGGCGCAGCGCTCCACAGGCTTGAGGAACCCCCGATAGAGATGTCCCTCACCGCAGCGCGGACAGCGGGATCTCAGACCGGCGGCAAAAGGCGAGGGCAGGCGTTCGGCCATGATTGGGGTCCCCAAAAGCGAAAGGCGCGGAGGGTATCCGCGCCTTTCGGTATGTTCTTGCGGCGATCAGCCGTGGTGGATGGCCACGCCCCAGCTGCCCCAGACATAGATCGAGGCAAAGAGGAACAGCCAGACCACGTCCACGAAGTGCCAGTACCAGGCGGCGAATTCGAAGCTCAGATGGTTCTTCGGGCTCAACCCGCCACGCAGCGCCAGGATCAGGCAGACGGCGAGGAAGATGGTGCCGACCAGCACGTGGAAGCCATGGAAACCCGTGGCCATGAAGAAGGTCGCGCCGTAGAGGTTGCCGGAATACTGGAAGCCAGCCTGCGAGTATTCGAGCGCCTGCACGAAGGTGAACAGCACGCCCAGCGCGATGGTGAGCGCCAGGCCCCACTTGAGGCCGTCCCGATCGTTGTGCAGCAGCGCGTGGTGCGCCCAGGTCACGGTGGTACCCGAGGTCAGCAGGATCAGGGTGTTGAACAGCGGCAGGTGGAAGGGGTCGAACAGCTCGACGCCGGTCGGCGGCCAATGGGCGCCCGTGGCGGCGAGGCGCGACACCTGCTCGGCGGCGTCATAGTTGAAGAAACCGTCGAAATAGGCCCAGAACCAGGCAACGAAGAACATCACTTCGGAGGCGATGAACAGGATCATGCCGTAGCGGTGGTGCATCTGCACGACCGGGGTGTGATCCCCGTGCTGGGCCTCGCTGATCACATCGCTCCACCAGGCAAAGAAGGTGTAGAGGATGCCGGCAAAGCCGACCAGCATCAGCCAGATCGGCGCGATCTCGTGGAACCAGAGAATGGCACCGACGGCGGTGACGAAGGCCGACACCGAGCCCACGAACGGCCAGGGGCTGGGATTTACCAGATGATAGTCGTGGTTTGGCTTGGCATGAGCGGCCATGGTCAGCGGTCCTCGGCGTTTGAAGCGTAGAATGTATAGGAGAGCGTGATGTTGCGTACAGTGTCCAGATCGGTGTTCTGCGCGATATCGGGGTCGACGAAGAAGGTCACGGGCATTTCGACCTCCTCACCCGGCTGCAGCGTCTGCTCGGTAAAGCAGAAGCACTCGATCTTGTTGAAATAGATACCGGTCTGCTCGGGCACCACGTTGAACGTGGCCGTGCCGGTAACGGGCTTGTCCGAGATGTTCTTGGCGACAAAGACCACGGTGTCGACCGAACCGATGGTGTCGGTGATCGGGGCGGCGGGCTTGACCTTCCAGGGGAGACCGGCGCCGACATTGGCGTCAAAGCGCACCGTCATCTGGCGGTCGATGACGCCCTTGAGGTTGCCATCGGATTTCTGCGTGGTGCCGCCAAAGCCGGTGAGCTGGCAGAACATCTGGTAGAGCGGCACGGCAGCGTAGGCAGCGCCGACCATGCCCAGCACCAGGCCGCCGCAGAGCACGGCAACGCGCAGGTTCTTGTCGACATGCGGGCCGATCGAGGTGTCGGTCATCAGATCGCCCGATCGAACACGGCCGGGCCCATCTTGACGATGGTCAGCACGTAAAGGATCACCACGAGGCCAACCAGCACCAGGGCCAGGGCAATCGAGCGACGGCGGCGCCGCTTGAAGAATTCTTCGTCGCGCTGCGGCGTCGGCAGGCTCATGACGAGATCCCCAGCAGGGTCACGGCGCGATCGGCGAGAAACGCCACAAAGATCAGCGCCAGATAGCTCAGCGAATAGGTAAAGAGCGTGCGGCCGGCCTTGCGCATCGCCTTGTCCTCGCGGGTGCGGAAGAGCCGCACCGAAAGCACGATGAACCAGAAGCCGGTGGCCGCGGCGACGGCTGTGTAGAGCCAGCCGCCGAAACCGATAAAGGCGGGGACCAGCGTTATGGCGACCAGGACCAGCGTATAAACAAGAATCTGCAGCTTGGTATGCGCCTCGCCAGCGACATTGGGCAGCATCGGAATACCGGCCGCGCCATAGTCGGACTGCTTGTAGAGCGCCAACGCCCAGAAATGCGGCGGCGTCCAGAGAAAGATGATGAGGAAGAGCAGGCAGCTCTCGAGGCTGATGCCGCCGGTCACCGCAGCCCAGCCGACCATGGGCGGGAAGGCCCCGGCCGCGCCGCCGATCACGATGTTCTGCGGGGTCGAGCGCTTGAGCCACATCGTGTAGATGACGGCGTAAAAGAAGATGGTGAACGCCAGCAGTCCCGCGGCGAACCAGTTGGCCGCAAGGCCGAGCAAAAGCACCGAAAAGGCCGAGAGCACCAGGCCCAGCGCCAGCGCATGGTCGCGCTCGATGCGGCCGGCCGGGATCGGCCGGTTGGCCGTGCGGCTCATGACGCGGTCGATGTCGGAATCGTACCACATGTTGAGCGCACCCGAGGCCCCTGCCCCGACAGCGATGCACAGGATCGAGATCAGCCCGATAACCGGGTTGACGCCACCGGGGGCGAGCAGCAGGCCGACAAAGGCGGTGAACACGACGAGCGACATGACGCGCGGCTTGAGGAGCTGGACATAGTCCTCCACACGCGCACCGCCGGCATAGGCGGGAAAATCACGGCTGTCGTCGAGATAGGCCAATGCGGACTTGCCTTCCGGTTGCGGGGCCCGCGGGCCCCGCGTCAGGGTTCAGTGTGTCAGTGACCGGCCGAACCGCTGCCAATGCGCGGCAGGGTTTCGAACTGGTGGAACGGCGGCGGCGAGGGCAGCGTCCATTCCAGCGTGGTGGCGCCTTCGCCCCAGGGATTGGCCGGTGCCGGGCGCTTTTTCCGCGAGGCTTCGAACAGCAGGTAGAGGAAGACGCACAGGCCGGCGAAGGTGATGTAGTAGCCCACCGACGAGACGCGGTTCCAGAGCGCGAAGGCATCGGGATAGTCGATATAGCGGCGCGGCATGCCGGCCAGACCCAGGAAGTGCTGCGGGAAGAACACCAGGTTCACGCCCACGAAGGTCAGCCAGAAGTGCAGCTTGGCCAGCGTCTCGTTGTACATGATGCCGAACATCTTGGGATACCAGTAGTACCAGGCCGCGAAGATGGCGAACACGGCGCCCAGCGAGAGCACGTAGTGGAAGTGGGCGACCACGTAATAGGTGTCGTGCAGGGCACGGTCGGCGCCGGCATTGGCCAGCACCACGCCCGTCACACCACCGACGGTGAACAGGAAGATGAAGCCGATGGCCCAGAGCATGGGTGTCTTGAAGCTGATCGAGCCGCCCCACATGGTGGCGATCCACGAAAAGATCTTCACGCCAGTGGGCACCGCGATGACCATGGTGGCGGCCACGAAGTAGCGCTGCACGTCCAGCGACATGCCCACGGTGTACATGTGGTGGGCCCAGACGATGAAGCCGACGCCGCCGATGGCGACCATGGCATAGACCATGGCGAGGTAACCGAAGACCGGCTTTTTCGAGAAGGTCGAGACGATGTGGCTGATGATGCCGAAGCCGGGCAGGATCAGGATGTACACTTCGGGGTGGCCGAAGAACCAGAACAGATGCTGGAACAGCACCGGATCGCCGCCACCTTCGGGGGAGAAGAAGGTGGTGCCGAAGTTGCGGTCGGTCAGCAGCATGGTGATGCCGCCCGCCAGAACCGGCAGCGAGAGCAGCAGCAGGAAAGCCGTGACCAGCACCGACCAGGGGAAGAGCGGCATCTTGTGCAGCGTCATGCCCGGGGCGCGCATGTTGAAAATGGTGGTGATGAAGTTGATGGCGCCCAGGATCGAGCTCGCGCCAGCAATGTGGAGCGAGAGGATGGCGAAATCCATCGCCGGACCAGGCTGGCCGGAGGTCGAGAGCGGCGGATAGATGGTCCAGCCGCCACCGACGCCGAGCGCACCGGCCGGGCCTTCGAAGAACATCGAGAGCACCAGCAGCAGGAACGCCGGAGGCAGCAGCCAGAACGACACGTTGTTCATGCGTGGGAAGGCCATGTCGGGCGCGCCGATCATGAGCGGCACGAACCAGTTGCCATAGCCGCCGATCATGGCGGGCATGACCATGAAAAAGATCATGATCAGCGCGTGCGCGGTGGTGAACACATTGTACATGTGCTTGCCGGCATCGAGCGCGGCTTCACCGGTCGAACCGTACACCATCGACGCAAGGCCGTGGAAGATCTGGATGCCCGGCTCCTGCAGCTCGAGGCGCATGGCGCCCGAGAGCAGCGCTCCAATCACCCCCGCGACGATCGCGAAGATCAGGTACATCGTGCCGATGTCCTTGTGATTGGTCGAATAGACATAGCGCCGCCAGCCAGTGGGGTGGCCATGATGCTCCTGGGCGCCGGCCGCGTGGCCGTGGGCATCATGGGCTTCCAGGGTATGAATGTCGGCCATTGCAGCGTTCCCTATCTTTTACGTCTTGTGCTGGGCAGCGACCGCGATGCGGGCGCCCATGATCCTGATCAGAGGGCGGGGAGAGTAGCGTTCGCGTCTTCGACGAAGCCGACTTGCAGCGTCTTCCACCACAGGTCGAACTGCGCCTGGCTGACGACCCGCACCGCGATGGGCATGAAGGCGTGATCCTTGCCGCACAGTTCCGAGCACTGGCCGTAGTAGATGCCCTCCTTGCGGGCATTGAACCAGGTTTCGTTCAGCTTGCCCGGAATGGCGTCGACCTTGATGCCGAAGGACGGCACGGCAAAGGCGTGGATGACGCCATCGGGAGCGGCCGTAACCTGCATGCGGATGGTCGCATTGACCGGCACGACGATCTCGTTGTCGACCGCGAGCAGACGCGGCTGGTTCGGCTTCTGGGCCGTGCGGTCGGCTTCGTTGAGCATGAACGACGAGAACGAGGCCGTGATATCGGCAGGCGCTTCGACCGCGGCATCGGCGGCCGGCGCGGCGGCGGCGGCATCGACGGGGGCGGGCATCTGGTACTCATATTCCCAGTTCCACTGCGCGCCAGTGGCCTTGATGGTGAAGGCAGGGGCGGGAACTTCCTGCTCGCCGAACGAAAAGATGTTCGACCCCAGGTACTTGCGCTCGCCGTCCGGCATGGTCAGCTGGTCGGTGAGCACCGAGAAGGACGGAATGGCAATGACCACCAGAACCAGGATCGGAGCAACCGTCCAGACGATCTCGATCAGCGTGTTGTGGGTGGTCGCCGACGGCTTGGGATTGGCCTTGGCATTAAAGCGCAGGACCACGACCACCAGGAGCGCCAGGACCAGCACGACGATGCCGATGCAAGTCCAGAGCAGGATGCCGTCATGGAAGGCATGGATCGAATCCATGATCGGGGTCACCGACGGCTGCAGGCCGATCTGGCCAGGCGCAGGGGCACCGATTTCAGGCACGGCGTCTTGAGCCAGGGCGGCTGCCGGCACCAGCACGGCGGCGGCAGCAAACTTGGCTGCCAAAGAACGGAGAAACTGTCCGGTCACCGAATAACCCCCTTGGTCGCGTTGGTGCGGCTGGCTGACGAGGGGTTCGAGTCGTATCGCGGCATTACACGCCGCTCCGACTCAACCTCGGAGCGCTTTCTTTGTCTAGAACGTGTCTAAACCACATCGGCGCTGCCGTGGCAATTCCGGCCCTCCATACAAACATGCGGCAAATCGTACTTTTTGACCAAGATCAAGGTAAGCTCCCGCCTCATGTCTGCCGCTTTTGTCTCGGCTCTATGCACCCGGTTGGCGCGGCCCGCGTGATTGACAAGCGGCCAAGCAGTGCCCGAGACAGACCGAGCGGCCGGAAAGCTGCGATTCGAGAGGATAGAGGCGGGTGTTGAAGTCAGGTTTCATGCGGTTTGCCGCAGTTGCCGGAGTGCTGGCCGGCGTTTTGGCGCTCTCCACTGCCAGCATCGCCCAGGGCGTGGTCAAGGCGCAGTATGGCGACTGGCAGATGAGCTGTGACACCCCGCCGGGCGCCAGCTTCGAGCAGTGCGCGATCATCCAGAACGTCACCGCCGAAGACCAGCCCAATGTCGGCCTGTCGGTGATCGTGCTAAAGACCGCCGACAAGCAGGCGCGGCTGTTGCGCGTCCTGGCGCCGCTGGGCGTGCTGCTGCCCAACGGGCTGGGCCTGAACATTGACGGCGCCGATATCGGCCGGGTGGCCTTCGTGCGCTGCTTGCCCAATGGCTGCGTGGCCGAAGTGGTGCTCGACGACGCGCTGATCGCCAAGCTCTCGACCGGCGCCAGCGCCATCTTCGTGGTGTTCAAGACGCCCGAAGAAGGCATCGGCATTCCGGTGTCGCTGACCGGCTTCGCCGACGGCTTCGGCCAGCTGCCGTAAGGGGTACCTGCTCTTTCAGTCGGCGTCCTCTCCCGCTTGCGGGAGAGGGGGACCACGCGAAGGCGTGGTGGAGAGGGAGCACCTTGCGCCCGGACCTCGTGGTTCCGCAGGCTCACCATGAGGTCCTCAGCTGGTCCGTAGGCGGAACAACGACCGCAAGCTCTCCGCAGCCCTCATGGTGAGCCTGTCGAACCACGAGGGCGTGGCACTTTCTCACCCCTACCCCGGTGTCATCCCCGCGACGGCGGGGATCCAGGGCCTAAAACACCGGCCGGTGAACCCAACCCTGGAGTCCACCTCCCCGCCTCCGCGGGAATGACAGCGGTGGGTAGGGCCAGAGGTGGTGATCAAATCGCGCAAGCGGCACGCTCTCTACCAAGCGTTCGCTTGGTCCCCCCTCCCGTGAATGGGAGATGTTCTCGACTGAGAGATCGCGCCAACAAAAAAAGCCGGGTCCGAGGACCCGGCAGTTGTCAGGAAACGGGGCCGCCAGAGGGCGGCCCGGAGATCGGCACAATCAGGGATTGAGCCAATTGCGTGCAGCGGCAGCGCGGCGCTGGTTGAGCGTCTGGCCGGCGCGGGGCGAATGCATGGCGTCGTAGAGGTCGTTGCGCGTCACCCCGATATCGGCGAGCAGCGCGTCGTCGAGTTCAAGGAGATTGCCCAGGGTGCGCCGCTTGGCACGATCGGCGTTTCGCTTCGCAAAGAACGCAAAGAGAGCCTTGATCGGGTTTGACTGCGCAGCGGCCACGGCAGGCCGCTCGCTCGATAGCGAGTAAGCCATGGTTTCATCTCCAAAATTTCGATTTTGCCCGGAGGGGGACCGGGCGGGTTCGATGATCGTCGATCACCGATGAAAAGGAAGATGCACTCTTGCCTTCCATTTATCCAACAAATAGATTTCATCCCGTACATCAATTTCGGTGATGGTGTCGCGGATGACCGCTCCCCTTGATCTCGACCAGTTGCAGAGTTTTTGCGCCATTGCCGATTGCGGCAGTTTCACCGAGGCGGCGCGGCGGGTGAACAAGACGCAGTCGGCGGTCTCGATGCAGATCAAGCGGCTCGAGGAGCGACTAGGGCGCAGCCTGCTGTCGCGCGACGGCCGGGCGGTCAAGCTCACCGAGCATGGCGAGGCGCTTTATGCGCGGGCCCGCAAGATGCTGCGCACCAATGCCGAGATCATGGACATCTTCTCGGATGGCGACCTTTCCGGCTCGATCCGCTTCGGCGTGCCGGACGATTATGCGGTGCGGCTCCTGCCGGTGATCCTGTCGAGTTTCCAGCGCACCCATCCCAAGATCGTGGTCGATGTGCGCTGCCAGCCGTCGGAAGAACTGATCGAGGGGATGAAGACCGGCAAGTATGACCTGATCGTCTTCACCCAGGGCACCAGCCACCAGTATGGCGAGCTGTTCCGCACCGAACGGATGTTCTGGGTGGCCTCGCATGGCGGCCAGGCGCTCAGCACCGAGCCACTGCCGATCGCGGGCGGGCTGCACTGCTGCTGGAAGGACAATGCCATCGAAGTGCTCAACCGCATCGGCCGGGACTATCGGGTGGCCTATACCTCGTCGAACGCGCTGGCGATCAGCAGCGCCGTGCTCACCGACCTGGCGGTCGGCTTTCTGCCGGAAAGCGCGTTGCAGCCGGGCATGCGGGTAATCTCGGAAGACAAGGACCTGCCCCGCCTGCGCGACGCCGAGATCGCCATCATGCGCGCCAGCCACGCCTATGGCGGCATCTACGACGCGCTGGCCACTCACATCGTGGCCAATATGGGCAATCTGGAAGGGCGCGACAGCCTGACGCTGGCAGCGGAGTAAATACCCCGGCTGCCTGCTGACATGGACTGTCACCGGCACGATGCTAAAGCGATCTGGTGCAGTGCTGAGACTCTTTGGCGCAAGGCCGATCAAGCAGGCCTCCGCTGCTGCGTTAGTGCTTGCTGGCGATAGCGCCGGGGGCGGCAGTTACGCACACATTACAAATTAACACCGAGGCAGACGTGCAGGGATTGCCAATCATCGAGGCCAAGGGGCTCAAGCGGACGTTCAAGGCGCGCGGGGGCAAGGGCAAGCTGATCGAGGCGGTGCGCGGCATCGACCTCGTGGTGCGCGAGGGCGAGATCGTCGGCTTCCTGGGGCCGAACGGCGCCGGCAAGACCACGACGCTCAAGATGCTCTGCACCCTGCTCGAACCCACCGGCGGGTCGGCGACCGTGGTCGGGGCGGATCTGCGCACCGACTCGGTCGGCGTCCGACGGCGTATCGGCTATGTCAGCCAGGCGGGCTCGACCTCGCCCGAAGCCCGGGCGGGCGAAGAGATCATGTCGCAGGCCGAGCTCTACGGCATCAGCCGCAGCGTGGCGCAAAAGCGCGGCGAAGCGCTGCTGGCGGCACTCGATCTGGGCGATGTCTGGGGTCGGCCCTGCGGCAAGCTCTCGGGCGGGCAGCGGCGGCGGCTCGATATCGTCATGGGGCTGATCCACGAGCCAAAACTGGTGTTTCTGGACGAACCCTCCACCGGGCTCGACCCGCAGAGCCGGGCCAATCTCTGGACCCATATCCGCAAGCTGCGCGACGAGCTGGGCACCACGGTGTTCCTGACCACGCATTACATGGATGAGGCGGATTCGCTCTCGGACCGCATTCTGATCATCGACAACGGCACCATCGTTGCCGAGGGCACGCCGGCCGAACTGAAAAAACGCGTGTCGGGTGACGCGATCACGCTGACGCTGCGTACCGCGGCGGACGCCACCGGCTCGGCTGCCATCGCGGCCGGACTGGCCGGCGCCGATACGCCGGTGACCGAGACCAACGTGGTGCGGCTGCATGTGACCGACGGGGGGTCGGCGCTGCCGGTCCTGCTCAAGGGCCTCGTTGATGCCGGCATCGAGGCGATCGGCGTCGAGGTCAGCCGGCCAACGCTGGACGATGTGTTCCTTACGCTGACCGGCCGGTCGCTCAGAGATTGATGGAGGCGATGATGAGCTTTTTCCGCGATACCTGGATCATCTTTGCGCGGTCGATGCGGCTGTCACTGCGTCAGCCGCTCTGGGTGCTGATCGGGCTGATGCAGCCGATCCTCTATCTCACCCTGTTCGGACCGCTGCTGCAGACGGTCGCCGCCAGTTCGGGCTTTGCCGGTGATGCCTGGCAGGTATTCGTGCCGGGCCTGCTGGTGCAGCTGGGGATTTTCGGCGGGCTGTTCGTCGGCTTCGGCATCATCGCCGAGTGGCGCTCGGGGGTGATCGAGCGGCAACTGGTGACGCCAGCGAGCCGCGCGGCGATCATTTCCGGCCGGACGCTGCGCGACGTGGTGGTGATCGTGGTGCAGGCGATCGTACTGATGGGCGCGGCCTGGCTGATGGGCCTGCGCGTCGGGCTGGGCGCGGTGCTGATCGGTTTGGTGCTGATCGGCATGCTGGGTGCAGCATTTTCGTTCATTTCCAACGCCATCG
>Ga0247839_1005319_pt1 | contig 15689 bp, 10 predicted proteins | sample LaCruzMarch2015__6_FD_192405 | JGI IMG/M metagenome (GOLD analysis project Ga0247839, IMG submission 192405) | Freshwater microbial communities from meromictic Lake La Cruz, Castile-La Mancha, Spain - LaCruzMarch2015_16m | ecosystem: Environmental > Aquatic > Freshwater > Lake | place: Spain... | reverse complement strand
CTGGGGGGTGATGAGGTTGCCGCTGGCAAAACCAAGCGAGAGATCGGAAAGCATGCGGACTTCGTAGGTCGCATCGCTGGCGTTTCTTCGTTTCTGAAAGGAAAAGGTGAAATTTCCATTGGAAATGGCGGATGTCGTGGAACTCGCGCCGCTGACGAGCGGATTGCCGCCGAAGGCGAATTCATAGGCGTTGGTGAATCCATCCGCATCGGGATCGGCAGAGAGCCCGGAGAGGGAGCTGTCGCTTGCGTTGGCTCCGAAGTAGGTGGTCTTCCAGGTCTCCAATGGCGATGCTGATGTCACTGTGAGCGTCTGGGTGACGCTACTCGCAGGATCGTAGTTTGAGTTACCGGCTTGGCTGGCGGTGAGTATGGTCGATCCAGCTCCGATGACGGTTACTGTGCCGTTGGATGCGACTGTGGCCACGCTTGTGTTTGAGCTGGAGTAGCTGAGTGTGAGGTTGGATGAGACGCTGGCGTTGAGGGAATAGGCCGCCGCTCCAGTCGCAAGCGAGAGCGTGGGGGCGACTCCGCTGATCGTTTGGTTTCCTTTTGCGATCGTGAAGGTGAGGTTTCCCGTTCCATTTCCCGAGGTATTTGTCGCTCGCACCGAAACGACCGTGCTGTTGACCGTGGCAGTCGTGGGAGTGCCGCTGATCGCGCCTGTGGTGGCATTCAAGCTGAGCCCGGTTGGCAGGGTGCCGCTGGCGATGGCGTAGCTGGTTGGCGAATAGGCAGCGGTGACACTGGTGGACAATATGGTGTATACGGTGCCGTTGATGGTGGCCGGCAACACCACTGGAATTGTTGAGGCTGTGCCATTTCTTCCAACATAGCGCTGGGTTGTTTCAACAGTCTCGGGAGGCCTGATGTTAATCTCGGCCTCACCCATGACTGGTAGGGTGTTGATCTTTCCCTTCCAGGCTCCGACCATTAAGAAATGCTGTTTGAAGTCATTACTTCCGTTTTCGATCTGTTTTGCATGCGCGTGGTAGTGGTATCCGTAGTCGCCATGGGAGTGGCCTCCATATTCGTCGAGAGCGAGACTGTAGCCCTCCATGGAGTTGAAGGAGCCTTCGTATTTACCGTAGATCGCGATGCCATCATAAGAGAAGCCTATGATTGGAGGGTGCGTCGTGGCATTTCCTTGGCTATTAGAATAATCGGCAAGGTTATAAAGGTTAATCCCGTTACCGTTAAATCCGTGGCCGTCCGCATGCCAGTGTAGGGATCCCCCTTGACCGACATGGGCACCCGAGGAGGTGATCTCTCCGGCGGCTGGGGCGTATGCCAGTGTATTATTGATGGCTGGGTAGATTTTGACACCATCAATCGCGATGCCCACAGACGCAATGCCTGCGTAGTTTTCAGCAGTGTAGTTTCCTGCGGAAAGATTTTCGATGCTGGCCAGAGAAGGAGAAACAGTATTCTCCGTTAAAGTTGTGATCTGTCCGTAATCTTTGAGTGGAACCACGATGGTTCTTGCCTCCAGCACGGCTGTGCGGGTGATTGTTTGGTTTGCATAGCCAGATCCCACGCCGTCGCCTGGGGGACGCGCGACATCGACCAAGAAGTTCGGCCGAGGCGTGGCATTGTGGGTGGCGATGACCATATAAGGATGTCGGATTCCCGTGGTGGCGTTTGCCGCATTTGTGAAATAAACATGGGCCACCGTTCGATTTCCGACTTGGCCATTGTAGATGTCTCCCGAGGCAAAAAGGTGGCTGAGGGCGTTTTCACGAAAGGCGAGATACACTTCCTTGTCGTAACGAAGCGACTCTCCATTGGCCGCGAGTGAGATGCGGATATTTTCCAAGGCCGTGGCGGCAGCGGCGGTTGCGTTAGCGCTGTGATTGAGTTGGGCCGAATACGCAGGGTCAACGGTTTTGATCAAACCATTATTCGCAGTTGAAATTAATGTGCTGTTACTAAAAGTCCACGGAGGGGGATTTGTGGGGTTGGCGGCAAAGGCATTCGTTTGCCATGGTATGCGATTCGGATTGAAGTCCGATCCCGAGGCAATCTCAAAATTGATAAGTTTTGTGGCATCGGCCAAATAAAAACTCGTGGCATTTGCCTCGTTGGCGGTCAGGGAAACGGAAGTTCCATTCATCATGACCCACTGGCTGGCGCTCCAGGTGCCGGAGGTCGAAAAGTTTCCGCTCGAGAGCACGAGTCGCGTAGCAGCCTTGATTTTTGTGGATGTGGCGTTGCCGACAAATGTGAAGACAAGGTATGAGGCGTCGGCCGCCTGGTAGATGCTCTTGATATCACGCACGAGGGTGGAAGAGGCTGTGGTGGCGTTGGCCGTGGCATTTCCATCGATCGCGGAATACGAAAAAAGCTCGGGGTGGATGGAATAGTTTCCATTAAGCGGGGTCGTTTTGAGGATCTCGGTATTTATGTCCCGCATCTGGAACATGCAGCGCATGGCACTTCCGTAGGTTGTCGTGATATTGCCCGCTGGAGTTACGGTGAGGCCGCTGTTTCGACCGTTGCTTGTATCAATGCTCAAGCACAGAGTCTTGGTCGCGGCATCGAGAAGAATCACATGCTTCAAGTTGGCGATGCCTGAAACAGCCGTGGCGTTGCTTGCGGTCCAATTTGTGGAGAAAGAGGATGTGAGGATCTGGTCAAATGGCTTGGGGCCGTAAATATCGGATGCGCCATGTGAGATGCCCGGCAACAGAAACAGGAGGCATGTGATGAGCGGGATAAGGAGTTTCACAGGAGAATAAAAGCGACTGCCCTCCCGAAAAACCAGCCTGACTCGGCGAATCCGGCAGAAAACTCGTTGAATCCGGCAGTGGCAGCGCTCTGCCGCGTTGACCCGAGCCTTGCAAGACGCGAGCATACGCTCGTGTTCGTCGCCGCCTGCAAGAGACTCTTCCAACAGCCCTCCTTCCTGCAGCTCAATTTTTTGGCTTGGTGTGGCATTGCGGTCATTTTGTTCTGGGTGCGGTTTGTCATTTATAAAGACCTGACGCGGGCAAGCGTGATCACGCTCGGGGCGGATACGATGGGTTTCTTGCTTACTTGCGCGCTGCGGCACTTTTACCGAAGCAAGGATCCCTCTTTTCCTCGAAGCGTCGGGATCATTTTACAAGTGGCCTCGTTGTCCCTGCTCGGCGCGGTCACCCAGGCCGCCAGCGTCCAGGTATTTGCCGAGGTGATGGGCTGGCAGGGAGTGAACCGGTCCACCGGGGAGCGCCTGCTTCTTTTTTCTGCCGCGCATTGGATTCTCTACTTGGGGTGGTCGCTCGGTTACTTTTGGCTCAAGGCGGAAATGAGCGCCCGCCAGAAAAGCCAGCACGCCGCCTTGGCAAAGGCGGACGCCCAGAAGTCGGAATTGCAGTTGCTGCGATTTCAATTGGATCCGCATTTTTTGTTCAACACGCTGAATGGAATCGCGAGCGAGATTCCAAGCAACCCTACCGCAGCCGTCCAGATGGTGGCCGAGCTCGCCTCCTACCTGCGCTACTCGCTCGACCACCGCAGCCACCTGCTCGCGCCCCTCGCCGTGGAACTCGAAACCACGAATGCGTATCTCAAAATCCAAGTCGCCCGCTTTGGCGATAAACTGCAGACTTCCATAGCCGCCACGCCCACCGCCCGCGAAGTGCTGGTCCCCAGCTTTCTCCTTCAACCGCTGGTTGAGAACGCCTTCAAACATGGCTTCAACCACGCCCCAGCTCCGTGGGATTTGCTCGTTGCAGCCGAAATCCATGCGGGCTGCTTGAAGATCGAAATCCGCAATAATGGAAACCTTGCAATGTATGAGGATGGCGCCGCGTCTGGCCTGGGACTCGAGTTGATCCGCCGTCGCCTCGCGATCCACTATCCGGACCGACACAGTTTTCGGATTCAGCAGAAAGAGGGCTGGGTCGTTGCAACTCTTGAATTGGAGGGCGTTCCATGCTCCGTGTAGCCGTGATCGACGACGAGCGCCTGGCGCGACAGGCCATCCGCCAATTGCTCGCCGCACATCCCAGTTTGCAGCTTGTTGGCGAGGCCGACTCGAAGGACTCCGCCCTCGCCTTGATACGGCAGGAAAAACCCGATGGCGTTTTTGTGGATATCCGCCTGCCGGGCGGCACGGGGTTCGAGTTGATCCAATCCTTGGATGCCCCACCGAAAGTCGTGATGGTGACTGCCCACGCAGAGCACGCCCTTCAGGCCTTTGACATCGAAGCGATTGATTATTTGCTCAAGCCTGTGAGGCCCTCCCGCTTCGCACAAGCCGTGAAGCGCCTGCAGGCCGCCTGCGCCTCAGGAGCAGCCGCCCAGCGTGAGCCCAGACTCTCGCCCGAAGACCACATCTGCTTCCGCACGCCTCAGCGAACAGTGACCGTTCCCGTGCGCGACCTCATTCTCCTAAAGGCGGAAAGCGACTTCACTCGTATTTTTTTGAAAAGCTCCCCTCCTCTCCTGATTTGCGCGCTCCTCGGACAATACGAGAAGCTTCTCCCCTCGCCACCCTTCACCCGACTCGATCGCTCCCTTATCCTCAACACGCAGGCCACTCTCAATCTCAAACGCAAATCCCGCGACGAGGCGTGCCTCATTCTCGAGGGCGTCCAGGAGGAATTTCCCCTCGGCCGCACTGCGCAAATGCGCTTGTTTGAGCGCCTGGGCTCAGCCATGTGAAGTAAGTTCGTGGCAAGTGGCAATCGAGGGCCCTCTTCTCAAAGATTAAGAATCTTAACGACCGGCTTATTGCTCATCAGCAATCTTGGAAAGGGCAGCCAGCCTGGCCGCTGTCACCGCATCGATGGCCTCCTGCAATTGGCTCAATCGCGTCTCCCGCGAGCCGCCTAACTCCACTAAGAGCGGGCTGTTTTTTTCGGGAAAAACCTGAAACCGCCCCTCGCGATAAATTTCCTTAAAAATCGCATCCACCTCGTCGCGGTAGGCATAGTCGACAGGCCTTATGCCGTCATCCTCCATGGCCACCGGCCAATCCTCGGATCTCGGAACAAAGGCCAGAATATCCAAGTGATCCAGCGACTCCCTCACGGCGGGAACCATCGACTCCACAAAGGCAGCATCGATGTCCGTGGAACCTTGGTTGGCCGTGTATTGGGAATAGGCGAGGTAATCCACCGGCGCCCGGTCGAAAATCACATCATCCGCAAAATTTCCATACCGGTGAATTCGGCTGATATTGTAAAAAAGCTGAATACCGTTGTGCAGCTTCGTGGAGGCATCGCGAAAGAGGATTTCATACGGCCCGTAAAGCCCCAGCGCCCGGTAGGGCTCCTCCTCGCGAAGGAACCCGGGATGTTGTGCCATCCAGTCATTGACGATGGTTGATTTTCCCAGGGAATGGGATCCAGATATGGCAATGCGCATGGATGGAATTTTTAGCGCGCTGCCGGTTCAGTTTCTCCCTTTTTCTCAGGCTGCCGTTCGAAAAAAATCTCGTAGGTCTGCTTCTGGGTGGATTGAAAGTATTTTCCCTCGAGCTTGTTTTTATCGGCTCTCAGCGCGAGTTGGTAGGTGCTGCCGGTATAGTTCACGCCCTCGAGTTTCACGAAGAGCTCAGGCCCGCCATCCTTCAGAGAGGCAGTAGCCGCTGCCACAGGGATGGGGTTCGGGTTGAAATATTCAACCACGGCTTTTCCGTCCTCCCCGATCGACTTGACCACCAGTTTGTAGCCGCCGTCCGGTCGGATCCATGCTCCCACCAGGTCGGCAAGCACGCGGGAATCTGCGTTTACAAAGGAACACATCGCCAGCAGAAGAGCGGGCAAAAGAAAAGGGCGGATCGATGAGGTGTTGGCACGGGGAATTCGCAAAGTCATGACCCCGCGCACCATGAGGCATCATCTGGTCCCCTCGCAATCCTTCTCTTCTGGTAGCGCTACTCAGTCCCGCACAATGCCCCCCCGTGGCTTGGCTGGGGGGGGGCATCTGTTACCGGCTCACTCGAGGGAGGAGTTGTTTCTTGCGGAGTGTGACGGGGGTGGCGGAGTTGCGCGGGGCGGCGTAGTTCCAATCGAAATCTGCGTAGTTGTCGTTGGTATCTCTGGCGCCTTCATTTGCCCGGAAGATGGCGTAGTAGCGCTCGGGTGATATCGCGGGGTAGGAGCCCTCGTAGGCATTGGCGGGGCCGTAGCCAACAAAGTCGCTGAGATTCGCCAGGCCAAGGGGTGATGTCCCCACCAGCGGGGCGCTTGTTCTCAGGAGTGCGACTTTACCCTGTTTCACAGCAAGGTCGTAGGCCCCCGAGGCATTGGCTGTGGGGAGGTCGTAGGCATAGTCGCCACCCGCGAGGGCGACGAGGTAGTAGCCCTTGGCTGGGATGGACCCATTGAGGGGAACGACTGTCCATCGCGATCCTGAGCCACCGGTGAGTTGTAGCGACCAGCCGTCAAGCAGCGCCGGCGCAGTCCCGGGATTGTGGAGTTCCACATAGTCGTGACTGTAGTCCGACCACCAGCGGCCTCCACCAGCGTAGATTTGGCTAATAAAGACGCTCGCCGGTGGCGTGGTCACTGTGAAGGTCGCGGAACTCGTTGCGCTTGCTGTGGCGGTCGAGACCCTGACTCGCCCAGTGGTGGCTCCGAGCGGGACAGTGGCGCTGATTTGCGTGGCGGAGACGATGCGCCATACGCTGGCGGAGACGCCATTGAACTGAACCCCAGTGACTGCGGAGAGGTTCCCGCCATTGATCAAGACGCTCGCGCCGACAGCTCCGCTCGCTGGTGAGAACGAGGAAATGGAGGGCGCTGGCGGAGGTGCCAGCACGGTGACCGTGGTCGATGTCGAGGTGGCTACTGCGCCTTCGCTATCGGTCGCGCGAGCTGTGAGGATATAATTTCCACTCGCGGCAGGTTTCCAAGCCACGGAGTAGGGGGCGGTGGTATCGATGCCGAGCAATACTGAGCCGCTGAAGAATTCCACTCGGGAAATAAGGCCCGCAGCGCCGCTGGATGTGCGATCTGCGGCATTCGCCGACAGGGTGAGTTGCGCTCCGAGGCTGATGCTTGTTCCGCTCGTCGGCGAGGTGAGGCTCACAGTGGGAGCGGGGTTAAAAGGAACGGGAGTCGGCGATGGAGTCGGACTTGGCGTGGGTGTGGTCGAGGCCGCTGCGCCAGTGATGACGAGCGCGTAGGGCTGAGCGTTTGTGGTCAGCGCGGCATCCATTGAAACAGTCACCGTGTAGGTTCCAGCACGGTTGGGGCTGGCGATGTGAACTTGCTCGGTGTTGTCCACCCTGTTCTTGCCCGTGGCGGCTGCAGCCGACATGGCGGCCGATGTCCACGCGCCGACAAAGGGCATGACGAAGGGCAGATAGACAGTGGCGCCATCGGGGCCTGTTATTTTTAAATCCAGATCGTGGACGAGATTCGGCGTTCTGCTGTCGGCGGCTGTGTGTGCGGCTCCGGCGGGGTCTGTCCAAGAAAGCGTGGCGCGAATGGGGCTGCGCCTATCCCAATTGAAGGTGGTCGTTGTCGATTTCACGGCCGCCGTGAGTGAGTTCTCAACGATTCTTGGCACGGCCGGTGTGGCTTTTTGCGCCAGAATGAGATCGGCGGCGGCTTTCACATTGATCAATCCCCAGCCGAATTTGTAGTCGGGGCCGGGGTTTCCAAGGTCGTCGGCCGTGTGGATGAGGAGGGCTTTGAGAAGGCTGGCGCGGGGGCGCTGGCCGTATGTGGTCGCGTAGAGTTGCTGGATGAGAGCTGCCGAGCCGGCGGCATTTGGCGTCGCCATGCTGGTGCCGCTGTAGGAGCCATTGTAGGAGGAGTCGGTGCCTGCGGTGGTGGAGTAAATACCCACGCCGTTGGCGACGAGGTCGGGCTTGATACGCCCATCATCGCACGGACCCCAGCTTGAGAAGGTGCTCATGGATCCAGCGGATGCGGAACGCACACCTGCCACAACGGCGTCGTTTACGGCGCCAATGGTGACGATGTTTTTTGCAAGGGAATTGAAGGTGATCGACTGGAAACCGCCCTGCGCGGTGAGGGAGGTCTGTTCATTTCCCGCTGCCCAAAAGGGGAGGAAATAAGGCAGGGACCACACAAGCGCATCGGTCGTCTGGGCCTCCCGTTCGTAGCGACCCATGTCGGCCGTGCCGGCGCCGTATCCGTAGGAATGGTTGGAGAGTGGCACAGAAGTAAGCGCGGTCGCGGTGGCTGCGCCGTTGGCTGTCATCTCGGCGTAGTCATTGTCCCAATCAAAGGAATCGAGGGTGGACTTCGGTGCCATGCCCTTCGCGCTGGCGTCCACTCCAGTAGCCGCGATGGTGCCCGCGACATGGGTGGCGTGATCGTCAAGCGGAGTTGCGGCGTTTTTATTTGTCACCCGGCCCGTCAACTCACGGTGCGTGTTGCGGACTGAGCCAGCGTCCCAGACGCCCACTTTTACTCCGCTGCCATCAAGGCCGTAGGGCGTTGCTTGGATCAGGTTGGAGCCGGTGGAGATGGCGGCATTTCTGTTGTTTGTGACGCGGTAGAGGGGCTTTTCTCCACGGAAATCGTGGAGCACCGAAACCTTGCCGTCCGTCTCGTCGATGCGCACGGGGACGCCGAGTTGTCCGGCTTTTTCCAGCACGGCATCCATGCGGCTCTCTTCAACCTGAGTCATCTCAGCCACGACCCTCTCACGCTCTTCGGGATTGCTCATGTCGGCAGACTGAAGAAGCAGCACAATCGGGTTTATCGGCGTCGCTGGCCCACCTGAAACCGCGCTCGACGGAGTAGTTCCGCGTGGCCGGGCCGGGTTGGTGTTCTGCACTGCTGCGGTTCCGTCGCTTGCGTTATCTGAGCCCTGCGGGGAATCCTGCGATGGGTCCGGCAGGGTTGCCAACGGAGCGCCCAGCGCCTGGGAGTCTATGGTGGGCGCCATGCCGCTTTGCGGCGGGCTCACCACAGGCCCGCTGGAAGGCGGGGCTGCTGGAATCCCGGCGCTGGCGTCGGCGGTTTGATGGTCGAGGGGTGATGTGTTTGTTCGGTCGGAGGCTTGATTGGCATAAAAAACGCCGCTCAATACGATCGAGGAAACACCCAAGCAGGTTATGATTGTTTTTTTCACTGTGCTGAGGGTTTGATTATTTGCAAAGCATCAGCCGTGCCATCCGCACGAGCGTTTGTTTCCAAGGCATTCACCCTGTGATGAAGTCCCCAAGGTTGTGGTTTTTAGAAGGCACTCAAGTAGGTCGGGCGTCTCGCCTGACATCGAACCCACACTCTGGAGGGCCCTGCTCCGTCAGCGCCCAAATATTAGCCATAGCCAACTTGGACCCACTTTCAGACACCCTCGCCAGTGAGAACCAACCTGCCCGCCAACCCATGGGAAAATGATTTTTCTCCCCTCTCTTACGTCCACCAGCGAGGATGCCCACAAGGCCATGTTGGCCGTCTGAAATGTAGCGCGGGCGTCTCGCTCTCCGAGGCGTAGGCTCCAAGCCGGAGGCCAGCGGGCGTATGTCGTTCTCTGTCAGGCGAGACGCCCGACCTACACAGATGCCTCTGAAAATCTGCAACCTAAAAGACATTGGTATTACACAGGTGGGACGCCTGTGCTCCTCTCCAAGAGTCCAAAAGCAAGCTGCTTTTGGTATAAGGGGAGGCTCGATTCGGGCCGCTGAATCCCGTCGGCGCTGGGCGGGTGTTATCTCATGACGGGGACGCCGTCGCGGAGGAGTTGTTCGACGAAGCCGGTGTGGTATTTGCCATGGCGGAAGGCTTCGTTGTGCATGATGGCTTGCTGGAAGGGGATGGTGGTCTTGATGCCGGTGATCATGTATTCGTTGAGGGCGCGTGACATGCGGTTGATACAGGCGGTGCGACTGGAGGCGGTGGCGATGACTTTGGCGATCATCGAATCGTAATGCGAAGGGACCGGGTAGCCGGCGTAGGCGTGGGAGTCGATGCGGACTCCGCGTCCACCGGGTGCGTAGTAGAGTTCGATATTGCCGGGGCAGGGTTGGAAATTTTTCTCGGGATCTTCGGCGTTGATGCGGCACTCGATGGCGTGGCCGCGTGGTTGGGCCTCAACGACATAGCTGCTGAGATGCTCGCCGGCTGCGACTTGGATTTGTTGTTTCACGAGATCGCAGCCGTAGACTTCCTCGGTGATGGGGTGCTCGACCTGGATGCGGGTGTTCATTTCCATGAAGTAGAAATTCCCGTCATCGTCGACGAGATACTCGATGGTGCCGGCGTTGGTGTAGCCGACGCTCTGGCAGAGGCTGATCGATGCGTCGCCCATTTTTTTGCGAAGCTCGGGCGACATGAGCGGCGAGGGGCATTCTTCGACGATTTTCTGGTTGCGGCGCTGGAGCGAGCAATCGCGCTCGCCGAGGTGGACGACGCGGCCGTGGTTATCGCCGAAGACCTGAAACTCGATGTGGTGGGGATTGACGATAAATTTCTCGATGTAGACGGCGCCGTTGCCGAAGGCCTTTTCGGCTTCCATGCGGGCGGAATGGTATCCTTGCACCAGGCTGCCTTCGTTGCTTGCGATGCGCATGCCTCGTCCGCCACCGCCGGCGACGGCTTTGATCATGACCGGGTAGCCGATTTTCCGCGCGATACGAAGGGCCTCGGCTTCGGTCTCGATTGTGCCGTCGCTGCCGGGCGAAATGGGCACGCCGGCTTTACGGGCGCAGTCGCGCGCGGAATTTTTATCTCCCATGAGGCGGATCGCTTGCGCCGTGGGGCCGATGAATTTGATGTTGCAGCTGGCGCAGACTTCCGCGAAGTGGGCATTCTCGGCCAGAAATCCATAGCCGGGGTGGATGGCATCGGCGTCCGAGATTTCTGCAGCGCTGATGATGCGGTCAATTTTGAGGTAGCTCTGGGAGCTTACGGCGGGGCCGATGCAAATGGCTTCGTCGGCGAGTTGCACATGGAGGCTGTCGAGATCGGGCTCCGAATAGATGGCTACCGATTGGATACCGAGTTCTTTGCAGGCGCGGATGATGCGAAGAGCGATTTCGCCGCGATTGGCGATCAAGATTTTTTTGAACATGGCGGGGTGGCCGGAGATTACTTGAGGCGGAAGAGTGTCTGGCCAAACTGGACGGGCTTGCCATTTTCGGCGCAGATTTCTGTGACGATACCGGAGACTTCGGCCTTGACCTCATTCATGACTTTCATCGCTTCGATGATGCAAATAACGGTGTCTGGAGTCACTTCTTGACCTACCGAAAGGAACGCTGGGGACTCGGGCGAGGCGGCGGAGTAATAGGTGCCGACCATGGGAGACTTGATTTCGAGGCCCTCGGCGGCCGGTGGAGCGGCTGACGGCGCTTCCGTGTGGTTTGCCGGCGGTGGGGAGGCGGGCTCGCTGGCTGAGAAAACAGGCTGACTGGTTACATACTGGGTGGGGCCGACGGCACCCGCCGTCTTGAGCGTGATTTTAAAGCCATCCCGCTCCATTTTGAAAACGGCGACGCCGTTTTTTTTCATGAGATCTATGAGTGTGCGAATTTCTTTGATGTCCACGGTAGAAGTAGGGTTATTTCCGAAAGGTCATGATGTCACGCGACATCTTGATTGGTCAAGACATGGAATGACTCCTCTCGAGCGGCGGTGGCAAAAAAAAGACCGCCTTGTTGAGGCGGTCTTTTTTTTCATGTGAGGGAGTTGTCTTTGAGATCGAGCGTGGGGCGTTTCAGTAGTCGTCGTCCCTTTTTTTATCAGGCGATCCAGGCGGCAGCGGTGGCTTCTGGGTGGATCGCATGTTGGCGGCGGTCGGCACGGATTTTCGCAAGGATTCCATGGCACCGGGCACCTGTGCCCATAAGGTGGAGAAATTTGTCAGAAATTTACCGATCAATATCATGCCTCCGATGGCCACAAAGAATACCAAGTAACCCGCCACCATGTGAAACAGGGAGGGTTCTGAAAGCGCATTTTTTCCGATGGCAAATTCCGCGCCAAACACAATCGTGCCGATGGTCAGCATGAGGATTCGCGCCAAGTTGCCGGCGATGGCCAAGGGGGCCGAGCACGCGAAGAGTATCCATTTTTGCCACCAGGTCTTTAGCGTGAAATGCGCATAGAGCGCGCTCGCCATCATGAGCGCAAAGAGCGATCGAATACCGGAACACGGATCGGCCACATCGACGGCAAATTTTTTCCCTGCGGGAATTCCCAGCATGGGGTCGGGCGCAGAGAGGATGCCAGTGCCATTGCGCACGACATCCACCCCGAGGAAGTCAAGCGAAAAAACCGCCGCGTGCGACATGAGCATGCGGAGCGGGAAGGCGATGAAATTCTCCAAAAAGGGCAGTGGCCAAGCAAAGACGAGGAACGCCAGAGGGAAGACAAAAAAGAGAAGCGTCCGCCAGCCCAGCAGAAACCAAATCGAGCCGGCGACCAGCGCCTGGAAAGCAAAAAATCCCACATAGTGCGTGGCCATTCGCTGCCCGGCCCAGAAGAGCACAAAGGCCAGAATGGTGAAGATCATTCCAAGCCGTGAAAAGGAGGCGGCGGGCAAGGGCTTCTGGTGGATCGAGCGGACGAAGATGGCCAAGGCGACTGGCAAGACAAAAAGACAATGTCCCCAATCCGGACTGTCCTTCGTGATGTTCCAAAACTGCTTGAACGCCGACTCGGGAACAGGGCCATAGCCTTGCGAATAAGGGATAAAGGCAAATAAAAAGAACGGCAAAACCCATGAAAGCGCGAGGGCCAGGAGCTGGCGATCAGAGGCGTGGGAGCGTATTTGCGAGAGGTAGTTACTCACGAGGCGAGGAGTGTTGCATATTTAACTGGTTTTCCACAATGGCAAAAGTCTCAGAATCCTTCACAGGATGCAGCGTCCAAGCGCCCGCCGCCAGTGCACTGTGGGGATCTGGGCGCTTTGTCGGGAGGTTCTGCACAAATCTGCCCTGCGCGGGAATTTCGCGCAAGCGGTAGCCCAAACGGCGGGCGGTTGTAGGTAGGTCGAGTTCCAAATACCAATCGGCCAGAGTGATATCACGCGCAACGGCCTGCCATGCCCCACGCGTCCAAAAATGCCCGGTTCCAAGCATCGACAGCGCGATTTGCTGCTCGTAGGTGTCCGTGACGGTGGCCAGCCAATGCGGATTCGTGGAGGCATCCACCCGGCCCATGTGGTATGCCAAGACATCCGCCTTCTGCTCGGCGAGGCAGCGCAGCATGCGGGCTGGGAGGTCGGAGACCATGGGGAGATGGTCGTATTCTTGAAAGAGAACATGCGTGAACGGGCGGTCGTGCATCCAATCCGTCGTGCGTGAAAAAATCTCGCGATAGCTTTGGCGTTCCCGCTGATGGTCGGAGGTTCTGTGCTTCGATTCGGTGAGAAGAAATTTCTGTGGATGCGAGATTTTTTGAAACGCATCTTGGCTTCCCCCGTAGGCCAACAGAACATTTTCCCGATCAAAACCCGCCTTTGTCCAAAGACATATCGTTTTTTCGACGGATGCCGGATCGCGATGGTCGAGAAGGAGGAGGAGGGCTTGGTCCGACGCGTGAGTCGCTGCGGTCTTGGCATGCCGAGAAGGAAAATCAACCTCGGGATGCGCCGTAAAGCCAATTGATTGTGTCCAATAGGTCAAGCGGCTCTGTGGCATCGGCACAGGCACAACGGCGCAATCGCAACCGAGCAAATGCACGCGTCCACCCCAATAAAAAACCAACCCCCGCCCGAGCAATTTGCCCGTCCGACAGTCTCGAATCTCAGAGCCGATAAGCCTGAAAAACGATACTCCGACATCACGGATGGCTTGTTTGAGTTGTTTCAACATTTTTTAGACAGACCCGGAGCGCAGCGGAGAACGACAAATGAAGTTTGCACGGAGAAGATTTTTAGACAGGAGGACAGGAACTTCAGCAGAAACGGGAAGTTTTTTAGACAAAATTAACAAAATCGACAAAATTGGGGGGAGGGGAAAAGCAGTAACGGGTGGCTGGTCATTGGTGGTCGGTATCTGTAGCGGCGGTCTGTGACCGCCGAGGCGCGGTAGGAACAGGGCGACTTAAAAGCCGAAGGCAGTCGGTAGGAGTTTTTAGACAGGAGGACAGGAACTTCAGCAGAAACGGGAAGTTTTTTAGACAAAATTAACAAAATCGACAAAATTGGGGGGAGGGGAAAAGCAGTAACGGGTGGCTGATATCTGTAGCGGCGGTCTGTGACCGCCGAGGCGCGTGAAGGACAGAGAAGATTGGAACCCAGAGACTTAAAATCCGAAGGCCGCCGTGTGCAGTTTTTATCTCCGTGTTCTCCGTGTTCTCCGTGGTTCAATTTTACACTTTACGCGGCATGAGTCTCAGACGCCCAGAATTTCTGAGAACCTGGGAAAAGGAAGAACCCTGGCCCGGTGTTCCGAAAATTCCACATCCGCCTCTCCCAAGTGGACTTGATAAAACATCGGAATATTGGATCTTTGCGCAAAGTAGGAGATTTGGTGACTCAAACCACGCTCGCCCAGTTTGCACTCCACAGCAAAAAGAGGTTTGCGGTTTTTCAGAACCACGAAATCCACCTCGCGACCGACCGAGTCGCGAATAAACCTTAACTCCATCGTTTCTCCATCGGTATCTTCCAAATGGTGGCAATATTTGAGTAAATTCGAGGCCACCAGATTTTCGAAGCGAGCGGCCTCGTCCGCACAAACCGACCAGTCCCCAAGATAGAGTTTACGCTCTTTTTTCAAGGCGCGGAGTTTCGGTAGGCCGAATGGTGAAATCCGGAAGCAAAAGTAAAGATTTTCCAAAATCCGAATCCAGCGATCAGCCGTCTCAAACGAGACATCCAAATCCTCGCGCAGATTATTAACCGAGAGCGGAGACCCTACACGATCGGGCAGTGTTTGAGCCAGTAATTCGATCTGGCCGACTTCCCGGACTTGCTCGAGGGAAAGCAAATCCTCCCTCACCACCCGGCTCAAATGCTCTCTCTGCCAGCGTTTCCAGTGCCGCTCGTTGGCCGCCAGAAAGGGTTCTGGAAATCCGCCGAATTTCAGCAACTGCTCAAGGTCCGCCTCGCCTGTGCTCCCACCCAGTTCCGAGAATGAAAACGGATGCAGCCGGTGATAATGATACCGGCCTTGGAGAGAGTCCCCGCCCTTGCGGTAGTGATCCAAGCGCGCCGATCCCGTCACCAAAAATTTCCGGCTCGATTTGTTCGTGTCAAAGAATCCCTTCACGAGATTTCTCCAGCCTTTGTATTTGTGGATTTCATCCAGAACCACCACCTCGCCGCCACTTGGTAGTCCGCCGCCCAGCAACATTTTGCGGGCGTTCGGGTGGTCCCAGTTCAAATAACACGGATCAGACTCCGACCCGCTCTCCAAAAACGACAGGGCCAATGTCGTCTTGCCCACCTGTCGCGGACCTCCCACAAAAACCATCTTCACCCCAAGGTCTGACGCCACATCACTCCTCATCGCTCGATCCATATGATTATTTTAGACTATATCGAAAAAAAAGCATGCTTTTTTTTCGATACACCTGAATTTTTACATACCTTGGCAGCATTGACGCAGAGGGCAATTAACCACGAATAGCACAAGTTTTCACGAATCGGGAGCAGTTTTTAGACAAAATTGACACAATGGGGGGAGAGGAAGCAGTAACGGGTGGCTGATATCTGTAGCGGCGGTCTGTGACCGCCGAGGCGCGTGAAGGACAGAGAAAATTGGAAACCAGAGACTTAAAAGCCGAAAGCCGCCTTGTGCAGTTTTAATCTCCGTGCTCTCCGTGTCCT
>Ga0247839_1005306_pt1 | contig 15736 bp, 12 predicted proteins | sample LaCruzMarch2015__6_FD_192405 | JGI IMG/M metagenome (GOLD analysis project Ga0247839, IMG submission 192405) | Freshwater microbial communities from meromictic Lake La Cruz, Castile-La Mancha, Spain - LaCruzMarch2015_16m | ecosystem: Environmental > Aquatic > Freshwater > Lake | place: Spain... | reverse complement strand
CCTCAGACACCCCCTGTAGTGTTCGACCGTGGCCTGGGTATTTTCTTGAGCCTAATTTGTACCCCGGGAGCATGACCCTGAGGCTGTTGCGCAAGTCCGCCCCGAGCGGAAAGCCTGAAGCTGATGCGACTGTTCCCACTTGAACCCTGCGGTTCAAGAACAAAGGTCTGCGACGGCACCGGCGGGGGGTGTCCCCTTTTTTAGTGGATAGTGGATCGTGGAGAGTGGAGCGTCTTCGGGCTCGGTTCTGATCAGCGCGGATGGCCGCGGACAGACGACCGATTCACCGCTCCCGCCGCCGGCCGCCGATCCAACCTGTCCAGTCCCCGACGGGAACCTCAGTCCAGTTGGATCCGTCACGCAAAACGTTCTTAGAGCATCAAGACGCGACCTGCGCGCGGCGCGGCGTCGGCTGTCTGCGCAAGAACAACGCGACCACACCATCGCCTTGACCCGATTGCTGGGATCCAAACCCGCATTCCTGAGCGCCCGCCGGGTCGCCGCCTACTGGCCCGCGGACGGCGAACTGGACCCCAGACCCCTCCTGGAATCAGCCATCGGCCGCGGTCGACGCGGCTTCCTGCCGATGTTGCGACCCGGCAAGCGCCGTCAACTCTGGTTCCTGCACTATCGACCCGGCGAGCCGATGCGCGCCAATCGCTTCGGCATACCGGAACCAGCCCGGCGGCAGCGACGACTGGCGCTCGCCTGGACCCTCGACCTCATCCTGGTGCCCTTGGTCGGATTCGATGCCGACTGCAACCGTCTCGGCATGGGCGGCGGCTTCTATGACCGCACCCTGAGCTTTTTGCGCCAACGCGCACACTGGCACCGACCGCGCCTGATCGGCATTGCGCATGAATGCCAGCGGATGGAGCGCATTCAACCCCAACCCTGGGACATCCCGCTGGACGCGGTGGCGACCGAACGGGGAGTCTATCGGCGCAGCAGGTGCATAAGCTGAACAATTCCAAATTTGGGCGGCATCCGCGACCCCCGGTGGATGCGGCGCGCGCGACCTATTTGCCAGGCCACCGACACCGAGTGGCGCGCCTTATCCACCCTACAGCTACAGCGGGGCCGGTTTCGTAGGGTGGATAAGCGTAGCGCATCCACCATCAGCCTCGCTGCCGGCACTCTGTCGGCGACGACCACGGAACTTTGGAACCGCCGTCGCGGAGCAACACATTGACATCCGATGAGTGCTATGTGATCTCTGTGGTGAAAAATCCGGGTGAGGATCAACCGGTACCGGAGCCGGGCAAGCGCCCGGCAAAAATCCGATAGGCCGGATTGTCGGTCTCATCCCAATGCGGATAGCCCAGATCGTCGAGTGAGCGGCGGAATGCGGCCTGTTCATCGGCCGGCACCGTCGCCCCCATCAGCACCCGGCCATAGGCCGCGCCGTGGTTGCGATAATGAAACAGGGTGATGTTCCAGCGCTTGCCGAGCCCGGTCAAAAAATCGAGCAAGGCGCCGGGGCGTTGCGGAAACTCGAAGCGCACCAGCGTCTCGACGGCACCGCAGGCCGCGATGCCTGGGGCATGACCGCCTACCATGTAGCGGATATGCAACTTTGCCGTTTCGTTGTCCGTCATGTCCAGTACGCCGAATCCCTTTTCGATGAGCCGCGCGATCAACTCGGCGCGCTCCTCGTCGCCGCGGCCGAGTTCCACGCCCACGAAGACCTGGGCGCGCTCCGCATCTCCATAGCGATAATTGAACTCGGTGATCTGACGTCGGCCGATCACTCGGCAGAAAGCAAAGAAACTCCCAGGCCGCTCCGGGATCTCCACCGCCAGTAGGGCCTCACGCCGCTCGCCCAGTTCAGCACGCTCGGCGATATGCCGCAGACGGTCGAAGTTCACATTGGCGCCGCTCTCGATGGCCACCAGGTGCTCGCCACGGCAGCCGGTGCGCTCGACATAACGCTTCAGACCCGCCACCGCTAAGGCTCCGGCGGGCTCGGCGATGCCGCGGGTGTCGTCGAAGATGTCCTTGATGGCGGCACAGATCTCGTCGGCGCTGACCAGGATCACCTCATCCACCCGGGTGCGTGCCAGACGGAAGGTCTCCTCCCCGATCAGCCGCACCGCCACGCCGTCGGCGAACAGACCCACCTGCGGGAGTTCCACCCGCTGCCCGGCCGCCAGTGCCGCGTGCAGGGTCGGCGCGTCCTCCGGCTCCACACCGACGATCCGCACCTGCGGCATCAGCCATTTCACATAGGTGCTGATCCCGGCGATCAGACCGCCGCCGCCCACCGGGACGAAGATGGCATCGGGCGGCCGCGGATGCTGGCGCAGGATCTCCATGCCGATCGTTCCCTGCCCGGCGATGACCTCCGGATCGTCGAAGGGATGCACGAAGGTCAACCCGCGCTCGGCTACCAACTCCATCGCATGGGCATAGGCGTCGTCATAGGAATCACCGAAGAGCACCGCCTTACCGCCCAAGGCACGCACGGATCGGACCTTGATGGCCGGCGTGGTCCGCGGCATGACGATGGTGGAAGCCATCCCCAGGCGCGCCGCCCCGAGGGCCACGCCCTGCGCATGGTTGCCCGCGCTGGCCGCGATCACCCCGCGGGCGCGTAGTTCCGGGCGCAGATGCACCAGCTTGTTATAGGCCCCGCGCAGCTTGAAGGAGAACACCGGCTGCAAGTCCTCACGCTTGAGAAACACCTGATTGCCCAGGCGCGACGACAGTTGGGCGGCCAGGGTCAGGGGCGTTTCCTGGGCGACCTCGTAGACTCGCGCCCTCAGGATCCGTTCGATGTAGCTGTCCGGCATGCAGAAACCTTCAGAGGCGAGAGGTGCGGAAATGGCTATGATACCCTTTGGTTCATCGTCGAATTCAGCGAGGTCCATCCATGCAACAAGACGAACAAAAGAAACAGGCCGCCCAGGCGGCTCTGGCTTATGTGGAAGGCGGTATCATCGGCGTGGGCACCGGGTCCACGGTCAATCACTTCATCGACGCGCTGGCGACCATCAAGGGCCGTATCGACGGCGCGGTGTCCAGCTCCGAGGTTTCCAGCGCGCGCCTGAAGGGCCACGGCATCCCGGTCTATGACCTCAACGCCGTGGGCGATCTGGCACTCTACGTGGATGGCGCCGACGAGACCAATCGTCAGCTGCAGCTCATCAAAGGCGGCGGCGGGGCCTTGACGCGCGAGAAAATCGTGGCGGCGGCGAGCGCGCGCTTCGTCTGTATCGCCGATGAGACCAAACTGGTGGACGTCCTCGGCCGCTTCCCGCTGCCGGTGGAAGTCATCCCCATGGCGCGCAGCCTGGTGGCCCGGCAATTGGTTCAACTGGGCGGCACCCCGGTGTGGCGCGAGGGCTTCGTCACCGACAACGGCAACCTGATCCTGGATGTCCACCACCTGAGCATCCTGGAGCCCGCCAAACTGGAACAGCAGATCAACAATCTGCCCGGCGTGGTGACGGTCGGCATCTTCGCCCTGCGGCCGGCCGATGTACTGATCCTGGGGACGCCTCAGGGACCGAAGACGCTGAAGGTGGAGTGATATCAAGCTCCGTGGGAGCCCGCTTGCGGGCGACGTGACCTGCCGGACTCGCGTCATTGCGCCCCCACCCATCGCCCGCAAGCGGGCTCCTACGGGTCGGATCTTTCGCGGAAATCACCTAAGACCTCCATTCGTGCCGATGCTGGCCGCAACAAGACAAAAAAACGGGGCCTGAAGGCCCCGTTTTTAGTCCATCCATGGCCGCCCGAAGGCGGGCTTCTAAATCATCAGAAGCTGTGCATCATGCCGATCGAGAAGCCGCTCCAGTCCGCATCCTCGATGTTGTCCGTGACCTGCGTATACAGGGCGAACGCGGTGGTGCGCTTGCTGAAGTTGTAGTCATACCCGACGGCCCACGAACTCTTCTCGCTGTTCTGGACCAGGATGTTCTCGGCAAAGTACTCGCCCAGGGCGCTCGACGGGCAGGTGTAGCGGAAGCCCACACCGTTCGGATCGGCGCAACGGTTCAGGTCGGCACGGCCCCACATCGCCTTGATCATGTTGTTGCCGAAGGCATAGCCGGCCTGCACCTGGAAGAAATTGCCGTCGGCATCTTCCGGAGCGCCCAGGATGTGCTCACGATCCTCGTAGATCGCGGTCAGGCTAAAGCCGTTCCAGTCCAGCAGGCCCAAGCCGACACGCCACTTGTTGTCGGACTCGGCGGTCATGCCGTCCCCGTAAAGGAGCTCGTAGTTGTCGTCCTCGGACGCAAAGTTCTCGGCTTCCAGCGACTCGTAGGCGACAGCCCCGTAGAAAGGCCCGTTCTTGTAGATCGCGGCCAGGGAGTAAGCACCGGCGATGGAATCTGCATCCGCATTGAACACGCCAAGCGTGGTCGCACCGCCCTCCGGAACGACGGCCGCCATGAACTGGAAGCCGCCCCAGCTCGGGGACACATAGGCTACCGTGCTGTCGGTGCGCAGATCCTGGAAGCCAATAGTGTTGTTGTAGTCCGCCAGGGTGTCGGAGAAGAGATCCAGCTTGCCGGTGGAGATCTTCAGCGGGGTGTCGTGACGACCCAAGAGGAAGGTACCCCAGTCGCCGGCCAGGCCAACGAAGGTGTTCCGGAAGGCAAAACCATCGGCGCGGTTACCGTTAGCGATGTTGTTATCGCGGTAAGCGTTGGTCATGTCGACGCCGAGTTCGATCTGGTAGACCGCCTTCAGGCCGTTGCCCAGATCTTCGGAGCCCTTGACACCGACGCGCGAGGCGGGGCCGAACCAGCTCTGATCCATGCCCCAGCCCTTGAAGGCCGTACCAGGCCGATAGCCCCTGAGCGCGGCCGTACGGGCAGCGATGGGCAACAGCGCTTCCAGGTCAGCCACCCGGTTGTTGTACTCCTCCGGGGTGATCAGGCCTACGCTGAGGTTCTGCTCCAAGGCTTCGAGCTGCGAGTCCTGGTAGTTGACGATCGACTCCAGACCGAAGTCCGCGCCGCCGTCTTCAAAACCCATCTCGGTGGCGGCCAAGATGTTGGTAAGCTGCGCCTTCCGCTCGGGGGTATCGTCCGCGAATGGGTTGCTGGGATCGTAATAGCGAGCTGCGGCTACGCCGGCCAACTGCGCCTCGGCCTCAGTCTTGCCCTGACCCAAGGCAGCCTGCGCCGCCGAGTAGTACGCGCTCGTCTGCTCCGCCTCCAGGTAATCGGACGCAATATCACCAACGCTCGGGTCGGCCGAGCTGGGATACAGACTGCTAAATGCCCCCAAGGCGCCGGTAGCGTCGGCGCCCGAACCCAGCGCGTTGCTCAGGTCGTAACGCGGGCCGACCTGACGGCCCGGGCGGAAGAACGTGGCGTTCTGATCGACATCAACATAGTCGAGCGAAACATTGACCTTGCCGTAGAGGATGGCTTCGGCAGAGGCGATGGCCGGGACGGCCATGGCGGCAGCGACTGCCAGGGTGAGTAACTTCTTGTTCATCGTGATCTCCGCTGTTGTGGATTTAGCAACAAGGACTGCATAAACCAAAAGCAATCGTGCTTTGCAGGGCTAATCATAGAGGACGCACGAAGCCTTTGCAACACGATCGAGAAAAAAAAGAGACACCCGTGACGAATGTTGCGTTTTCGGCACAAAAAGCAGGGGCCCGGCCCCTCATGTCAGCGACCGGGCGACAGAGCAGGTCGTGGCGCACCGGCGCAAGATCGTCCTTCCGCAAACCAGCCCGGCACATTGGACAGTTGCCAATTACATTGCCACATGCGGGTACAGAACCGGTTATCTACTTAACAACACTCAAGCCGCTCCATCCGGACGCTTTGTAATAACTTACTGTTTAAGCTTCCATCTTTCGCTTGTCCCGGCGCTTGGCCCGAGATTTGCTGGTCCGTGCTGCGCACTCAGCCGCGGCCATCGCCGGCGGCCGACTACCATGAGGGGATGAGCAGATGCCGACCACCGAGACCTTCTATGAGGTCATGCGGCGCCAGGGGATCACCCGCCGCAGTTTCCTGAAGTTCTGTAGCCTCACGACCGCCGCCCTGGGTCTGAGCCCGGCGACCGCCGCCCAGGTCGTAGAGGCCATGCAGACCAAACCGCGCATTCCGGTGCTGTGGCTCCACGGGCTGGAGTGCACCTGTTGCTCGGAGTCCTTCATCCGCTCGGCCCATCCGCTGGTGAAAGACGTGGTGTTGTCCATGATCTCGCTGGACTATGACGACACCATCATGGCTGCCTCGGGCCACCAGGCGGAGGCGATCATCCAGGAGATCCGCGGGAAGTACCGGGGCAACTATATTCTGGCGGTCGAGGGCAACCCGCCGCTCAACCAAGACGGCATGTCCTGCATCATCGGCGGACGCCCCTTCCTCGAACAGCTCAAAGAGGCCGCCGCCGACTGCAAGGCGGTGATCGCCTGGGGCTCTTGCGCCTCCTGGGGCTGTGTGCAGGCGGCGCACCCCAACCCCACCCACGCGGTGCCGATCCATCAGGTCATCCACGACAAACCCATCATCAAAGTCCCGGGCTGCCCGCCGATCGCGGAGGTGATGACCGCGGTCATTACTTACATGCTGACCTTCGAGCGCATTCCCGAACTGGACCGCCAGGGCCGGCCGAAGATGTTCTACGGCCAGCGTATCCACGACAAGTGTTACCGCCGGCCGCACTTCGACGCCGGCCAGTTCGTCGAGAGTTGGGACGACGAGGGTGCGCGTCGCGGCTATTGTCTCTACAAGATGGGCTGCAAGGGGCCGACCACTTACAACGCCTGCTCCACCGTGCGCTGGAACAACGGCGTGTCCTTCCCCATCCAGTCCGGCCACGGCTGCATCGGCTGCTCCGAGGACGGTTTCTGGGACAAAGGCAGTTTCTACGACCATGTGACCGACACCCGGGTCTTCGGCATCGAGGCCAACGCGGATCGCGTGGGTCTGGTCGCGGCCGGCACCGTGGGCGCGGCCGTGGCCGCCCACGCGGCGGTCTCCGCCTACCAGCGCATCAGCAAACCGGCCGAGTTCGGCGACAGTGAACCCGGCGAGAGCAAGAAACAGACAGGGGACCGTTCATGAGCATCCAGACCCCCAACGGCTTCACCCTGGACAATTCCGGCACCCGTATCGTGGTGGACCCGGTGACCCGCATCGAGGGTCATTTGCGTTGCGAGGTGAATCTGGACGAACACAACGTGATCCGCAACGCGGTGTCCAGCGGCACCATGTGGCGCGGGCTCGAGGTCATCCTCAAGGGCCGTGACCCGCGCGACGCCTGGGCCTTTACCGAGCGGATCTGCGGTGTCTGCACCGGCACCCACGCCCTGACCTCGGTGCGGGCGGTGGAGGACGCGCTTGGCATCCAGATCCCGGAGAACGCCAACTCCATTCGCAACATCATGCAGTTGACGCTCCAGTCACACGACCATCTGGTGCACTTCTATCATCTGCACGCGCTCGATTGGGTGGATGTGGTCTCGGCACTCAAGGCCGACCCCAAAGCAACCTCCACCCTGGCCCAGTCGATCTCGGCCTGGCCGCAATCCTCGCCGGGCTGGTTCCGGGATGTCCAGAACCGGCTCAAGCGCTTCGTGGAATCCGGGCAGCTCGGACCCTTCATGAACGGCTATTGGGGCAATCCGGCTTACAAGTTGCCGCCGGAGGCCAACCTGATGGCGGTCGCGCACTATCTGGAGGCACTCGACTTCCAGCGCGAGATCGTCAAAATCCACACCGTCTACGGCGGCAAGAACCCCCACCCCAACTGGCTGGTGGGCGGGGTTCCCTGCGCGATCAATGTCGACGGCACCGGGGCCGTAGGCGCGATCAACATGGAGCGGCTGAACCTGGTCTCATCCATCATCGACCGCACCATCGACTTCATCGATCAGGTCTACATCCCGGACCTGCTGGCCATCGCATCCTTCTATAAAGATTGGACCTTCGGCGGCGGGCTCTCCAGCCAGTCCGTCATGTCCTACGGCGACATCCCGGAACGGGCCAACGACAATTCCGCGGCCAACCAACTCCTGCCGCGCGGGGCCATCATCAACGGCAACCTGAACGAGGTCCACGAGGTGAATCTGCGCGACCCCGAGCAGATTCAGGAGTTCGTTGCCCACTCCTGGTACAGCTACAAGGATGAAAACAAGGGCCTGCACCCCTGGGACGGCGTGACCGAACCCAACTTCGTACTCGGCCCCAACACCAAGGGCACGCGCACCAACATTCAGGAGATCGACGAGGGCGCCAAGTATTCCTGGATCAAGGCACCGCGCTGGCGCGGCCATGCCATGGAGGTCGGTCCGCTGGCCCGCTGGGTGATCGGCTATGCCCAGGGCACCCCGGAGTTCAAAGAACCGGTCGAGAAGGTGCTGACCGATCTGAATCTCCCGGTCGCGGCGCTCTTCTCCACCCTGGGGCGCACCGCCGCCCGCGGCCTGGAAGCCTCCTGGGCGGTGCACAAGCTGCGCTATTTCCAGGACAAACTGGTGGCCAACATCAAGGCCGGCGACAGCGCCACCGCCAACATCACCAAATGGGACCCGGACACCTGGCCGCGCGAGGCCCGCGGGGTCGGTACCACCGAGGCCCCGCGCGGCGCCCTCGGGCACTGGATCGTCATCAAGAACGGACGCATCGAGAACTATCAGGCGGTGGTCCCCACCACCTGGAATGGTTCGCCGCGCGACCCGGCGGGCAATATCGGTGCTTTCGAGGCGGCGCTGTTGAACACCCCGGTGGCGGTGGCCGACCAGCCGTTGGAGATCCTGCGCACCCTGCACAGCTTCGACCCCTGCCTGGCCTGCTCGACCCATGTGATGAGCCCGGACGGGCAGGAACTGACGCGGGTCAAGGTGCGGTGAGGCGGGGCCCGACGCGGTTACTGAACAATCGTTGTCGTTGTCGTAATCGGCCTTGATCGTAATCCCGGCCAGCGGCGTGCGTAGTCAGGGCTTCCAGCCCTGACGGTGTCAGGCCAGGATGGCCTGACTACGCACCCGGCGAGCCCAAGTGGCCGGAATCTTGATCGAGGCCTGGTAATCGGAGAAACGATTCGATTTGGGCATATGCGGCCCGCTGTCGACCGGATTTCGATTCAGTCCGCCGCTTGGACGTACCGGGCCGCCAGGCGTTAGAACGGCGGGGCCTCGATCGTTATCCCGACCAGCAACGCGAGCCTGCGTAGTCAGGGCTTCCAGCCCTGACAATGTCAGGCCAGGATGGCCTGACTACGTACCCGGTGTGCCCAAGTGACCGAAATTACGATCACGGCCATCTTCGCGCGGATCATCAACTCGATTACGATTACGACAACGACAACGAAAGCGATACCAACGGCGTTCCCTAGTGGACTTGTTTCGCCTATTAACGAACGGTTCTTTCACCCCCTTTACCGCGGAGATCAGCACCGATGAACACCGCCGTTCCGACCGTCAAGCGCACCGCGGTCTATGTTTATGAGGCCCCGCTGCGCGCCTGGCATTGGATCAATGCCCTGTCGCTCACCGTGCTGGCCGTCTCCGGCTATCTCATCGGCAGCCCGCTGCCGACCCTGTCGGGTGAGGCGAGCGACCATTACCTCATGGGGTACATCCGGTTCGCCCATTTCGCGGCGGCTTACATCTTCGCGGTGGGCTTCCTCTTCCGGCTTTACTGGGCCATGGTGGGCAACCGCTGGTCGCGCCAGCTCTTCGCCCTGCCATTCTGGCGGCGGCGCTTCTGGAGCGAGCTATGGCACGAGGTGCGCTGGTACGCCTTTCTGGAACAGGAACCGCGTAAATATATTGGCCACAACCCGCTTGCTCACCTGTTCATGGTCGTCATCATCACGGTCGGCGGCATCGTGATGATGTTCACCGGGTTCGCGCTCTACTCGGAGCAGACCGGGCTCGGTAGTTGGCAGGACCGCTGGTTCGGCTGGGTCATCCCCTTCGTGGGACAAAGCCAGGACGTGCGCATGTGGCACCACTGGGGCATGTGGATCATCACGATCTTTGTCATGCTGCACGTGTATACCGCCATCCGCGAGGACATCCTGTCGCGGCAAAGCCTGATCAGCACCATGATCAGCGGCTGGCGGATGTTCAAGGATGATCGGCCTTAGGGAAGTGGATAGTGGAAGGCATGATCTGGCGCCCACGCTCCAGCGTCGGAGTAAGTCGCGACGCGGAAGCCGTCGCGTAGCGCCACTGGCCGCTGGAGCGGCCGGACGGCATTCCCACGCTGGAGCGTGGGAACGAGAAACATAGCGAGAAACAGATGCTTTTCTTCATCTGTGTTTATCTGTGACATCTGTGGACAACTCCGCATGCCGAAACCTGATTTAAACGTGCTGATCCTGGGAATCGGCAATGTCTTGTGGGCCGATGAGGGGTTCGGGGTCCGCGTGGTGGAGACCTTGGCCGCGAACTATCGCTTCGGCCCCAATGTGCGACTGCTCGACGGCGGCACCCAGGGGATCTATCTGGTGGATCAGGTGCGCTGGGCGGATGTGCTGGTGGTCTTCGATGCCGTGGATTACGGTCTGCCGCCAGGGACGCTCAAACGGGTCGAAGGCGCCGAGGTTCCCAAATTCATGGGCGCCAAGAAGATGAGTCTGCATCAGACCGGATTCCAGGAGGTGCTGGCCCTGGCCGACCTGCTGGGCGAGTTCCCCGAGCACTTGTTGCTGATCGGCGTGCAGCCGGTCGAACTCGACGACTTCGGCGGGAGCCTCAGACCCGAGGTGAAAGCGCGCATCGCGCCTGCAATCGCGCTCGCTCGCGACTATCTGGTCGGGTTTGGCGTGCACTGCGCACCGGGTAGCGACGCGGACGAGGACAACCATGACCAGCTGCGGGACCTGCCCGACCCGGCCCTGGCCCTGGATGCCTACGAGGCCGGCCGACCCAGTGCCGCCGCTGCCTATCGCCACGGCGACCCACGGGTGCTGACCGCGGCAGGAGCCTGCTGATGTGCATCGGCGTCCCCATGCAGGTCATCGAGGCCGGCCCCTATTGGGCCTGGTGCCAGGGGCCCGGTGAGCGCATCCAGGTCGACACCCGGCTGGTCGGGGCACAGCGGGCCAACGCCTGGCTGCTGGTATTTCAGGGGGCGGCCCGGGAAGTCTTGACCGAAGCCCGCGCCCGGCTGGTACTGGATGCCCTGGCCGCGCTCGACGCCGCCGCGGCCGGCCAGGCATTTGACCACCTCTTCCCGGACCTGGTGGACCGCGAGCCGCAACTGCCCGAGTTCCTGCGCGTTGCCCAAGCGGACTTTGATCGTAATAATCCCGGCCAGCGGCATGCGTAGTCAGGGCTTCCAGCCCTGACGGTGTCAGGCCAGGATGGCCTGACTACGCACGCCGGAATCTTGATCGAGGCCCACAAGCGAATAGCTGACCGATCGTCCCCTGTTGGAACCAACCATCACCTTCGGAGCCGCACTCATGTTCCCCATCCCGCTGACGACCGGCCTCGCAAGTCCAGGCACGCCACCGCCTGACCCGGACGAGGCGGCCCTGGACTATCTGCCCATGCCCAAGACGATGGCGACCTATCAGCCCCCCCTGCTGCCGGCGGCGGAGGATCTCAGCGCCTGCGGCCCCGCACTGGCCCTGCTGGAGCGGCTGCAGCAGGCGCTCGCCGCCCATCGGGTGGCGGAGCCGCCGGTGGTGATCGACCTGTCCGACCTGGACGGGGCCAACCGCGCGCTGCTCGAGCAGACGCTGGGCGACGGCGAGGTCAGCGCACTGATCAGCGGCCCGCGGGCCGCGCGCATTCAGGAAACCCGGCTGGCGGGCGTCTGGTGGATTCATGCCGACGGACCCCAGAACGCCGTGACGCCCAATCATTCGCTGGAGGTTGCGGATCTGCCCGGCCTGGTTCGCGCCGAAGCCTTTCGCGAGGCACCCCCCGCGGCGCCCATCCCGGATCACTGGCCTGCGGGCGTGATGAATGCGCCCGGCGTGCTGGCGGAGGTCAATGCGCAGGCCGCGCGTTATCGGCCAGGGGACTTGGCCCATGTCGTGAATCTCACCTTGCTGCCGCAGACCGAGCAGGATCTGGGCTGTCTCGGCCAGGTCCTGGGCACCGGGCCGGTGACCTTGCTGTCGCGCGGCTACGGGAGTTGCCGGGTGAGTACCGCCCGGGTCGAAAACCTCTGGTGGGTGCAGCATTTCAACTCGGAGGATCGCCTGATTCTCAACACCATCGAGGTGACCGCGGCCCCGACGGCGGTGCTGGCCGCACAGGAGGACATCGACGACAGCGCGGGGCGGCTCGCCGAAATCCTGGACGCCCTGCGCTGCGCGTGACGCGTCGGCTTAAGGTTCTATTCAAACCCAGAAGACCGATCGGACTTATAATGGCGGCTTTACCGTTACAACTCCCTGGAGTTCAATGGTCAAGCGTGTACAAGAGCCGTTCCCCGACCGCGCCGAGCCGCTGAAGACAGCCGCCGGAGCGCTTCAGGACCGCCCCTGCCCGAACCATTCCAGTCGCCGCGCCGGCGCCCCGCGTGCGGTGTCGGGCGGGCGCCGCTGAAGCATGGCCGGCCCGCGCCCGAGGCTCCGACCGACCGTCCTGGTCGTGGATGACGAGGTCTTGTCTCTGGACACCCTCAACCGCACGCTCGATGAGGAGTTCGATTGCCGCACCGCCGCCAGCGCCGCTGAAGCCGAGCGCTGGCTGGAGCAGGACGACATCCGTGCCGTCATCTCGGATCAGCGGATGCCGGAGATGAGCGGGGTCGAGTTTCTCACCCGGGTGCGCGAGCGCTGGCCGGAGGTGGTGCGCATGATCCTCTCCGGTTACACGGACGCCGAGGATCTGATCGACGGCATCAACCGCGCCGGAATCTATCAGTTCATCAGCAAACCCTGGCACCCCGATCAGTTGCTGCTCACCGTGCGCAACGCTTGTCGCCTGCACCAACTCCAGCGGGAAAACGCACTGCTGGCCTTGGAAATGAAGGTCATGACGCCCACCCTGGAGCAGCGGATGCAAAACCGCCGCGCTCAGCTCAAGCGCAACTTCAGACTCGACAACATCATTCGCGGCCCGCAGAGCCCCTTGAACCGGGTCTGCGAACAGGTGGCGCAGGTCGCCCTCTACGACGTGCCGGTGCTGCTCACCGGTGAGTCCGGCACCGGCAAAGAGCTGTTCGCGCGCGGGCTCCATTACAACAGCCCGCGGGCCGACAAGCCGTTCGTGGCGGAAAACTGCGCCGCACTCGCCGATGACATTCTGGAGAGCGAGCTGTTCGGCCATGAGCGCGGCGCCTTCACCGGGGCCATCAACGCCCGCATCGGGCTCTTCGAACAGGCCGACGGCGGGACCATCTTTCTGGACGAGATCGGCGAGGTCTCCGCGGCGTTTCAGGTCAAGCTGTTGCGCGTTCTTCAGGAGGGCGAGGTCCGGCCGGTCGGCAGCAACCGCCGCCGCCGGGTGGACGTGCGCGTGGTCGCGGCCACCAATCGGGATCTGGCGCAGGACATTCGGGTCGGACGCTTCCGAGAAGACTTGTTCTACCGCCTGGCCGGGGCCTGCCTGCATCTGCCGCCACTGCGCGAGCGCCGGGTCGACATCCCGCTGCTCGCCCGCGCCCTGTTGAACGAACTGATCCAGACCCTGGGAAAACCCTGTCGCGGTTTCAACGACGACGTGCTCGAATGTCTCCAGGCCTACGACTGGCCGGGTAACGTGCGCGAGATGCGCAACGAGATCCAGCGCATGTTGATCATGACCCCGACCGACCAGTTGGGCATCGAACTGCTCGACCCGCGCGTGCGCGACGGCGCTGCGGGCGCGAACGCTGCGTCCGGGACGACCCGCCCGCCCTCAGCCCCCCACTCGCCCCTCCACTCGCCCCCCCCCAGGCCCGGTGCGGGCGGCCTCAGGGAACAGGTCGAGGCGCTGGAGGAACACCTGCTGCGCGAGGCCCTGACCCGCCACGGCTGGAACAAGAGCCGGGCGGCCGACGCCTTGGGACTGTCGCGCATGGGCTTGCGCAACAAGCTGGAACGGTATGGACTGCCGGTCAACCTACCTGGAAACCCTTAGGACGAGCGTTTAGTATTATCTTCCCCGCGACGACACACTTGACGAAAGCCAACCAAGACCCTGGGCGCCGCTGATTCACACCACTTCACCACCACTTCACCACCACCCGAAAACGAGAGGAAATACGAGATGTCAGACGAGAAGGTCTATCCAGTCCCGGCGGCCATCGCCGCCAAGGCGCACATCAACGCCGAGCAATATGAGGTCATGTACAAGCAGTCGATCGAAAACCCGGACACATTCTGGGCCGCACAGGCCGAACAGTTCGTGACCTGGTTCAAGCCCTGGGAGGCGGTGACCGACTGGAGCTTCGACGCGGAGAACCTGCACATCAATTGGTTCAAGGGCGGCAAGCTCAACGTCTCCTACAACTGCCTGGACCGCCACCTGGAACAGCGCGGCGATCAGGTCGCGATCATCTGGGAGGGTGACAACCCGGCGGAAGACCGCAAGATCACCTACCGCGAACTGCATGCGGAAGTCTCCAAATTCGCCAACGTGCTGAAGGCCAGCGGGGTGAAGAAGGGCGACCGGGTGTGCATCTATCTGCCGATGATCCCGGAAGCGGCGGTCGCGATGCTCGCCTGCACCCGCGTCGGCGCGGCCCACTCCATCGTGTTCGGCGGTTTCTCCCCGGACAGCCTGCGCGACCGTATCCTCGACTCCGACTGCCGGGTGGTCATCACCGCCGATGAGAGCATGCGCGGCGGCCGCAGTGTGCCGCTGAAGAAGAACGTGGACACGGCGCTGCAGGAGTGCCCGAACGTCGGCAGCGTGCTCGTGGTGCGCCGCACCGGCGGCAACGTCGCCTGGACCGCCGGCCGCGACCGTTGGTACCACGAGGAAATGGCCAAGGCGGACGCGGTCTGCGAGCCTGAGCAGATGGACGCTGAAGACCCGCTCTTCATCCTCTATACCTCGGGCTCCACCGGCAAGCCGAAGGGTGTCATGCACACCACCGGCGGCTATCTGGTCTTTGCCGCCATGACCCACAAGTACACCTTCGACTACCAGGAAGGTGAGATTTTCTGGTGTACGGCCGACGTGGGCTGGGTCACCGGCCACACCTATATCGTCTACGGCCCGCTGGCCAACGGCGCCACGTCGCTGATGTTCGAGGGCATCCCCAACTACCCGGACATGTCACGCTTCTGGGAAGTGGTCGACAAGCATCAGGTCAATATCTTCTACACCGCGCCCACCGCCATCCGCTCGCTGATGCGGGCGGGCGAAGACCCGGTCAAGAAGACCTCGCGCAAGTCACTGCGTATCCTGGGCTCCGTCGGTGAACCGATCAACCCGGAAGCCTGGGAGTGGTACCATCGGGTGGTCGGCGATGAGCGCTGCCCGATCGTCGATACCTGGTGGCAGACCGAGACCGGCGGTCACCTGATCACCCCGCTGCCCGGCGCCACGGCGCTCAAGCCCGGCTCCGCCAGCAAGCCCTTCTTCGGCGTCGTCCCGGCCTTGGTCGACGCGGCCACCGGCGCCCTGATCGAGGGCCCCGGCGAAGGCGCACTGATCCTTACCCAGCCCTGGCCGGCGATCATGCGCAGCGTCTACGGCGATCATCAGCGCTTTATCGACACCTATTTCAAGCAATACCCCGGGTCCTACTTCACCGGTGACGGCGCGCGCCGCGACAAGGACGGCTACTACTGGATCACCGGGCGCATCGACGACGTGCTCAACGTCTCCGGCCATCGCCTGGGCACCGCCGAGATCGAA
>Ga0247839_1005287_pt1 | contig 15790 bp, 14 predicted proteins | sample LaCruzMarch2015__6_FD_192405 | JGI IMG/M metagenome (GOLD analysis project Ga0247839, IMG submission 192405) | Freshwater microbial communities from meromictic Lake La Cruz, Castile-La Mancha, Spain - LaCruzMarch2015_16m | ecosystem: Environmental > Aquatic > Freshwater > Lake | place: Spain... | reverse complement strand
CGAGCTTCTGTCGCAGGTCGGTCATGGCCGTGGCCAGCGCCTGCTCCCAGTCGCCCGGCTGCTGTTCGTAGCAGTCGGCGGCGAGGCCGGGCACCATTGCATAAGCGCCCTCTCCGTGGGCGAGGATTTTCAGCGATTCATCGCAGAAGATAACGGAAAGCCCCTGCGTGCCGGCATCGATGCCGAGATAGCCCTGGATATTCATGCGATCTCCTTTTCCGTCGGTGGGCTTTGCGGGACTGCCGTGCGCGGGGCTATCTTACAATGAAAAGTGCGGCCCGCGGGCTGCCGCCGTTCCCACCCCGGCGCCGGGTCACAGCACGCGAGTCTGGCACTTCCAATGACTGAATCCAATGCCGAGTATGACGGCCTGATGGCCCTCGACCGCATGGAGCGAGCCGTGGAGAAAATTCGCGACCGACTGCTGCGGTCAACGGCCGCTCTGGAGGCGGCGGGCGTTCCCTATGCCGTGATCGGAGGCAATGCCGTGATGGCCTGGGTGGAACAGGTTGACGAGTCGGCGGTGCGGTTCACGCAGGACGTCAATCTCGTGCTGCGACGGGAAGACCTCGGTCGCGCCGCGGAGGCGCTCGAGAAGAATGGCTTCGTCCATCGCCGGACCGCCGGTATCGAGATGTTTCTCGACGGTCCCGGGGCCAAGGCCCGTGATGCCGTACACGTGATCTTCTCCGGTGAGAAGGTGCGGCCCGAGTATGTCGCAGCGGTGCCGGACGTGTCGGAATCGACGTCGTTCAAGACTTATCGTGTGCTCGGCCTCGAGCCGCTGGTGCGGATGAAGCTCACGTCGTATCGCGACAAAGACAAGATGCACGTGCGCGACATGCTGGAGATCGGCCTCATCGATGCCACTTGGCCGGCCCGGTTTCTGCCCGAACTGGCAGCCAGACTCCAGCAGCTCATCGACACACCGGACGGCTGATCTGCTGCGAACAGCCCTGCGTATCTCGGCGATCAACTCTCGGCGATCAACAGGCGAGCCGACCGTGGCAGCGGCTGGCTGTCGAGGTGACACGATGGGTCGACGAAAACTCTCCACTCGGAAACGCCTCGCTTGGACAGTCTTCGCGGACTGCGTGCTGCGGGCTGCGGCCTGCCTTGCGGCTGCGGCTGCTGTTGAAAGTGAAGAGGGCCAGGCCCCACCGCCGCTCGTGTCGATCCGCGACGTGCTGGCCGACGTGAATGCACCCGCCCGGCGGCAGGTGACTTTGCGGGGTGTCGTGACGTGGCGGGTCGGCAGCGGATTGATCATGCAGGACGATTCCGGCGGCATCTGGGTCGACACGTTCCGGGACGCCCCTCAGCCGATCCCGCTCGAGTGCGATCCTGCAATGCTCGAACGGCTCGCGCCTGGGCTCGAAGTGGAGGTCGTCGGCTGGACCAACCGCGGCGGATTTTCGCCTAACATCCTCCCCGTAACGATCCGGATCCTGGAAAACCGGATCCTGGAGAAGAAGCCTGGGCCCGAGCCGCGGCCCATCGACCCGGAGCGGTTCTTCAGCGGTGCCGACGACTGCCTGCGGGTGAAGGTGGAGTGCCTGATCCAGGGGGTACGGGAGAACGGATCGGAATGGCAACTCGCGGCCGAGACCGTCGGCAGGCGGTTCACGGCCGTGGTGCCCAGGTGGGTGATCCCCTCGCGTCCTGATCACCTGATCGACGCCAAGGTCGCCCTGGTGGGTGTCGCATCGATGCGGTTCAACACCCGCGGGGAGCATCGCGGCACCCGACTGCTGATAGCGCACACGGCCGACGTCGCGATCGTGCAGCCCGCGGTGGGAACGCCGTTTGAGGCCAAGGAGGTGCCGCTCCACGCGATCGCCCAATATGCTCCCGACCCCACGGACGGACACCGGATCCGGACGCAGGGAATCGTCACGTTCTCCGAGCCGGGACGATTTCTCTATCTTCAGGCAGGCATGATGGGCGTGCGGGTGGAGACATCCTCCGTCGAGCCGTTCGCCCTCGGGGATCTGGTGGAGGCGGCGGGCTTCGTGGACCGCGGCCGGGAGGTGGCCGGTCTGGTCGAGGCCGTTGTCCGTTCGCTCGAATCGGGACGCCCGCTCATGCCGATCCGTATCGCCCCCGACGCGATTGTGGCCATTAACAAGCACGCTTCGTACCACGGCGCGGTTGCCGCACCGGGCGATTACAAGGGCACGCTCGTCACGTTTCCGGCGCGGGTCATGGACGTGCAGAGGACGGCGGCCGGCGGCACGCTGCTCATGCAGTCGGGAAGCACCATCGCGGTGGCAGTGGCCGGGCCCGGGCCATTTCAAGGAGTTGGCGGCGTCGAGCCGGGCAGCGAGGTGCAGGCGACGGGCATCGTTTTGGAGAGCGGTTCAAGTGACGACGCTACCGCGATCGTCGCGGCCGGGCCTCGCCCGCAGGTCCACGTGCTCATCCGGTCACCCGCGGATCTGCGACTGCTCCGCGTGCCGTCGTGGTGGAAGCCGCATCGTCTGGCGGCGGCACTTCTGATGGCCGCGACCGTCGCGGGTATCGCGATCGGATGGGTGGTGCTCCTGCGGCGGCAGGTGGCGAGGCAGATGGGCCTGCTCGAGACGACGCTTCAGGCGGAGGCGACGGCGGAGGAGCGGCAGCGGATCGCCCGGGAATTCCACGACTCACTCGAACAGGGACTTGCGGGGCTGTCGCTGCGACTCGATGTCGCCGCCCACGAGGCCGGGGATGAGCGGACGCGGGGCGTGCTGCGGCAGCAGCGGCAGTTGCTCGGAGGCCTCCAGACCGAGGCCCGTGGATTTCTCTGGGACCTGCGGGATCCGGTGCACGTCGAGGGTTCGCTCATGGAGTCGATCGCGGCGCAACTGCGGCTCCTGCGGCCGCTCTCCGCCGTGGTGATCGTGCTCGATGCCGTGGGGTCAAGCACCGATGTGGCCCCGGCGGTGCAGTATCAGCTCGTGCGGATCGTCCGCGAGGCGGTCACCAACGCGATCCGGCATGCCCGGGCCCGCCGCATCGACGTGGGGCTTCGGCTCGAAGAGCAACCCGGCGATCCGGGCCGAGTGTATCTGACCGTGGCCGACGACGGCGAGGGATTCGACGTCGAGTCGCGGTCGGCCGTAGAGGGGCATTACGGCCTCCGCGGCATGCGGGAACGGGCCCGGCGCATCGGAGCCGAGTTTGCGGTCGAGAGCGGGCCCGGCTGCGGCACGCGGATCGTGGTGACGGTGCCGGTGCGGGCCGAAACTGCCGGTTTAGGCAATGGCGAGCCGGCCGGCTCGTCGGCATAGTGCTCCCTCCAAACCCATCGGCAACGGGCGTCAGGAATGTCGAATCCGATCCGGCTGCTCATCGTCGATGACCATCCCGTATTCCGGGAGTCGCTCGCACATGCGCTTGGCGCCGCGGCCGGCTTCGAGGTGATGGCGCAGGCCAACGACGGTGCGGCGGCCGCGGGCCTCTGGCAGCGGCACCGGCCCGATGTGACGCTCATGGACGTCAGGCTCGTCGACGTCCATGGCGTGGCCGCGGTGCGGCGGATTCTTGCGACGGCACCCGCGGCCCGAGTGCTGATGCTGAGCTCGTCGGAAGACGACCGCGACGCCTTCGAGGCGCTCGAGGCAGGCGCCGCCGGCTATATCACCAAGAGTGTCGGCTTCCTGGAACTGCTGGAGGCGATCCGAGAGGTGCATGCGGGTGGCCGGCCGATCGGCGAGGAGGTGGCCCGCCGGCTGGCGGCGCGTGAGAAGGGCGGTCCGCTTTCGCCCCGAGAGACGGAGGTGCTGCTTTTGTTGCGTGACGGGCTGTCTGAAAAGGAGATCTGCCGTCGGCTCGCGATTGCCGATCGCACGGTGCGGGCCCACGTGGCGGCGATCAAGGAAAAGCTCGGCGCCTCGTCGACGGCCCACTGTGTGACCCGCGGCTTCGAGATGGGCCTGCTCGCCGCGGACAAAAGGCGGTAGTCGTTGATGTCTTCAGGGCACTTCTTGCGGCGAGCTGCGGCCATGGCTCAAGTTGGCTTGACGCATGCGGCACCAAAGGATATACAATGTAGATACATTTCCTTGGAAGTGGGAGCGCGGACATGGCTGCAGTGCAACGATGGGGCAACAGCTTGGCGGTGCGGATCCCCGCGCGGCTCGCCGAGAGCCTTGCCATGCGCGAAGGCACGCAGGTGGACCTCGAGTGCAAGGCGGGCATGATCGTGATGCGGCCGAAGTCTCGGCCGCGGCATCGCTTATCGCAACTCCTGCGAACATGTACTCCCGCAAAACTGCACGGTGAGAGCGACTTCGGTCCCGACGTGGGGGCGGAGGTCGTCGACTGATGGCCGGCTACATTCCGGATCGTGGCGACTTCGTGTGGATCGACCTCAATCCACGTCAGGGCCGCGAGCAGTCGGGGCATCGCCCGGCGCTCGTCGTCAGCCCGAAGGCATACAACCGGAAGACGAGTTTGTGCGTGATCTGCCCGGCCACCCGCCAGGCCAAAGGGTATCCGTTCGAGGTTCCCGTTCGCACGGCCGACGGGGTAACGAGCGTGATTCTGGCCGACCATGTCCGATCCGTGGACTGGAAGGTGCGACGGGTGCGGAGGATCGAGACGGTTCCGGATGAGGTTCTCGACGAGGTCATCGGTCGCCTCGAAGCCCTCCTCATCAACCCGGACTGCTGACAGGGCGTAGATCGGGGCTTGATCCTCACCCAAATGCCGCACTTGCCGGTTTAGGCAATGGCGACGGCGCGGGCGGAGGTCTACCCTTGGATTATTCGAGACGGGGGCACCCGCGGAGGCTTTGTCCGGTTCGCCGTGCCAAGAGGTCCCGTTCTGCTGAAGGAGACCTGCCATGCATCTGTTCCTGCGATTGGTCAAGAGTGAGATGAGCCGGGCGTGGACACCCCGCGGGGTGGTGCCGCGGCCGAGGCATGGTTTTACGTTGGTGGAGTTGTTGGTCGTGATCGCGATCATCGGCACGCTCGTGGGGCTGCTCCTGCCGGCCGTGCAGGCCGCGCGGGAAGCGAGCCGATTGTCGCAGTGCAGCAACAACATGAAGCAGGTCGCGCTCGGGCTGCAGAATTATCACGACGCCTTCAAGACGCTGCCGCCGTCGCAGATGGATGACCGTATCGATACCCAGGGACGCTTGGGCTGGAGTTGGATCTTCTTGACCCTGCCGTTCATCGAGAACGCAGAACTTTATAATGCGTGCAACGTGTGGTGCACGAACGCTTCTGACAAAAAGCCGAATAAGGTGGACGCCACCACGGGAGCATTGACGCGGGTACCGATCCCGCAGCTCATCTGCCCGACCGACACGGTCTCGGTGCTGGCACCGGAGCAAAAGTGGAACTCGACAAAGTCTGACACGCTCAAGTCGAGCAAGACAAACTACGTGGCCAACGGCGGCTACCTGGAGGCCTGGTGCGGGAGTTGGGGGAGCAAATGCACCGTGGATCAGAACATCAGGTCATCGACGGGAGCCATACGCAAGGGCAAGGGCGCGAACTTCAAGGACATCACCGACGGTATCTCGAAGACGTTCCTGATTGGCGAGGCTGGAGGGCTTCCTGCCACTGCGAGCGACGCCGACCTCATGCCCGGCATCTGGATTGGCAATGGTTCGAACTTTCAAGCCTATCAGGCCGAATCCGCCCGCTATACGGCCAACAAGCTCAATAGTGGCAGCCCAAGCGGCGAGCCAGCCTTCGGCAGCTTTCATCCGGGCGGAGCGAACTTCGCCATGGTGGACGGGTCCGTGCGGTTCATCACCGACACCATCAATTCCAACTCGCACACCACTTGGGGGTATGACGCCTCCGTCGATGCGACGACCACGTCGACACTCAGCCAGACGATGAGTTCGAGCCGCGGAATCTACCAGCGGCTCAGCACGCGGGCGGACGGCCTCACGTTCGGGGACTTTTAAGCGATGACACGACGAAGGCGTTGCGCGGCTCGACGGCCGTTCTGGATCACCGCGTTGATCGCTTGTGTGGCAGCCGTCATGGGCGGATGCGGGCCGCGTGGCGTGGGCGCGACGGCCAGTGGCATCCTCACGATCGACGGCAAGCAAGCACCGGCCGGCATCCGCATCGACTTCCAGCCTGACGGGCCCAAGGGCTCGCCTTCGACCGGCGTCACGGATGACAAGGGCAGGTATGAACTTTGGTTCACTCCTGGCAATAAGGGCGTCATGCCGGGAGAGTGCAGGGTGATGGTACGACGCCCGCCAGCCGCCGGCCCCGACGGCCCTCGGCAGATGTCCGAGGGCATGAAGAACCTGCGGATACCTTCCGCATTTGCCGGCGAGCAGTCGCCCATCATGCGCACCGTCAAGCCCGGCCACAACACGATCGACATCGAGATCGATACCACGGCCGAGCTGACCAAGACAAAATGACTGTCTTGCAGCAAGGCGGTGCTGCCGCGTCAGCCTCGCCCACTGGCTGCCTGTCCTGCTGGCCGCCGCAGTGGCCGTGGTGGCGAGCCCTGCTGGATACGTTGGCGGGCCGCGGTACGTAGGTCCCTACCACGATACCCGTTCTACCCCCGAGACCGCGTCGAAATGGGCGTCACGGGAGACGATAGGTAGTCCTTGATGCCGGGCGATCGCGGCAATCCACGTGTCATTGATCGGAATCGGCGTGCCTGCCTTTTTGAGCTCGAGCCGCACAACCCCATACGTATGCGCGACAGCGCGGTCGATCACCACCACTTCAACGCTGACGAGGTTGGCGTCGAGCCAGTCGGCGTATCGTCGAAAGTGCCTCGACTGTCGGATGCCGTATTCAAACTCGCCGAGGACGACCACTGGAATCATGATGCTGGCCGCCGATCGCAGCACGGGCTCGATCGCCCGGTCTGCCACCGATCCTTGCTCGCTGTGCCGACCGGCAGCTATAAGCGAGAAAACGGGCGGATGACATCCACCGCTCCGGCAGCGGTCCATGCCGTCCGTGATCCAACGGTCACCAGGTGGGAGTTCCTGCATGGTGACCGTTGGATAATGCTCGGAAAGGTCCCTCGAGGGCGTCGCGACGTCGTGGTTGTGCTGAACCGCACACCGAAGTACCAGGTGACTCTGCCGCAGATCGTGGAGTGGCGGAGGCTGGGTCGGGCATCGACCACGAACGCTCGGCATCGGGGCTGAGGTCGTGCGGGACTCGCTTTATCTGCACCGCACGGGAAAGCGGCCACCGGGCCAGATCGACGGACGTCGTCGTCGGACGCGTAAGCCGGGGCAGCCGTTTGTGCCGAGTTCTAAGCAGATTGCGGTGGAGGTGGATCGCCGTAGGAAAGCCGGGGAGGGGTTCGATCGGCTGGCTCGCGAGATGAAGGTCAGCCGCGGCACAGTCTTGCGGGCCTACGATTTCGCGAACCGCGACGAGGCCGCCGCCGCAGCCCGCGAGGGCCGGAAGCCGACGCGTCCTCCCTACAAGTGGAGCGATGAATCCCGGGCCGCAAAGCGCAAGTCGCGGGGGGCGTGACTGCAGTTGGAGCCTGTGGCGCCCGCAGGGGCGTGCGCCACAGGCCTCCCGAACCGAGACGTCACGTGGATTGAGGCAGCAGTTGAGCAGGCGGCTCTGGTGAGAGTCGCTCGCATCGGCCTTGTCGCAGCACTAGTGTACGTGCGCACACTTTCCTCATCCATGCCCCGGTGCGCCCATGGTCGCCGTGCTGACTGCGTCGCCGACGCGGTCCAAAGTCCGCCCACACTGCGGCACGACAAGTTCCCGCCGTTACGAGCGACGCCGACCGGAGAAGACGCCGCTCTACAAGATCGTGTCGGAGAACCTCGAGAGTTGGCTCGAGTGGCGGGAAGCCGCCGAGCGGCCCGTGCCGGGCCACGTCGAGGAGGAACTCCGCGGCTATCTCGAGTGCGGGCTCCTCTGCTTTGGATTCGCACGCGCTCTCTGCACGGGATGCGGCCAAGGTTTTGTCGTGGCCTTCTCCTGCAAGGGACGGGGCGTCTGCCCCTCCTGCAACGGTCGGCACATGGCCCAGACAGCAGCCCATCTCGCCGATCACGTCATCCCGCCGGTGCCCGTGCGGCAGTGGGTCATTTCCGTGCCGAAGCGATTGCGCGGCATGCTCGCCCACCGACCCAACGCTGTCGCAGCCGTCACGAGAATCTTCATAGCAGAGATCGAGCGACTCCTGTGCGTTGCGGCAGGCGTGACGAGTGACGCCTGCGCCCCCGGCCCCGCTCGCCCACGGCTCGGCGCCGTCTCCTTCCTGCACCGCTTCGGCTCGGCGCTCAACCACCACGTGCACCTGCACGTGTGCGCAACCGAAGGCGTCTTCGTGCCGGCTGCTGGCGGAGCAGGGTGCGACGCCTCACCGGCGTTCCTGCCGGCCCGACCGATCAACCAGGCCGATCTGGCCGCGCTCACCGAGCGGGTACGCCGCCGCGTGATTCGCTGGTTCAGGCTCGCTCACCTGCTCGACGGTTCTGCGGCTGCCGCCATGCTCGCTTCGGAGAACAGCGGGTTTTCAGTCGATGCGAGCGTCCGGATCACGCTCGTCGACCGCGACGTGCCGAGCTACTTCCAGAGCTTGGAACACCTGCTGCGGTACTGCGCCCGGCCTCCCTTTGCATTGGAGCGACTGTCCGTGATCCGCGGCCCAGACGGCCGTATCACCCACGTCCGCTACGTGCTCCCCCGACACAAGGCCGCCAACTGGGTCGGGCGGGGCCGCGGGCGAACGTCCACGCGACCTGGGGCGAACGGCGTCGTCGAGCTCTCGCCGTTTGAGTTCCTCGACCGGCTCGCCGATCTCGTGCCGCCGCCGCGGAAGCACCGGCATCGCTATCACGGAGTATTTGCGCCGAATCACCGGCTGCGGAAAGCCGTCACGTCGCTGGCGATCGGAAATATTGGCAGGCGGCGCGACGCCGCCACCGGCGGGCAGGCCGCCGGCGGGGCTGTCAGCGGACATGCCGTGGAAGGCTGCTGCGACACTCATGCAAAGCCCCGCTCGCACGACACCTCGCGAATTGCCTGGGCGAAACTGATGGCCCGGGTGGGGGAGGAGTTTCCGCTTGCGTGCCCAGCGTGTGGCGGTGACATCCGGCTCATCGCCTTCATCACCGACCCGGGGCCGATCCGGAAGATCCTGACACACCTCGGCGAACCGCTCGAACCGCCGCCGGTGTCGCCCGCTCGTGGCCCGCCCACTGACTGGGGCGAGCTCGTGCAAGTCCACGACGACCGGGCAGTCTTCCAAGCTTCACCCGACGACCTGCCCGCGATCGACATCCACAGCCTCTGACCGGCGCTAGCCGCGAGGCGTCGAAGCCCCGGGAACGGCCGACTGGGACGCGGTCTGCGCCGACGCGAGAAAAACGCCAACAAAGCGGGTGCGGGGCGTTTCGAGAAACCCGCTCCGGACGCCCGGGCACGCTCCTCCTGAGACTCACGAGTCGCTCATCAGCCGGAAGACCGTTGCCGAAGTGCCATTGACCGGGCTATCCTTCCATATCCGATACGGCGTCGCGTGGTGTGTCGCCGGTATCCGCTGCCGAGATCGGTGGATTTATTGGGCAAAAAGGGGCTACAAGCCGCTCTGCGGCCGCCCCGGCCGCAGAGCGGCCTGGAGCGTGTCGGCCGGCATCCGCTTGCCTAGGTGTCCTGCTCCGGGCTATGATCCCGCAGCTTCCCGGGGGGAGCCGGAAAACGCCGTGCAGCAGGCAACCACACGTTGCCGATGGACGGCTTGACTCGGCCTGCCTATGAAGCTGACAGTTGCCGCTGAAATCGTAGAGCGGCGACATTTTTCCGGCACCACAAGAAAATAGGTGAAGCGATGATTGAAGGGTTGTGTTTGTTAGGCATGGGAATGCCTGACCTGTCAGTGTTCCAATACAACGCCGTGGACAACATCTTTTCGATGACGGTCGCGACGATGGGTGCTGCGGCACTCTTTCTGTATATGTCTCGGGCGCACGTCGATGCAGAGTACCGACCGGCCCTGCTCGTGTCGGGCTTGGTCGTGACGATCGCCTGCTACCACTACTTCATGATTCGCCACAGCTGGCACGACGCCTATACGATGACAAACGGTGTGTATAAGGGTTCGGGGGCTGCCTTCAACGACTTTTATCGGTATGCCGACTGGATCCTCACCGTGCCGCTGTTGATGGTCGAACTCGTGTCCGTTCTCCGGCTTCATTCGTCCAAGGCGACGAGCCTGCTGACACGGCTCGTGATCGCCGCAGCTTTGATGATCGCGCTGGGCTATCCGGGTGAGGTGATCGCCGACCCGACACGTTGGACCGAGCGGGTCGTCTGGGGTGGCCTGTCATCGATTCCGTTCTTCTACATCCTTTACGTGCTCTGGACGGAACTGACGAATTCGCTCGACAGTCAGCCGCCTGCGGCCCGCAAACTCCTGGAGATTGCCCGTCTGGTGCTGCTGGTCACCTGGGCGGTCTACCCGATTGCCTATGCACTTGGTGGCACGCCCGAAGCCCTGGCGGCGAAGGCCGGGACCGCGAATGCTGCCAATGGAATCGTCGGTGCCACCGGTGTCGTTGGTCTGCAGATCGGCTACGCGATCGCCGACATGACAGCCAAGGCCGGCTTTGGAGTGCTGATTTACTTCATCGCCCGGGCCAAGAGCACGAAGACTGCCTCGGGTGAGTCATATGCCCACGCCTGAGCGGTGGGAACTCTCCGCTGAAGAATAGTGATGTCATGCACGCGGCCTCGGTAATCATGCTCTGCTGGGCGATGATAGGGGCCGCGTGCTTTTTTTCTCATGCCATGGCGGGCGTCACGGCCGGCTTGTTGGCGGTGCTCGTCGGGGCGATTGGCCTGCCGCACGGTGCGGCCGACCATCGGTTCGCCCGATCGCGGCTTGAGCCGATACTGGGGTTGGCGTGGATGCCTGTGTTTCTGGTCGGGTACCTGGCGGTTGCCGTGGTGGTCGTGTGCGGGTGGTTCGTGGCGCCGGCCGTCACGATCGTCTTATTCTTTCTGGCTTCCGCGTGGCACTTCGGCCAGGAGGAGCCGCGGTTTCCGATCGGCCCGCAAACTCTTCGGCCGGTGTTTCGGTTCGCTCGTGGAGGGCTCGTGATCTGGACGCCACTGGTGTTTCACTCCAGGGAAGTCGCCACGATCCTCGGCGTTGCCGCGCCGGGGGGCGGCGGACCCGCAATCGACTGGGCCACCAGCCTGCTGACGGTCTGTTCTTGGATCATGTTGGTGATCGCCGGAGCGGCCTGGGGGCTTCAGATTCTGGTGGCCAGCGAACGCATCGGGCGGATGCGGCGGATCTTGCTCGCCGACAACGCGTTAGTTGCGTCGCTGGTGGTGCTCTTCGCCGTCGCGAGCCCGCTGGTGAGCTTCCCGGTCTACTTTTGTGCCTGGCACTCCGCCCGGGGCTTAAAGCGACTTCGCATCGAACTCGGCGAGAGCTGGCCAGAGCTCGCCAGAAGCCTCGCGCCCTTGACCGTAGGGGCGATAGCCCTGGTCGGCCTGGCAGCATGGCTCGTGCTCGGCGGGGCTGGCTGGAACGGCACGCTCATCCGAGCGACCTTCATAGGCTTGAGTGCCGTGGCCATGCCACATCTGCTCCTGCACGGGGTGGCCCCGCTGCTCGAGTCGTCTCCCCGACGGCGGACGACGCCGTCGCTTCAGTGTGGGAGCCCAGCATGAAACCGGCCCCCATCACAACAGCCCCTGCATTCGACTATGTCATCGTGGGAGGCGGCCTCCAGGGCTGCCTTTTGGCCCACGCGTTGGCCTGGCACCGGCCGGAAGCGGCCGTCTTGATGCTCGAACGGGCTGATGAACTCTGTGGCAATCACACCTGGTCGTTCCACGAGACCGACGTCGCCGAGCAGGCGCGGGGCTGGTTCGACCCGCTGGTCGCCCATCGCTGGCCTGGCTACCGCGTCAGGTTTCCGGGGCTGTCGCGGCGGGTCGGAATCCCCTATGCGACGATCACGTCCGAACGCCTCCGCGAGGCCACGCTGTCGTTGGCAGGCGCGAGCGCCGGCTCGGCTCGGACAGGCCGGTTGGTGGTTCGCACCGGTGAGTCGTGCGAGATCCTCTCTGCGACCGCCGTGAGACTCGGTGGGGCTGCCGAGGTTTCTTGCCTGGCGGTCATCGACTGCCGCGGGCGGGCGGCGTCGGCAGGGCTGCAGGGCAGAACGGGCTATCAAACCTTCATCGGCCACGAGTATGCGACCGCTGGTCGCTGGCCGGCATCCGAACCGACGGTCATGGATGTCCGGGCAGACCAGGCCGCCGGCTTTGAGTTTCTCTACGAACTCCCGCTGGGTCCTGATCGAGTGTTGCTCGAATACACCCGATTCCACGACGAGCCAGCCTGTGACGAATCGCGGGCTACCGAGCTGATTTCGACGCGGCTGGCCGAAGCCGGAGCTGGAAAACTGCAACTGCTCCGCACCGAGCAGGGATGTCTCCCGATGCCCTATGCAGCAGAACTGAGGCACGAGGGGCCATCGCTGGCCGGCGGCTATGCCGGCGGCTGGTACCACGCCGCCACGGGATATTCCATGCCGCTGGCCATTCGCTTCTCGGAACTCGTCGCCCGGGCCCGCCCGGACCGGGTCGCTGCGGAGGTTGCCTCGGCCGTCCGTGAGGATCGGCTGCGTCGCGGCTTTTCTCGCTTTCTGAACCGGCTGCTTTTCTGCCTCGTCAGGCCCGAAAACCGCTGGAAGATCTTCCAACGGTTTTACCGCGTGCTGCCGGAAGAGCGAATCTCCCGGTTCTATGCCCATCGCTTCACCTTCACAGATGCAGCTCGGATCGTCATCGGAAGGCCGCCCACCGGCCTTGCGCCGATTCGATTTGCCAGGTCGTTCGTCTCACTCCCGGGGCCGGTGCCGACATGACAACAACCCCTCTCGGTTTCGCCGGCGCGACGCATCAGACATCCCGCACGCGGCATGGCTGGTCCAAGGCCCTCCAGCTCACCCCCGACCTCTATCCCGGGGTGGGCGGTAAGCGGCTTCGGGCCACTCTTCTCGAGCAGTCCTATGCGTTCGCCGGCGGCCGAGGCACGGCTCCCGCGTTGATGGTCGACGCGGTCGAGATGCTTCACGCCGGTTCGCTCGTGATCGATGACTTCGAAGACGACTCACTCACCCGCCGTGGACAGCCGGCACTCCACCGGGTGATCGGGCCGGCCCGGGCCGTCAATGCTGGCAACTGGATGTATTTCAGAGCGCTCGAGCTGGCGGCTGCCGCCTTGGAGGATTCCGGCCGGTCGGCAGCGCTCGTGGGGAGGTTTATCACGGTGGCACGACAGTGTCATGAGGGCCAGGCGATCGACCTGGCCACGCGGATCGACGAGGTCACGCCGCGGCAGGCCCAGGTCACGGCGCTGGCGATCTCACGTTGGAAGACCGGCCGCCTCGCGTCACTCGCGGCGTGGTGCGGGGCCCACGCCGCCGCGGGAGACCCGCAGACGCTCCAAGCCGTTGCCGCCTTCGGCTGCCGGGTGGGCATCTGCCTGCAAATGAAAAACGACCTCGACGAGCTCTGCGAACTTCTCGACGGGTCGGATCGGTGCGACGACCTCCGCAACCGCCGCGTCACCTGGCCGTGGGCCTGGGCCGCGAGCGAGCTGTCACCGCGGCAGTTCGCAGCCTGGCAACGTCGCCTTCGGCAGACTGCGGCCCAGCCGGCCGCGTTCCGCCCGCTTGCCAAGGATCTGCTCGCAGCGACCCACCGCCGGGCGGCGGCTGCGATCAACACCCGGCTCGACCGGGCGATCAACAGGCTCACCGCGGCCCGCGAAGCCGGCCCGCTGGCCGCGGTCTGCGACGCCCTGCGGATCGCCATCGAGCCGAAGAAGGCAGAGGCTCTTTCATGAGCCTTGTTCCCGTCGCAGGGCGGCGTCCGCCTCGGTCAGGCACAGGAGTGCACCGGCGGGCGGCTGTCATCGGCAGCGGCTTTGGCGGCCTTGCCGCGGCGATCCGCCTACAGTCGATGGGCTTCGAGACGGTCTGCTACGAGGCCCTCGACCAACCGGGGGGCAGGGCCTCTGTCCACGAGGATGGCGGCTACATCTTCGATGCTGGGCCGACCGTGATCACAGCCCCACACTGCCTGGAAGAACTCTTCGAGCTTTCCGACAGGCGGATGGCCGACTATGTCCGCCTGTTGCCGGTGACCCCGCTTTACCGTCTCCAGTGGACCGACGGCATGGCGTTTGATTACGTCGCCGACGAGGCGGGGCTGATCGAACAGGTCCGGCGGGTCAACCCCGCCGACGTGGATGGCTATCGTCGCTTCGCCGACTACGCCCGGAAAGTGTTTGCCAAGGGATACGAGGAGCTCGGTGCAGTCCCCTTTCTCCACTTCAGCGACATGATCCGAGTCGCTCCGCAACTGGCCTACCTGCGGGCTGACCGGAGCGTGTACGCGACCGTGTCACGATTCGTCAAAGACGAGCACCTTCGACAGGCATTCAGCTTCCATCCCCTGCTCGTCGGCGGCAATCCGCTAGAGACGAGCTCCATCTACACGCTGGTCCACTGGATCGAACGGAAGTGGGGTGTGTTCTTTCCTGAGGGAGGAACCGGGGCGCTCGTCCGCGGCCTTGTCCGGCTCTTCCAAGACCTTGGTGGCACGCTAAGGCTCGATACGCCGGTCGATCAGATCACGGTCGAGTCCACCGGCGGCGTGACCAGGCATATCGTCCAGGTTGTCGGTAGACCGCCGGAGGCGTTCGATGTGGTCGTCTCAAACGCCGACGTCCACCACACCTACGCCCGGCTCTACCGCGGGGTCGATGCGGCCCGCCGCCGGCAGCGGCGGCTTGAGCGAATGGTCTGGTCGATGTCGTTGTTCGTTCTCTATTTCGGCACCAACCGGCGGTATCCGAATCTGGCTCACCACACGATCCTGTTCGGCCCGCGTTTTCGGGGGCTCTTGCAGGACATTTTCCACGGCCATCGCCTGCCCGAAGACTTCAGCCTCTATCTCCACGCCCCCACGATCACCGACCCGAGCATGGCCCCGGCCGGAGGTGAATCCTTTTACGTGCTCAGCCCAGTGCCCCATCTGGGCAACGCGGCGATCGACTGGGAGGCGGTGGCCACCGACTACGCCGACGCGATTCTCAAATCGCTCGAGCCTCATCTGCCGGGAGTCCGCGAAGCGATCGTAACCCGGCGGCACTTCACGCCCGACGACTTCGCGGGCCGATTCAATGCCCATCACGGGTCGGCTTTCTCGGTCGCTCCGACGCTCACGCAGTCCGCCTACTTCCGCCCGCACAACCGCGATCCGGACATCCCCGGGCTGTACCTCGTCGGGGCGGGCACCCATCCCGGGGCCGGCGTTCCGGGCGTCGTCAACTCAGCCAAGGCAACCTGCGACACGATCGCGGCCGACTACCATGTCGTCGGCAGCTAGCGGCCCGGCCGCGGGGGATTCGATCCGGCGGCACAGCCGCTCGTTCTCGTTTGCCAGCCGGCTGCTACCAGCCGCCAAACGCGCCGACGTCGAGCGTCTCTATGCGTGGTGTCGGTGGTGCGACGATGGTGTCGATACCGCCGTCTCGCCGCAAGCGGCACTCGAGTTTGTCGACCTGGCTACTCAGGACGTGCGGCGGATCACCGCCGGCGAGAGCCCGGTCGCCGCCGAGAGCCGTTGGCTGGCGGAGCTCATCGGCCGCCACGACCTGCCGCTCGAGGCGGCCCTGGCGCTGCTCGATGGAATGCGGTCGGACCTCACGCCGGCGGCCGGTTTCAACGAGGACGACCTCTTGCGGTACAGCTTCCGGGTCGCCGGGGCGGTCGGCGTGCTCTTGTGTCCGATCCTGGGCC
>Ga0247839_1005283_pt1 | contig 15794 bp, 30 predicted proteins | sample LaCruzMarch2015__6_FD_192405 | JGI IMG/M metagenome (GOLD analysis project Ga0247839, IMG submission 192405) | Freshwater microbial communities from meromictic Lake La Cruz, Castile-La Mancha, Spain - LaCruzMarch2015_16m | ecosystem: Environmental > Aquatic > Freshwater > Lake | place: Spain... | reverse complement strand
CTGCCGTCTAACGCGACAGACGCTACACAGCTAGCTCTAATTTAAGGTCAAGCAGCATGGGGTCATACTTGATGAGGTTAAAATTTTCTATTGAGGCGCTTATAAATGGCACAGATGTATCAAAAGATAGTATTGGCTGCTCATATGGATCTGGTAAGTCCAACAAAGCCTTGGCGGCCTCCACGTGCCTGTCATAAATGTGCAGATTGTTTACAAAATGCGAGAATTTTCCTACGCTCAACCCACATTCTGCGGCCACCATCATTTGTAAAGCGACATATTGAATCTTATTGATGTGGTGGGCCACTAAAAAATCATTCGATCTTTGCACTAGAGTGCAGTCCAAGTACCTGTCGCGCACAGCCCATAGTGTTTCATAAGCACAAGGGAATAGTCCATCGCTACTTCTAAAATCATCCCAGTCCCACAGCGTCATAATATGGCGACGCCCATAGGGATCGTTCTTAATACCCTGTATAAGGTTATTAATTTGATTGTGCTTTTTAATTGTATGACCGTAGCGCTTACCAATAGTATTTGGCATCTGCTTAGACTCCCACAAGTCCCACCAATATATACCATACTTTTCTCTGAGTAAGTTAAGGTCATTAGACTGATCTTGATAAATCCAAAAGATTTCTTTGATGGCACTCTTCCAAGGTATCTTGCGCAGTGATGTAATAGGAAATTCTTTGAGTGTTAAATCATATGTTTCAAACACCTGCGTTATAAAGTAACTATGCGCAGGTGTTCCGTCAGCCCATACAGCTCGTGGATTTTTATCCACAGAACCATTCGTGAGTATGTTTTTTATATTCTGTTTAAATATTTGGTCTACTTTCATCAGACAGTAACTTCCTCTCGTTCTGCTTCTTCTTGCTCTTGTTCGCGAAGTTCAGCGCAACTCTCACATAAAGTATAGCCACCCAAAGTATCATCTAAATATACAGAATCATCTTCGCTAATAGTAAGCCCACAATCATCACAATCTACGTATCTATACTCACATTGATCGCAGAGAAATTTATCTGCTTCAATTATACTGCTAGATTGACAATAAAAGCATGGCACAGCTTCGCCAGTTAAAATCTGTACATTTTCAAGATTTGAACTTGTTGATAAGACTCTTGCTGCGTGAGTATCTAAATCATCATAATGAACAGAGTCATCATTTTTATATATACACTCTCTATCTGCATCTTCTGCAAAATGTGAAAAATCTTTATCGGACCAGATCTCTTTTATGAAAAGAGCAAGTTGCTCATCTAAGTCTGCTGAGTGATATGGGTACTGTCTATTGAATACAAACGTATTATGATCTCTACTTACATGAACTAGACATCGCCACTTCTTAGGCCACCAGTGTCCACAACTTAAATCCTTTTTATTTTCTCCTGTTATATATGCAACAAGCGTACAATCATCTGACATAAGAGCCACAGTACCTGCCGCATAGTCACCATTAATAGTCTGACATGAATCCCAGTTATAACCACTCTCTGACATTGTGATGTAATCAATAGGATGAACGGAGAGCACAAGATTTCCTTGGGTAGGCTTGAGCTTCATTAATTGTCTAGAATATTCATTCTCAATTTGAGTAGCTAGATAACTATTGTGCAGTAAGTCTTTCATGAATCTAGTTAGCTTCATACCTCTAAATTTATTAGCCGCAAACTCTTCACCAGAAACATGTGACATTTCACGAAAGAAACTTCCTAAATATTCAATGCCATAACCCTCAACTTTTTTTAGGAACTCAGCTAGGACTTGGCTCTTATAGGCAGAGTCTCTACTTCTATCAATATAGATTTTTTTTCTTACAGAAAAATCGCCTAGCTTTTTATATAAATGCTCTTTGTTCTCTTTATATAGATTAAAGATACTATAAGGAACTCCGTGCTCTGCTACGTAAGAATTATGAGATAACATTTTTTTGAATTCATGTTGCAATTCTACGTTTAATTCTATCATACAGAGAAAGTCCCCCTAGATAATTTATTGTAAAATGAAGGCTTTTTATTTAAGCGATAATCCTCACAGGCATCACATAATCCCATCTCATTTAAGTTGCTCCATTTGTAAACTTTGCTGCAGCCATAGCATGGATACGAGTCCCATGAATCATTCTTTTTTGAAGAACTTGTAGCTATGTTCCATACGTACTCTGTATCAGAACTAGAGGCTTTTGAGTAACTAATCTTCTCCTTATATTCAAAAGCACGTGGCTCAATTCTATATGCGTCCAATATCTTTGCCGCTTTGAGCAGAGTGTCATTTAATACTTTTAGATATATTGTTTCGCTCGATGTATGCTCTCGCTCATAGCCCGCAGATAGATTTACTGCTGCACACTTCCACTCAGGGGCTAGTTCACATATATCTGTGTATGTTCCCCATTGAGTATCAAAACCAAAAGAGTTGATGTAAGTCTCAAATTCAAGATGATCTAAGTCATAGTATACAGATTGACCTGAACCTCTGCGGTCAAACTGAATCATGAAGTCTAGCTTCGGATGTATATGAGAAGCCGCAGCTTTAGCCCCGTAGCCCCCAGTTTCCTCATTCCAAGTAAATAGTACATGAGGCTTATAACCGTGCATGATGAGATTGAGGATTATAAACACGCCACAACGATCATCGCCCCCAATACCCACAGGCGACCACAGCACATATTGGTCTGCGTCATAAAATATCTCATCTGACTTTGGCTGACTTCTATGAACAGTATCTAGATGCGCCACAACACACACATTGATATCGCCTTCTGCGTACAAATAGTTGCCATCAAACTCCCAGATTTCTTCTTCTTTATAATAGTCAATAAGAAACTCATACAAAAAGTCGTGTAGAGAAGGTTGGTCTAGCATTAGTATAGATTTTAGTAGCTCTAGTCTAGGCTTACTGATTGTCATCCTGCTCCTCCTCCCACTCTTCTGATTCTCTGTATTCAAAGTGTACCTGTGAAAATAAGCACTCGGCACTATTTATCCACTCCCCGCAGCCGCATATACATCTCATTGAATTAACGCCTACTTTAATAACTAGAAACTCATGTTCAGTAAATTCAACGAAATCTGAAAAAGATTCTTCTGCACTATTATATAGTACGCTAACTGTATCTACTGATTCTCTTGTAATATCGTTATACCAAAATTCACACGCATCTTTATCTCTCATTAAATCCTTGTTGATTATATAACTCACGTCTACTCTTTCACGCTTAGCCTCAGGCCAGTTAAACATTTCTTTAAGTAAATAGTTAGTTGCTTTGCTATATGCTGTATTGGCAGCTGGATATTGTCGAGATTGAATTGCATACTGTGAGGCTGGAGATACATATATTAGCTGGCGCCAACACTTTCTACCAGATTCAGTTAGCACATATGCAACCATAGTTACAGAGTCCATGAGGTAAGCTAGTGTTGCAGTCTTATATTGACCATCAAGCGATTGACATGAGCGCCAGCCTGTAGTATTCTCAGACATCATAAAGTAGTCTAGCGGATCAATAGATAGTACAAGTGTGCGCTCTTTGCCGAATGATTCAAGTATTTTACTATATTCTATTTGAAACTCATTGCGAGCGCCATTGGCTTCGGGGATAAGCTGTAACAGTACTCTGCTTACCTTCATACCAGAGTTAAACTTTTTACCAAGAATAACACGCTCAGTCGCCAATGCGTTATTCATGATCTCATCTTCTTTTATAGAGTTTAAAAACCAGCAAGCTAGAGTGAATTCTTTTCTGCGATAGAATCTTTTTGTAAGACTGTATATCATCTCCTGTATTTCTTTTGCAGAAAAAGATGCTGTGATTTTTTTCTCTACTCGAATTACTCCGCCCATCATATTATAAATAGCTTCTTTATTTTTTGCCCATGTAGAAATCTTGGCAGATAATGAAATGTCAACATTGATATCAGCATGCTTAATTAGAGGATTAAGTACCTCCTGTAACTCAGTAACATAACTTTGTTCATATTGTATCATCTCATTACCTCCCCATATATTCTAAGGCTTCTTTTAAAGAAACATTACATGATGTCAGTATTTCTTCTGTTTTATAGTAGTCGTTTGATGAAAGATATATAGCTACTTTATCCCAATGCTTCTTACATATTTCTTTTGTCATTCTATTGCTTGTATAAATATTCATCATAGTATTTGCTACTTTATTTAAATTGTAAGAATCTTGTCGATTCTTATACTCAAAACATTGATCGATAGCATCTAGCATGCCCAAGACTTGCTCGTCTGTAATAGTTTGTATAGTGTTTTGTTTAACCTCAAGTGGCCCATACTTTGAAATTACTCTTATTAAGAGATCAAAATCTTCGTAGAATAGTGGTTCTAATACTGATTCTAAATCATCACGTTGTAGACCTACAAATAAATTTTGAATATCTATATTGTCCCAATCTTTATGAGTAAGAGTTACAAACTTTAATTGTCTTCTGAATGTGTAGGAACTTCCTATAACGTGTTCAAAGAATCCAGAAAGTGATGCTTTTACTGCTGGACGTGATATCCCCATATCTAACTTTGCTACATACTCTATCCACAAGAATTGTAGCATAACCAATACATCTGTAAAGTTATTTACATTTTTTGTTAGATAGTATAGGTGTGATACATGAGTGAGTTGCTCTAGTTGGTATTGTACTATTTCTGGGTTTATAAAGTCACGAAATCTTAAAAATTGTTTAGCTATGCGTCGATCCGTTAAAACAAAGTCAACTAGTACGTCAGCAAGATCAGTGTCATATAATATACATAGTCTTTTAATTAGATTGATTTCTGCACCCAAAGCCACAACAAGAACAATCAAAGATTTGCGATGGTAGGGACGGAGAGTGAGTAGTTGTGTATCTTCAATATTGCTGATTGTTTGTAACGCTATATCTCTATTTTCTATTAAATAGAATTCATTATTTTTAAGATAGTTGTCTATATCATGGCAAACAAATTCTAATAAGAATCTATTCGATCCACTTATTCTTCTCAGTACATCTTCATAAGAATTGAATACAGCCTCAAGAGATGCGCTACTTTCTCTACATATTTGGCGGGCTAAATCTCCAGCACCCACAAGAATAGCGAGGGCTACTAATGCGCGCCCTGTACTTGGTGTTATATAATCAAAATCTCTACTTGTAAGGCATCCTAATTCTAGAGCTAGGATTTCCTTGTCTTCCATAATCTTTTCAAAGTGTGTGTCAATGTATTCTTTTATGTGTCTTGAGTTTAAAATCTCTTTCAAGTTTACGCCTATCATAATATCACCCCTGTAGTATTTTTTGTACTGCACGATCTTTGAGCTTGGCTTCGACCATGATGATTGTACGCTTGTCACCTATGCCATGTAGCACAGAGTCTAAATCACGTTGTAAGATGTAGTCTGCGTGGGCATGGGCGCCATCTGGACTGCGCTCGGAAGATAAGTGTAGCTTGGGCATGCGGCTGCCCCATGTGCTGAGAGCAAACTGTATAGAGTCACGCAGGCTGATGCCTTGTATAGATTTTTTGTTGTAGTGAGCATTGTCGCATACAACAGGGATGCGGATGCGGTCATTGATATATACACAAGAGTCGATGCTGTGAGCGCTTTGGTCATTCTCAACCGCAAGGTACATTTGTGCAAGAGGAGAAAGAAGATTGTAGTTGTCGCAGAAAGCATCGCAAGCAGCTTTTTGTGTAGGGTATGTGGAGCGAGCGCCTACATGAATAAGTAGAGTAGGGTGATTGTCTAGTTGCATAGCGTGCAGGATCTGTGCGAAGATATTGAGGTTTTTGATTGCATTGTCTACTACGTATGGTGTCGCACTGTTAAGCACGAAGAACTGAGAAGGGTGAAAGCTGAGAAACATATTGTATGTGTTTGCTACCTCGCCGCACTCGCGCAGGAGGGGGTAGAATTCGGCTATGTCGTAATAGCCTAGGTCAGCCATGGGCAATAAGCTGTCTGGCAAGCGATACGCACCAATGTTGTTGAGCGCATTGCGGCGCAGCAGTTGGGGCAGAGCTTTGAGGTTAGCACGAGCTTTGGCACGCAGATAGTCTCCACGTTGCTCTAGGGGCAGCTTGTTGATGTAGGTAAGGGTCGAGCCGCCACCTGTTTTAATGTCAGGATGTAGGGCAGATATGCAAGCGTAGCCGTATACAATAGTCACTAGTTTCACCACCTTATATAATAATTATAATATATTCTAGCCCCTGTGTCAAGCATCGAAAGTATCTGTGCTCACACTTAATTCTATGATATTGTCTAGATCTCTTGCGCCTCGACGGATATATTCTTTACCACCATCCACATACATCTCACCACACTTGCACCATTTGAAGTCGTGTCTATGTCTAGACTCTACGATGTCTTTGCAGAGTTTACATTGTGCTTTGTTACAAATTATCATTGGTATCATCTCCTATTCTTGTAAATACAAAAACCCCTTGAAATTTAACTTATATAATAATTATATCATATTATATCAGTTTTATCAAGGGGTTGTATGTGATTAGCTTCTAATCTTCTTTCTCTATCTTCTGAATATTAAGTTCAATTCCATCATGTAATCCATCTCTATATCTAAACTCTCCATAAATATACATTGTTATGGCACAGAATATTAGATTACCTATGAAAAGCCATGTTACCATTTAATCGCTCTTTCTCCAGAAGCGCCATACCTGACGCCTATATGGGTGATTGGTTTTTCATATCTGCGTTGCATCGCATCTAGCAATTGATCGCCCGCATCAGACCTCATAAAGTTTTCTAGATAGGCAGAGAACTCTTGTACTGCGTATGTCATGTAAGCATCTCGTATTTGCTTCCTACTCTTTCGAGGCTTATATCTATCATACTCTGACACTTCCTGAGAAAATCTATAAGCAACCTCACGTAGATACGAATTCATGCTCATCACCCTTTTTTAGATTATATAATAATTATATCATGGTTGAGGTGATTTGTCAATTATTTTTGGTTACTAGGTTGGCTATGAACTTGTCTGTCGCTGCGGCCCACGAATAATTATCTTTTACCCATTGAGCGCAGATCTCTACATTTGTATCTTTCAAACGAGCTGCTTTATATACAGCGCTTTCCAGATTATCGCTCAATGCTGCAACCTCGGGACTCAGTATCCCTCTATTGATTTCTGTGTCGAATGCAGCTACTGGAGTGCCGCAAGAAATAGATTCAATCATCACAAGTCCAAATGTATCTGTGATGCTAGGAAAAACAAAGCATGAAGCGTTTGCATAGAGTGGGGGTAGCTCCATCTGTGTTCGCGCACCCAGCCAGTCTACACGTGGATACTCTTTCTTTAACCATGGCAATTGAGGCCCGTCGCCCACAACTTTTTTACCATAAGGAACATCCAAGTCTAGAAATGCTTGCAGATTTTTTTCTGCACTAACTCTGCCCACATATAATATATATGGAACGCCTGTCGGTTTGATGTGTGAAGTATTAAATATATCTGTATTTACACCGCGAGACCACACAACTGTATTGTGTATATCATAACTAGCCAGCTCATCTTTCATAGCTGGAGTAGTGACAAATACATTAGAAGATGCCCCATGAAACCAACGTAGATAAGCATAAGTTAGTTCTTCTGGCAAACCTATTAGATTCTTGATATATTCTGGAAACTTTGTATGGTAGGCAGTAGTGAATGGAAAGTCGTTCTTTTTACACCAACTGCGAGCGATCATTCCTAGAGTACCTTCTGTTGCAATATGAAGTATATCTGGTTTAATATATTGCATCAATTTGGAAAAGAGTAGTGCTGATTGAACTGGCTCGGCAATTTGTATCTCTGGATAAAACCAGAGTGGGAAGGTAGTAAAGTACTCAGAGTTTATAACATGAACTTCATACCCTCTATTCTCTAGCTCTCTCTTTGTGTTGAGTAGGGTTACTACGACACCATTTATTTGGGGCGTCCACGCATCAGTAACAATTACTATTTTCCTGCCCATATATTACCATCCTTGTCAAGGAGATACATCTTGCCATTCCAATCTTCTACAATGCACGTACATGACTCTACCCAATCGCCTGTATTATAATAGGTGATATCGCCTAGTTGCTTTATTGCAGCTTGATGTATATGACCGCACAATATGGCATTATAACCATTCTTTTCACACTCGTGAATAATAGCTAGCTCAAAGTTACTTATGAAATTTACAGCTTGCTTTACGTGCCTCTTTACATTCGCACTTAAGCTCCAATATGGAAGCCCTAGTTTGCGCCGCAACCAATTTAAACTGCTGTTTAATCCAATAAGTATTTCATAACCCCAGCTGCCTAGAACAGCAAGCCAGCGAGCGTAGCGAGTTATACCATCAAACTTGTCGCCATGTAGTACCAATATTTCGCGGCCGTCAGCAGTACGATGCACACACTCATTTACTATCTCTATATCTCCTAGTGTGTAGCCATCAAACTTTCGTAGATACTCATCGTGATTCCCAGGGATCAGAAACACTGATGTACCCTCGGCTGCCTGTGCAATCACATGAGCTAGCACTTCGTTAAACGCAGAGTTCCAATATAGCTTGGCTTGAAGCCGCCAAAAATCTATAAAGTCGCCTACGATGTATAGCTGGTCTGAACTATTGTTTTGTAAAAAGTGAAGTAGCGCCGCTGCCTGTGAACTTTTAGTACCCATGTGGACATCTGAAATCCAGATCGTTCGCCATTTATTCATTTAAATTTTCCTCTGTTTTTACATATATATGATAGCCATTGCCCAGACAGGCATAGCACACTTCATTCTTTCCATCGAAAAGAAAGTAGCCGTGACCTCTGCACGGCTCACATACTTCTTTATGAGTATTGCTGTGTATCTCCTTCATCCACAAACCTCCAAGATTCAATTAGCTCTTGTGTAGAGGCTGGAGTCGTGCGAACCTTTATGCACGTTCCATCAGAAAAGAACTCATTGAACTCGACAACAACCCCATTGAGGAAAGGGGCAATTCTACCCCTTGTCCCTGTAGCTTTATGTTCGACAAGTTGTCCCCATATCATTGTAGTAATAACTCGTATGCATCATCAAACAGAGCTTCCCCCGCAGCCAGCTTAGCCCATCGGTTGGACTTGTAACTTGCAGTCTGTCGTCTTGGAGTAGTATGCCCCACATAGTCGCTCACAGCGTTTAAAACGCCCCATGCAGTGCCTCTAAATCGTTGCAGGTCATCCGCCCCATAGGCTGTGATGATGCCCTGTTTCTGGGCTAATACAGAAGCCTGAGCACGTGGAGTCGAGCCAGTTTCAATAGGGAGTAGAGATTCTAGAATTTCGTTGAAGCGATCTGGCGACACAGGCTTTTGAGCCAAGAAATCTGCTTCTTCTTCGAGTCGCACGATGTAGCGATCCGCTAATTCTAGTGTTGATTGGGCTGTGTTTAGTCGTGCATTGATATCGCCCACATGGGGTGTGGACCAAGAGCGTCGCGCCCCACGTAGTGCAATGTTCAGAGTGTTCTGGCACACGACACGAATAGGCGTCATTAGAACGCGCACAGCACCTGTACCATCGTGAGAGTTAATAAAGCATAGATAAGGCTCAAAGGCATCACCTAGAAGGCTCATAGAGCGGTTCATGCGTGCCAACATCCAAACTTGACGCCCACCCTTTAGACTTCCCGCAGTTTCATATCGCACGTCACCATCGCCCACAAGCAAATCTGTGAAGGCAAAGGCTTCGTGATTCTGTACGATTTTATATCTGTCTGATACGATGCCCAGTAAAGATTGGTCTGAGCTGCGTATATTACCTACATAACCATCTACTAAGAGTTTGACTCCTTCGTGTTCTAAATAGATGGGCGTTGGATTCACAGTCCAGTCTAGACCGCTGCGCCTCAAGGCTTCTGCTGAATTTGGAGCTTCGTCTAAAACTTCGCCTAATCCATGCCATGGCTTTTCCCGAACTGTGAACATTGTTTCGATGTTTGCTGGCACACTACTCACCTACCCCTATAAGAGTTTCTAGCTCATACTTTACTTGCTCTACATCTGATTCGTCGAGTAGGCGCCGCAGCCTATTCAACTTGTACGCTAGGGCCAGTAAATGCACCCTAGCATCGTCGTATTCACCATCATCTAGTGCATTGCCTAGCATGAATAGTTCGCTCATACAAGAATATATTTCTTAGGCGAGCCGCCAAGGTCTGTAAGGAAGCCAGAGTCTACTAATTTCTTGATACGAGAAGGAACTTGTCGAGCAGTAAGACCGTCGATGAGTGGACTCAAATCTTTGTTTTGGAATTCTGTTGCGTCAAAGTTCTTGCGAATGACGTCAAGGATACGGTGTAGCTCTGCGTCATTGATTTTTGATTTAGGTTTGCTCTTAGTTGTAGGGGTTGAGCCGCCCTGCCAGCTAGCAAGGGGAGCTGTGTCAGCGTTAATGTCTAATTGAGTTACCAAGGTGGAAACATCCTCTCCATGTAAATTATTAATATTGTCTAATAAGAATTGCTTTTGTGCATCACTCATATTGTAACAACCCCCTCATTGCAGCGATTACATAGCTCCTGTGCGGCTTCGATACTATTAAATCTGATTAGTAGACCTAGGTACTTGTTGGTAATACCAGAACGATTAGTTTCTATTTTTACTGCAGTACCATAGGTCGTTTTTAGAAAATACACATAGTCGAATATAGAGGAAATCTTCAATGCTCGTGCTGGATACTTCCATGTGTCGAAGTTGTGATAGTCCTTACGACGAACTACATAATGATATTCTCCAAATAGAGTGGGCGGGACTTTGTCTACCTCGTACATTGAATTTCCTCCTAATTAATTATTATATAATAATTATATCATAGGTTAGTCATTCTGTCAATATCAATTATGATCAACTGTACGAAAGGAGTAGTGAGCACGCTCATATAATGAGTGGAGGCCCAGCGAAATTTAAAGCGACCCGAAAAGAAAGAAAAGATAAAAAGTTGGCGGCCCAGCTTGAACGATCTCATACTTGTAGGAACATTCCTATAAGTAGCATGGTTAGGACAACACCAGAGAAGATTAGTACCAAGCTGGGGATGATGCGGTCAGTCCAGCGTTCGCTGTATTTACCCTTAGAGATTTGAGTCATGACCTCTAATAGGATGTCAGCGGTTTTTGTGTCTTCTTGTTTTAGTAGTTCTTGTACGTGATAGTTGAGGCCGCGCAGTAGTCTTCTGCGATTGATGGTCATTCTACGTCTACCTCCACAGTAAGTAATCTGACGTCAACAGCGTCAGATGTTTGCTTTAGCTCTGTTAATAGTTGGGCGTACTTGAATTCAAAATATGTGTCTAGTTCTTCTTTATCAAGGGAGAGAATGAAGTCTTCTGTAGACCCTGTGATATGCCACTTGAATTGTATCTCGTTGGTGATAGTGATTATCGTTCTCACACCCTATGTGAATATTTGTTGTAGGTCTGCGCCTTCTGCTTCTTTCTGGCGGATGTAGTTTACAAAGTGTTCTTCACCAAATTCAGTTGGGCCCACATGGCCGAACTGCATACCTGTATCACAGTACATTGGGATTCCAGCTTCCTTGAGCTTGTAACAGAATGTCAAGTCTTCGCCTAGGCCTGGCATTGGATCAAAGTAGGGGCCCTTCACCTTATCAAATACTTCGCGGCTGATGTAGGCACATGCCATACCCGCGCCCTCAATCTCTAAAAGAGTGTTGTTCTGATATTGGATGGGGACTTGTAATGCGGGCTTGCCATCTTCGCCAATATCTACTTTTGTATAAAAGCATGGCTGATAGGGTGGAACTCGCTTAAACGCCTTTGCTGTAACAAAAGGCTTTTTAAAGTAAGCTAATCGATCAACTGCCTCGTGGTGAAAGGTCATGTCGCTGTCGATCATTACAAGTGCATCATGTCCTGATTTTAGAAAAGCCTCAACAATACTTTCACGAGCTTGGTACACTAGTGAGTTTTGTACGAACATAAAATCGTAGCTATTGTAAGTTGAGCGATGATTGGCTAGCCGCACAAAACTGATGAATGTAGGTAGCTCGACTGGTCGATGAACAGGTGATGCAATTAAAATCTTCATGTGTTTCTCCTTTATTTGTTATTCTGATAGGACGATGTGCAAGCAAAAAATGACAAGAAAGAAAAAAAGAAAAGTCAACAAGCACATCTATCCTTTCATTATATCATAATTATTATGTTTTGTCAAGGTTCCCACTCGGGAATATTGGACTGTTCATATATATACTTATCAGCAACCTCAAAGTTTCGTCGTCCATCAACGCTGTATAGTGTGCTGTCGATGAGGTAGCCAGGGTTGCTCTGGATGCGATGCGCAGTCCATGCAGGGTCAAACCATATGATGCGGTTGTTGGGGTAGGCGTAGAAGTTACCATCTTCTACTTTGAACACGTGGGCACATTTGTGTTCGGGAGTTTCGCTGAAGTTGGTATCGAGAATGCTTTTGTCTTCCCAGCCCCAGTCGAGCGTGAACATATAGTCGCCCCAGAGTTTGAGGCCGCTAGGTGTGAGTAGCTGGCCGCGCAGTCCGCCCAGTCTGTTGCGGATTTGCACATTGATGTAGGGCGAGAGACAATCCCAATAGTATACTTCGCTTAGTGGTACTGGCTTGGCGTCCTTGCTCCAACAAAAGGCGTTTAAGGGACGTCGGGTCCAGTTGACACCGTTTTCAAGGAAAGCCTCAAAGAGGGGCACACGATGCTCAATAGAGGCCACAGCGTGCACATCGCACAGACTGAACTGGCCCCAACCCTGAGTATGATTGTATAGGTATTCATTGCGGATGTAGCAAGTAAATGGTGGTAGTGAGTGATTAAGATATGCCAAGTACGAGTCCCTCCCTCTTACAGGCTTCCCATGTGGCGCGCCCGTCGCTATAGCCGTCGGTGCTGGGGCGAGCCATGAATGTGCCGTCAAAGCCTGCGACAAACTCACGAGCATAGTTATAGTCCAGTCCTAGTAGTTCCGCCATGCGGTCTGTTTCATAGTCTACGTTGCCCATGACATTCCATAGATTTTTCCCATGTATGTCATATAGGAGGGCGCCCAGTCCGCACGCACAGCCCACATCTTCTTTGTATAGCTCGTGTTGGCGTGCCCGCAACCCTGTGCGCTCGTAGACTTCTAGGATAGAGTTTACAGTTATCATTAGTTGCACCACTTTCTTCTATAGATTCTTTCTATAGTGTCTATAGCTTCGTCTTCAAATTCCTCTACGTCTATCTCTTTGCCGCAGGTATCGCAGAGGGCATACTTTACTTCTACTTCTATTTCCCTTTCGTTGAAGGTGAATATTGTAGTTTTCTTTTTTACATGGTAGTGTACTTCGCATTTACACCATTCGCAAAATATAATAGTCACTCTCCCTCGCGCAGATGGGAGGCCAGCATCCATAGAGCAAAACCTGTTACGATAATACCTAACATAAGTAGAGCGGACATGGGCATCAATCCTTTCTCATTCTCTGAAATCTTTCTTCTTCTATGATTCTAGCTATAACAGTATCATTCCATAGTTTGATGATCTTGTCAACCTCATCGTGCAGGAAGTTTAGTTGGAGATGAGCGGGCGATTCGTTCTCATCTAGCCATGTAACTCTACCCTCTAGCTTTGAGAGAAAACGAAATTGACCCATTCGCCGCGCTATATCATCAGCGTACTCTTTAAGTACTTCTAGTTTCATACGATTCGCTCCTCGATGATGTCTAGGGCTATGTGCAGTCCGCGCAGTATGCCTCTAAAGTAGTTGAGCTCGCTAGTGCGGTCAAAGGCGTGGCTGCGCACGATGTCAGTATAGAAGTCTGAAGGAGAGAAGCCTTCTTCTTCAATGAGGTGCTTTTGTAAGTCACGGATATATATTTCTATGATGTTTGATTCATCCATAATTTCTTCGACTGATGCTTTAGGGCTTAGCATGTTACACCTCCGTATAGTCGTCTATCCATCTCAAGAAGAAGTATAGTAGTGCTGCAGGGACTATCATAATAACTAAATCGAGTATGTGAACCCCACCTTCCTCAAATACTCTTGAGCCCTTTCCCTTTCTGGTAGAGGGGCATCGGCATTGCATAATAGGGCCACAAAGAATTCATCTAGAAAATCTTGGACTTGTTCTATATCCACTTTACCCTTCCTCCTTTAAAATATCCATAGCTATACGTAGACCTTGCTTAACACCCTGTGCATACTTCACATCACCTTCTGAAACTATATCAGTAAGAAATTCTGAGCGAAGGCGACCATTCTTATGGGTTGCAAATTTTATTAATTCAGTAAGAAATAAGTCAGTTTCAACATACTCTTTTGTAATTTTATCTAGTCCACTCATGCCTCATCATCCTCACTCCACGTAGGGTTATTACGTATTAATTTCCCTGCTTTATCTAGTATTCCAGCACGCTGTAAAAAGCCTAGGGACTCTTCGGGTGACTCGTAGGGGATTTGGGCTGTGTATTGATCCATACGCTCTAGGAGTCTATTATGTCCATCTAAATACGTGCGCCAGTGCCTCATAGCATTTTTTTGTACTTGTCGTGCAATCACACGATCGAAGTCTATGAGAAGACGCTCGGCTTTCTCACGAGCTTCGTATGATGTGTCGCCGTCGCATAGGACTTCTAGCATATTATTGTTGTTCTTCGATGTCCATGACTCCATCTGTATCCCTCGCTAACTTGATCGCATGTACGTCTTTTTTCAGATGTTCAATCCAGCGGATACATACAGCCGCAGTTTGTATAAGTGTGTCACGCAGATACTCATCTCTGCTTTCTTGGTAAGCGTAGGCAACCTTGCCTACTTTTTCTGTGAGGATAGCCATCATCATGTTGTAGGGGAACGCATGTCGTTTGTCTTGATACTTGCGCTCCTCAATGATCTCATTCGCAATATCGTTCCAAATGAATTGTAGTTCTTCGGCAGTTATACCCTTGCCTTCGCCAGTTGCTTCACTTGTCATATTAAAATCCTCCAAATTCTAGTATAGATAAATATATTAATCCGAATACCAAAGCTGAGTAAAGTCCTATAAGAATTGCTCTCTCTATTTTCTGCATATTAAAATCCCCAGAAGTGTAGAGTGCGCTGCTCGGTGCCGCATTGTACAAGTACGCTGTGCGCGCCCAGTATTTTAAGAATTGTGAAAGTTGTCATACATTCTCCTTAGATGGATTTGTTGGCGCAGGGCGAGAGCCATGCGTATATAGATGAATGGAACATGCTTATATGTCGAAGCCAACATCTGCTAATTCGCCCTCGCTCATCTGAACTGTGTGAGTAGCCGCAACTGTACTACCCTTGTAATAGTCTACCCGCACAACTGCTGTATGGGGATCGAGGAAGTTCACGATTGTGAGCTTGTATGTTTCATCCTCTACATGAAACTTGCGGGTCTGCCCTAGGATATGCTCTCTCATGCGAGCACTACCTCCTTGTCGAATGAGTCAATGAATTGACGGAATTGTGGGACTAGTGTAGAGCTGTCATAGTGCTTAGTGTATGGGTTGTGTAGCTTGTGGCGTAGATGAGTCATGAAGTAGAACGAGCGAATGAAGAAGACAAAAGAATTTGAGTCGTTGACTCCAATTTTGATCTGTGACTTCGGCACCCAGAGTAGGCGACCCTCGCCACGAAACGCAATAGCCTTATCAGTTTCTTTCTCGAAAGTAAAATTGAGGGCTTCACAAGAAACGTATTTCATAGGGAACACACTCCTTATTTTTTATTATATAATAATTATATCATAGGATAGTGTGTTTGTCAACGCACAGTATGAGTA
>Ga0247839_1005271_pt1 | contig 15830 bp, 9 predicted proteins | sample LaCruzMarch2015__6_FD_192405 | JGI IMG/M metagenome (GOLD analysis project Ga0247839, IMG submission 192405) | Freshwater microbial communities from meromictic Lake La Cruz, Castile-La Mancha, Spain - LaCruzMarch2015_16m | ecosystem: Environmental > Aquatic > Freshwater > Lake | place: Spain... | reverse complement strand
TGAACAGGAAGCTGCGATGCGACGGCGGCGCTAGACTAGGGCTAGTAGGAGGTGCCTAGCTGTGTCGGTTGTCGCTAATGTTGCCATTAATGTTGACAGCCGTGGTGCTGTCGGGCAACTTAAAGCAGTACAGCAAGGCGCAGTAGCAACTGACAGAGCTGTTTCTGGTTTACTTAAAACGGTTGGCAAATTAGCGATTGCACTTAGTGCAATGCAAGCCGTTAAATTTGTATTTGCCAAAACTGCTGAACTTGAAAGTCAAACACGTAGCCTAGAAGTATTAACAGGCAGCGCAGCAAAAGCAAAACAAATTATTCAAGAATTGCAGCAACTTGGGGCTGTAACACCATTTACTAGTACTGAATTAATTGATGCAGCTAAACGCTTGCAAGCATTTGGCGTTGAAACTGAAAAAGTAGTTCAAACTACAAGACGATTAGCTGATGTTTCTGGCGCTACAGGCGCTGAACTACAAGGGCTAGTTACAGCTTACGGCCAAGTGCAAGCTAAAGGCAGACTGCAAGGCGAGGAACTGTTGCAGTTCCAAGAGCGCGGCGTTGCGTTGCAGGGTGAACTGCAAAAGATGTATGGGTTGTCAGGACAGAAATTACAAGAAGCATTAAGCAAAGGTCGCATTAGCTCAGAAGCTGTTGAAGTTGCAATAATAAGGCTAACAAATGCTGGCGGCAAATATGCTAATGGCGCTATTGCACAAAGCGATACATTAAACGGCAAATTTAGCACATTAATGGATGGCATAGAAATGCTAGCCAAGAACATAGGAAAAGTCCTTGAACCGGCGTTGAAAAGAATATTAGATTTAAGCATTACAGTAATTGACAAAATCAATGAGGCAATGGCTGGCCCTGATAAGAAAACAGCCAATAATGAACTTTTTAATACTAGAGCCGAAGTTAAAAAACTTACAGCAGAAATTAAAGCCGCTGAAAAGGCTGGCATTGGCATGTCTAAAGGGGTAGAAATTAAAGGTATTGATGACAACGTACTTATTCCTAGTGCGCCAGTTTTGCCAATAATGAAAGCAGAGTTAACAGAGTTAACTAAAAAGGCAACTTATTTGGAAGGCCGACTTAAAGAATTAAACAAGCCAAAGGCAACAAAAGAAGATGTAAACTTAAAAATTCCTCAACTACTTGAAGAAAAAGGAGCGGCGGATAAAGCCGCAAAGGCAGCAGAGAAAGCAGCAAAATTAGCTCAGAAATTAGCTGAAGATTCAGCACAATATCAAATACAAATTGATGACCAAATATTCAAGAATCAAGTTGAATTAGATAAAATGCGTTATGATTTGCAACGTCAATTGCAAGAAAAGCAACTTAGCAACTGGGTTAATAAATTTACTGGTGCCGCTAAAGAGCAGGCCGGTATTATACAATCAATGGTAATGGGTTCAGCGTCATTTGATGCGCAAATAAAAGAGATAGAAAGCAAAATTAAAGAAGCGCAGCAACGATTACAATCAGGCGCAAGAATGAATCAAGTGCAATCTACTACTGTTGCTGGTGGAGTAGGAGGATTTAGCACTAGCCAACTCAATACAGCAACACAGGCCGCTAGTAAATTTACTGGTGTTGCAAACATGTGTTCGGAATCAGTCAAGGCATTTTATGGCTCACTTGGCATTACTTTACCAGGTGTAACTGCATGGGCTGATACGGTGCGTAAAGCTGGTACTGTAATGACTGATTTTAATAAAATTAAACCTGGAGATATATTAGCTACCGGCAGGCCTGGCGATACACCACATGTAGGCGTTTATACAGGCGGTCAGAATGTATTTCACCAATCTAAAAGCCGTGGCTTAAAAGCTGGTAATTATCCTGATCTTAATTCGTTTAAAGGTGGATATTTTGTAAGGCCAAATGCGGCAAGTGGCGGCGTAGCAGGCGGTGTGCCTGGCGAAAATGTAGATCAAACAAAAGCAGAAATTCAAGGTTTAATGCAACAACTTGTGCTACTTAAATCACAATCAAAATCATTAAAAGCTGAAGATCTAGCAGCAGGAATTTTAGCTAGTACATCTGCATTTAGAGAGCAGACCGCGCAGTTAGGGCTGCAAACTGAAGCATTTACATTGCGCAATCGGTTGCAAATGGAAGGCGTTAAGCCTGAGTTAATAGAAGGTGAACTAAAACTATTAGAAGTTAGACAACAATTAAACGACAGGTTAAAACCTTTTAATGAATTATTGGCCAATGGCACTATGACGCAAGATCAATATGCACAAGCGACTGACGGGATTAAAGTTGCTGCCGAAAACGCTGCAATTGCAATTCAAACATATACCGCAGCCACCGCCGCCGCATCGTCACCAATACAACAATTTATTGGATCAGCTCAAACACAACTAAAAGACCTTGAATCTGTTGCGGTACGTGTGTCGCAAGGCATTGGTGATGCTGTTGGTAATTCATTAACAAAAGGCGTCCAAGGTTTAGTTGAAGGCACTACAACAGCGCAACAGGTATTTGCTGATTTTCTTAAATCTATAGGTGACATCTTGATGCAGGAAGGCACCAAGATGATCGCTACTTATACCGCAATCGCGATAGCAAAATCACTAGCTGGAATGTTTGGTGGTGGTGGTGCGGCTCCTGCTGCGGCCCCTAGCGGTACGCTTCCGCAAACAGATATGTTTAAGTACGTCAACCTCGATGGACTGAGAGCTGCTGGCGGCCCAGTAAGCAGCAACAGCACCTACATGGTTGGCGAAAAGGGCCCTGAGCTATTCGTGCCAAGTTCTAGCGGTACGATTGTTCCAGCGGATGCAACCGAAGCACTTTTAGCTTCTCGCAATGCACTTAGATCATCTTCCACTTCAGGCCCCACCAGTGCATTTGAAGAAAACCGTCAAATGCTTGATGCTAATGCTTCAGTTTCACGCGAACGTTATATTGAAAAAACACTTAGCTCTGGCGCCAGTAGCACAGAAATTAAATACAGTAGAGTTGGTAGTGGCGACTTACCATTTGTAACGGAAGCTGACATGTTACAAGCTAGTCGCACTGCTGCACAAGAAGGTGCTCGAATGGGGCAGCAACGTACACTAGCAGCATTAAAAAACAATCCAGGCGCTAGACGAGCGATTGGTATTTAATCATGATTGCAATTGGCACCTACGTTCGGTTTCAGTTATCTACTGGAGCAGCAACTGGATACGCATTCCAAAATTTTCATGCAAATGAAGCAAGAAATTACCAAGGTGAATCTCATGTTTACGCTGGATTTGGTTTTAGTGGTAGCACAGTTGATTTACAGGGTAGCAACATTCGTGCTTCTTTAGTATTTGCAGTAAGCCAATTACTATTAAATTTTATTCAAGAAGCCGCTGATAGCCGATGGATTATCCGCGTCAATACAGTTTGGTTAGACCCTGATACGTATGATGAAACTAGCAATTATACTGAGGAGACATACCAAGTGACTGGTTATCAGCATGATGGCAGTCGGCTATCATTAGATTTAAGCAGCCCTCTTGACGCTGTGTCAGGTCAAGCTCCACGCCGTGTGCTAAACCAAGCCTTAGTAGGATCACTTCCTGCTACAGGTCAAATCACTTTCGTATAATGCTTAGCCCAAACGACAAACCAATTGCCTTATTGCCTCAAGACAAAGAGTTGATGGCAGTATTAGGCATTAGTGAAGCTGAGTATCGACAATTTTTACGGGCATGTTCAAAGTGCAGCCAAATTAAACCAGGCGAACCCACGTATTTTCTTATCATACCATTTTTAATACAGCTAGCGATTGGTTTGGTATTATCTTATGTCGCAACATTGCTATTTCGACCTAAGGCACCAGGGCAAGCACGTTCAGTTGATATAAGGCAAAATTCTATACCAGGTCAAAATATTGTAGGTCGTTCTGAATATGCACCAAAAGCTGGTTTTGACTCACTGCAAAATGTAGTTGAACTCGGTTCTGCTATCCCACTTGTATATGCAAAACGCGAAACTATTGATGGCATTACTTATGGCGGTGTGCGAGTTAATACTAATTTAATCTGGAGCCAAATGCAGTCGCAAGGCGGCGGCCAAATGCTACGTGCTGTATTTTTAATATCAGAAGCTACTTTAGGTGAAGTTGATCCTGCTCAATTTGCTTTTGGTGACAACATCTTGGGAGGTTATGATTTAGCAGCAGCTAATGACACTAGCAGTCGTATTACTTTATACGTATCAAAAGATGGTGGGCGAATAGTTAGTGCTGATCGAGTGGCAGGACGTACTGCTGCGAATGATACAGGCAATGCAGAAAATAATGGTGGCACTGATGTGTTCCAATCTATTGGAATGAATGGCGAATGGACAACTAATTTCTGCTACGCATCCAAACCAAGCACACAAACAAAATTTGGTGTTTATCAATTAATCGGCAATGGTTTTGGTTTTAGAACGAATCCGCAATTAAGACCTGCCGTAACAATTAAAACGATACCAGCAGGCAAAAAAGAACGTGGTGATGTACAGCTATTATGTTATCCTGATGGCGTTAGCATAGCGCAGCGTAATAAATACAATACATTATTTAGTAGTCGTAGTGGGGTCACGCATAAGAACAATGTTCCCACAAGTGGTGCAGTTAATCTTGCTGTTGGTGATACCATCACTTATACGCTTGAATCAAGCAGTGAATCAAACACAACATTTATTGGCATCCAAGCATCAGGGCCAAGCCATGTTGAAACATGCCGCGATGTAGCGCAAACAGTATCTGGCCGCCAACGTGGATGGGATGATGCTTTAACTATTGGTGAGTTATACAAACTAGGTAGCGCATTACTAGTATGTGAATCACGATCACCTGCTGATGAAGTATTTGCATCTGAAGTGGATCAGGAGCCTGTTGGCGGCGGGCAAGGAATAACAGTTGTTTTGCGTACTGTAAAAGCAGGTCAAGCAGTTCTTAACCCTACTAACGGCACCACAACAGCCACCAGCAGCTCACACCTGTTCAAAGTGGCAATTGCATCATTTGTTATCCCACGATCAGCACAAGTGGTTGAACTGGGTTTACGTAGTGTTGTTGGCATTAGAATTAACGGCCTTTGCAATTTTAGGGATTCATTAAGCCAATCAGAAATAGATGGTCGTGCTTGCTTATATTACAATTTCCAAATATACACACCAGACCAAGTGCTGGAGCTTAGCACTTACCAATCTGGTTCATATAGCGGTGCAGAGATACGCTATTCATTCTTTAAGATTGGCTATCGCATTGCTGGCAGTGATGCTGAATATATTTACTTAGATCAATGCTTTGGCGTACGAGGTCTTACGCAACAAAACATTTATAATTTTATTCGTTTACAAATGCCATCAGTACAACGATGGGAATTTCGCATTGAACCAATAACTGGCTGGGAAATCAGAGCATCTGTTGCCACTGGTAATTTGGAAGTATTAGACGCTAGGGTTAGCGGCTACAGAACGGTTACATCTGGTAATGGTGCAAATATAATAACAGCTTCTTTTAGTGGTGAACCTGTAGCCCGTAGTGCTGATACATTTGCTATTGCTGCTACAAGGGACAAAGGGCTAGGCGTTACGCTAGGAGACAGTAATGATTATGCTGATAGCTACGGTAAATTAGCGGAAGATTATATTTTAGAAGAATTACAAACAACAGCTACATCTCCAGAGCATGAAGTGGTATATGTGAATAGTTTTGCTGTTAATCCAAGTGTACCAACTTACGATGACCTAGCACTGGTAGGTGTTAATCTACGTAGCAATACTGAATTTAGCCAGCTTAGCCAGTTATCAGTTTATGTAAATGAAGGCATCGAAAGCATCCATACATTCCCAGAAGTGTTTGAAGATATACTTACAAACAATCGCTATGGCGTGGGTTCAATTTTAAGTAGCCAACAAGTAGATAGTGCTAGTTTTGCTGAATGTGCCACATGGACTCGCAGTCGCAAGTATTTCTTTGATGGTGCATTAGCGCAGCCAGTTAATTTAAGACAATGGGGCAGTCAAACAGCAGGTTATTTCCTGCTAGACCTTGTGGTGCGCAATGGTAAATTTGCATTGCAGCCAGCGGTATATTTTGATGCACCAGAACCTATAACAAATTTGTATACGGCTGGTAATATTTTAGAAGGTTCGTTTGAATTTGTTTATGGCGATTCAGACCAGCGAACACCAAATCGTGTATCAGTAAAATGGCGGCAAGAAAAAGCAAGCAGTGATGAATCATCCAGAGGTTTGTTTCCGGTTATTCGTGAAATTACCGTAAGGGAAGCAAGCACTCCTGCCGATGCACCATTGGAAGCATTAGATTTAACAGATTTTTGTACTAGCGAATATCATGCAATTGATGTAGCAAAATATCTATGCCGTGGCCGTAGATTAACCACACACTCAGTACGATTCAAAACCATACCATCAGAAGCGGCCCTTGAAGTGGGGCGTTGCTTTAAGCTTGGTCTAGAAACTGTTTCTTATAATCAACCGCGAAATGGCGCTATTGATTCTAACGGTAATATTACTACAACTGAACCATTAGCAGATGGCACTTATACAGTATTAATGTGGCAAGGCAATGGCAACAATCAAATTGACGAAGTGCAGTTAGTTGTACAAAATCAAATTACTCCAATTTATCGTAGTGCTGTATTTTGCGTTAAAGAATCAAGTGTTGAAACACGCGCTTATAAAGTACAAAGTTTAGGATTTGATGAAGATGGCAACATACAAGTTGAAGCCACTTACTTCCCATTAGATGCTGCTGGTTACAGCGAAATTGTAAGTGGATGGGAAGTGCCTAATAATTGGATAATTGAAGGGCAACTTGGCACCAGTGAAGATCCAAGCAATACTACTAGCGCATTTACAGGGGTATCAATTATCGGCCCTGGTACAGTTACAGTCAATAGTGCCAGTAGTTTTAGCGCATTAATTAGCGGTGGTGCAGGCACTTATAGCTATGCCTGGAGTGGAGCGGGCGTCACATTTGGCAGCGCAAGCAGTGCAACAACTACAGTTACAGCTACTAGCTCAGGCAGCAAAACAATTTTATGCGCAGTTACTAAAAGCGGCAGCACATTATCAGCAAGCAAAACAATTACCGCTGTTACGGCTACTACAGTTACATCCATCGGTACGGTGACGATAACAGGAGATGCTACAGCAACTGCAACTGTGGCAAAAAACTATAGTGTTAGTTATACAAGTAAACCAGCAGCAACAGCAGCCGGTTCATTTGTTATAGGTCAATCTTATCAAATTGTTTCTGTTGGCAGTACAGACTTTACCACCATTGGAGCTGCTAGTAATACAGTAGGCGTTGTATTCACGGCAACAGGCGTAGGTAGCGGTACAGGCACCGCAGACTCATTAGGTGTTGTATTTATTACATGGAGCTGGACATCTGCAACAGTTGGAGCAAATGCGGCAATTGTTAATTCAGGAGCACTCCGCGCTACAATTACATTTGATACAGCAGGCACCTATGTGGTGAGCTGTCGGATTAGTTCCCCAACGGCAAACGACAGCCCCATCACCCAAACCAAAACGGTAACTGTAACGTGACGATAGCATTTCCAGCTTTGACGCCTAGCGCTAGGCATATTACATTAGGTCAATATGCAGTGCAAAGATTTGTTTCAATCGCTGGCACTGGTACGTCTAGGATCTATGGATCACAACCATTTAATTCTTCGCTCGAACTGGAATTTGCTAATATTACAGACGCAGAGGTAGTTTTAATAGTACAAGCATACGAAGCAGCGCGTGGATCATACGAGGTGTTAAGCCTGCCGTTGACTATATGGGAAGGCGTCGAGTCTGAAATGCAGGTGCTATTGCAACGTGATTACGTATGGCGTTTTGCTGAGCAACCATCAATCAACTCTGTGGCTCCTAATACCAGTAGCATATCAGTTAGACTAGATGGGCAGAGGGACGGCTAATGGCAGTTTTAACTGGTGCTAATGGCGAACTACGCTACAACGGCATTCGCATTGCGCGATGCAAGGATTTTTCTATTGATGTATCGCGTGACGCTTTAGAGACCACTTCCATTGGTTCATACGATAGGACCTACGTAGAAGGTATGCGAGGTGCTACAGGTAGTGCAACCGTTATTTATGATAAAGATGATGTAGCCACCATGGGATTGGTTAATGATGTTTTTATTAATAATAGTGGCGATAAAGCTGTTTCTATGATTCTAAATACAACAACAGGCAACGCATTACAATTCAGGGCACTTCTTACGCAAATAAGCATTCCTGTATCGGTTGGAGAAGTAGTTGCTTGTAGTGTTAGTTTTCAAATCACGGGACCATTTGAAGGTACGCTCTAATGGCTGTTCTTGGTCATGGCGGTCGATTACGCCTTAAACGAGAAGTACCAGAACCTATTGTTTTAAGATCGGATGATTTGTATGTAGCCTCTAACTCAATTTTTATGCGTAACCCTGCTTTTTGGAGCGGGGATCAAATTACTTTAAGTTGTATTAACGGGTTGCCTATTGATGTAAGCGGCGGTGGCCCAGACTGCCCCGACGGGTATGGCACTTACTGTGGTGGGGATTGGTTTATAGGAAGCAACCGCGATCATATTGTAACTGACGCTAGTAATTTTTACGATGCTAACAATGCAGTACAATTTTATATGCGGCAAGAAGAAAGCGGCATTACCACTAGCATTACCTATTATATTTATAGAGATCAACTGGATCGCATTAGTTTTTATTCAACAAGAGCAGCAGCTCTTAAGGGCGCGACAGCAGAACGCACAACTTTATACAAAGTAGATTTTAATACTCTAAGTGTTTCATCGGCTGGCACTACTGAATACGAAAATGCAATTGCCGTATGTTCTATTGATATTGGTACCTACGCATTTAGTGATGTGCAGGATAAAGCGACATTAATTTCAATCTGTGATTTTGCATCAGACTTTGAGGAGCCCGTAAATTTTGAATACAGCACTGCTTATGTGACATTAGTTGATGTTAACAAGTGGGTGGTACAAGCACAATTAACAGAATGGGCATTGAATTTAACAGCACCTGAAGTAGACATTACTGCTGTAGGTGAAAAGTTTGGTGATTCTGTTAAATCCTTAGTAACAGGCGGTGGAACAATGGACTTTTTAATTGATAGATTAGCAACAGGCGAAAATGAAGCAGATTCAACTGTATTGTTAAATTTACTATTACTAACAGAAAAAGGATGTAAAGCAAGAGCAGAATTTTATATGATCGTAAGCAGGCCCGAAGGTGCTGCTGGGGTGCTGCCTGGTGATTTGTTTTACGAAACTGAACTGCTGGTTACTTCTGTTGCAGTCAACACAAGGGCAACAGAAATAATCGCAGGTTCGCTTAATTTTGTTACAGTAGGAGAGATTGCATTGCGGATGGGTACAAATTGACCAATCCAACGGCATTGTATAGACTAGAGTACAAGTTGGCAATTGTGGCATTATGACCAAGATCGTCCGTGGGGGCCAAAGCGGCGCTCTTGACCACATCAACAGTTCACAATCGGTGTTCAGAACACAGATTGCAGCCTTAACCGATGCCGTCAGACAACTAGGTGGTGCGGCTGAAATTGGCGCTGGTGCTGTTACCAATGACCCGTTGTCGGCTCCTTATGTTTTATATGTAAACCCATTCACGGGCAGCGATAAATTTGTTAGTGGCGAATACAGCACCAATGGCAGCGCCACTCAACGAATTGCATTGCAACGACTTGAATGCGGTTACACCGAAGCACGGCCATTCCGTTCAATCAGTCGTGCCATTATTGAAGCTGGTATTATTACAGCTAAATCTTATTATCAAAATCCTCTTGCTAATGCTGATCTAGTTAGTATCATACTCGCGCCTGGTGTCTCAATCCTGTTAAATGGCGAAGGCAACGCTAGCGTTCCCGAATGGGCATCCGGCAAAGATCCAACTAATAGCGAATTGCAAGCATTTAACCCTGCTGCTACAGGTGGTATTATCTTACCTCGCGGCGTGTCGCTATGCGGAATAGATTTACGTAAAACAATTTTTCGGCCTGATACTGTACCAAGTGTTACTGACGAAACAAACAATACCAGTAACCGACGTGCTATTTTCAAGGTTACTGGTACTGGTTATTATTTTGGATTTACTTTTAAGGACAAAGAGGGAAGCACAAGCAGCCATCATTTACTTAGTTGCTTTGAGTTTGCAAGTAAAAATGAACTTGATGAGTTTTATGCTAAAATTCGCAGTGCTTTTGCAGGCGCTAGCAACACAGGAGGTCTTGATACCGCGTTAGCTGTTACCCGTATCGGCGAATATCAAATTGTTGGCGCACGTCCTTCTAGCGGCGATCAGGGTATTGACACAGATACTACATTATCGGCTAGTCCTTATATTTTTAACTGCTCAATCCGATCTAACTATGGTCTTTGCGGCATTTTTGCTGATGGCAGCAAGGCAACAGGGTTCCGCTCGATGGTGGTGGCGCAGTTTACAGGCGTTAGCTTGCAACGCGATCTTAGCTGTTGGCAAAAATACGACGCTGCACAAAGCCCCATGTGGGGCGCTTATTTTGCTAATTACGCCGCTTATGTCAATGCTAATCCTAATAATGTGCGAATGCACCCTGCCCGGCGTAGTTTTCACATACGTGCAATTAACAGCGCAGTAATTCAAGAAGTATCAGTGTTTGCGATTGGGCAAGGTATTCACCATTGGGTTCAAACCGGAGGCGAGTTAACCGTTACCAATAGCAATAGTAATTTTGGTGGTTGTGCAGCTTTAGCCGAAGGTTACCAATCCACTGCTTATGTTGCTGATGTTAACTGGAACATAGGAACACTGCGAGTTGCCAACAACCTTGCAGAAAAAACTAACAACGTCCGCAAGGTATATTTAGGTACTATTGCAAATGGTGTAGCTGACAATGCCACAACTATTATTCTTACTGAAGCGCTTGCAAACAGCGGTAAAAATCCTGGTGTGCCGCAAATCCTTGATCGTGATGGTTACACGTTACGACATAATTCATATATATGGGTTGAAAATTCACGCGGTTTGGATTACCGTGCTCAGTTAGTAGCCACTCCTTGGAGTAGTGCTACTCCTGCCAATATCGTTATTAGTGGCGCTTTTAGCAACCAAGATGGCATAATCCCTGGGGCCTCAATTGTCAACGACCAAGGATATAACACCGGCCAGACTTGGCCTGCTCTTGCTGGATCGCGCATTTATATTCGACGTGTGCAAGATTCACGCAATACCAATGAGCGGCGCTACTCCTTACGTTGTAATAATACTGATACTACATCACGCACACCTGTGCGCGATTTTATACTTCAGACTAAACCTGGTAGCGGTAGTGTTACCAGTTTAATTCCTGATAGCAATTTAATTGTGGTTTCAAATGCAATAACAATTAGTTCCGATGGTGCGGGCGCAAATCGCTCTGCTTCTGTTGAACTGCGTCGTAATAACTCGCCCAACATTTGGGTTAGCAACACTTTGTATCGTTTAGGGGACACTGTTAAATATCAAAACAAAACATTTAGTTGCGTTGCTCAAAATAAAGACACAGCTTTTACTGTAAGTAATTGGGCTGAAAGTTATGTCCACATGGAGGAGGAATATCGGCCCGAAGATTACTGGAAAAATACACAGCCTTCAATTATATTTAATAATGATACAGACAGTAATGATAATACCGTTAATTGCGGTTACAACTTTACAACTGTATGGAGCACAGATTCCGAAATTCAAACGCAATACCGCACCGCAACAGATTATCGAGGTTTACATTTGTTACTAACCAGCCTCGGTTTTAGTAGCGTTGATTCACACACAATTTTACTCCCGCGTATTGAAAGTAGTCGTGAACGCAATCCAGATACAGCTCTTGATGGTATTGCAGCGCCTAGTGGCGCGGCCACGGCGTGGGACAACTGGGCTATTGAATTTCGTCGCCCTAGTAATATCCGTTTATTCGGCCAAGCTTACGAATGGGCAGGTTATCTTAATTATAGTAAAGCGTTACCTGAATATCAAGGTGAATTAGATCCGCTTAATAAATTTACTTATTATTTTACCAACAAAAATGGTGGGCGTGTTTATGGGAGTGGTTTTAATGAAGATGGTTTTCTTGTTACACCACAGGGGTTGCAAGATGTCGCTACTGGGGCTGAGGTTGCATTTGAAAGCATTGGGGATAGCGATGTACCAATTGACGAAATTGATTTCCCCACTTTTTACGATTCCCTAAATGTAAACAATTTAACGATTAACACGGAACTTAATTTAAATAGTAGCAGTATAAGTGGCACACCGGTTTGGGAAGGCGGTTTTGGGGGGGCATTGCCAGTATTACCAGTTGCATCAACAACGCAAACAGGCATTATTGAAATTGCGACTGCTAGTGAGGTACAAGAGTTCTTACGTAACGATCTTGCAGTTACACCTAACACATTAATCCAAGCCTTGGGTGATGCAATTAAAAGTGTGGTAAATCTGCGCATAAGTTTATCTAGCACCAGTTCGGTGCCAAATGGCAATCAACTTAATAGCACAAATGTTTACATACACCCACTGAATGGTAACGAAGTAGCTTTGTACAGCACCGCATCATTAAGGTGGCAGGTAGTGCGGTTTAATGGCGTTCAGACGATTAGTTTGTCAACAGCTAATAGCGCCAATACTAACTACGACATATATCTATATAACAATGGTTCTGTGTTAACGCCTGTATTGGCACTTGAATATGTGGCGTGGACTAATGACACAACACCGCCAACACGGAGCGTTCAGGATGGTGTCCGTGTACGTTATAACAACCCAAGCCGCCGACTAATAGGCGTGGTGCGCACTACAAGCGCCGGTACAAGTACGATTGATCTTGGTGGCGTAATTGCGGGCGGGTCAAGTGCTGATTACCCTCGCATGTATCTTGCTAATCTATATAATTTATATGATGCCCGTGCTGTATATTTCTTCGGTTCAAGTTGGACCACACTAACGGAAGATTGGGCCGTGCCCCCTGCGGCAATTTATAGTACAGCACCAAGAATCAGCTGGGTCCAAGCTTCTCAAACTTTAACAACAGTATTTATGGACGTATATAATAATACTGGAGGTACTATTCTTATTGCGTATGTTGCTCCAGGTATTGATACCACCTCTTCCCCCCCAACAGACGCTTTTTATGGTGAAACCCAAGGTGATAACCAAACAGTAGGTTCACAATGGGCGCGAGCACTGAGTGCCGGTAAGCATGATGTTTATTACTTATACAAAGCGTTTGGCGGAGGAACGAGTACAATTAACGAACATCCTGCCCATGGCACTATTCTTATCGCCAAGATATAGCAATTTTTGCTGATTCTGTTAGCATGGGCATGGGGCTGGTATAGCCTCCTTGTCCTTTGGAGGTATTCCATGGCTTTACAGATTATTTTAAAAAATTCCAGTGTATCAGGCAACGAGCCTACTGCTGGCCAACTAGCTAATGGTGAATTAGCACTTAACTATCACGCCGATGGTCCATTTATAACCTGCAAGGATACAGCAGGTGTGGTTCGCAAGGTTACAGGCGTATGGGTAAATGCTACAGCGCCTAGTTCGCCAACACCTGGCGAAATGTGGCTTGACATTTCAATTAACCCGGCGCAGTTTAAGATTTACAAAGACGCAGGCGATGCTTGGCTAACGGTGTGAACCAAATGCCCGGTGCTAGACTGGCACTAAACACAGACTTTTATGATCTATCCCGCCACCTATGACATCACCATATTGCAAAACGCAACATGGCGTGGATCATTTCGTGCCACACAAAACCGGCAAGCTTTAACCAGTATTACAATTGCTGGCACCACGCCTACGTTTAACGTTCCATGTCACGGTTTAACAGCAACTACTAAAGTCGTATTTACAGGTGGTGATGACATCCCGTGTGGGTTTTCATTAAATACAGTTTATTATGTAATTGCTGCTGGATTAACTACTGACGCATTTCAAGTTTCCGCAACTAGCGGCGGAGGAACTATATCAGTTACTGGCACTGCATCAGGTGATTTTTATGTTGCAACTCCTCTTGATATAACAGGTTATACCGCTGATGCTGATGTAAAAGGCTTAATTACTAATACATTAGTTGGTACTTTTACGCCAACCATTACTAGCGCAACTGATGGGGCATTTGAATTGGTGATGTCGCCTGCTACATCGCTAGCAATTGAGGTGGGTAGTTATGGCTGGGACGTAAGTTTAACTCAGAGCGGTGGTGAGCGTTATTATTGGGTTACAGGCGTTGCCACTGTTCAACGCACCTATTCACGGACTTAAACCATGGCCGACATACAGATTGCAGTTATTGACGAAAAGGACACGCAGATCGCCTTGGCAGTGCCTGGTATTCAAGGGCCAGCAGGTGCTATTTCTTCAGGAGGTAGTGCAAACCAAGTATTTTATAAAGTCAGTAGCACAAATTACGATGCGGGCTGGACTTTTATTGGTAATGCAAACGTAGATGCATCCGCAGAAATTGCCGTCAGCAAACTAGCAGATGGTTCAGCAAGGCAATTGCTTCAAACTGATGCTGCTGGTACTGGCGTTGAATGGGCCAGCAATATTGACATCCCTGGCACGTTAGACGTTACCAGTGCAGCAACATTTGATAGCACTGTTGCTGTAACTGGGGCACTAACCAAGAGTGGCAGCAATGTAGTAACCGTTGGTGACACTGGCACGGTTACCAGCACGATGATTCTTGATGGGACGATTTCAAATGCTGACATAAACGCATCTGCTGCAATTGTAGATACAAAACTTGCTACTATTACAACTGCGAGTAAGGTAAGCAACTCTGCTACTACTGCCACCAACGCCAACACTGCATCTGCAATTGTTGCCCGTGATGCAAGCGGTAATTTTACGGCTGGAACGATTACAGCAGCATTAACCGGTGCTGCCTCCAGCAACGTACTAAAAGCTGGCGACACCATGACAGGTGCGTTGGTGCACCCCCTTGGTGCTGTTGCCACGCCAAGCATAAGTTTCACAGGCGACCTCAACACTGGCATCTACAGCCCCGGTGCAGATCAACTAGCGGTAGCAACTAATGGAGTTGAGCGCGTTGAGTTTGGCAACACCGAAGTGGTGTTTAATGATGGCGGTGCTGATGTCGACTTCAGAGTTGAAGGTGACACTAAAGCTAATTTGTTTTTTGTAGACGCTGGTAATGATAGGATTCAAATTGATGGCCCAATTGGTGTAGGCGGGGCAAACTTTGGTACAGCAGGCCAAGCCTTGATTAGCAATGGTTCTAGTGCCGTTCCTACATGGCAAGACTTAAACACCGCTGTATTTGGTTGGGATCATGATAATGATACCTACGGTTTATATCTTCCAGGAACTAGCATTAGCACTGGTGCATTAAGTGGCACTATTAACATTGATGTACAATCAAGGATACGTCGTTGCGTAATTAACAACTCTGGGGTAGTTCAGTATTACTTAGATGCTGATGACAGTACAAATAAATCTGCCGATTGGTTGCGCATTGTTGAAACCGAATCATTAGCAACAGCATACACTGGAGCACCAGCAGCAGAAGTGACTAATAGTTTGTTACGTGTTGGTGTGCCCGCATGGGCAGCAGGTACATTTACTCGCGGACAGCGGGTTACAAATGGTGGTTATCTATGGGAATGTGTTGTCGCAAGTTCAACTGCAACACCAGCAGCAGGTGCTGTAGCGAGCGTACTCGATGGTACTGACGGTCAGGTCGTAGTAGAAATTCCTGCATTTAGTGTGCGTTATGGTTTTATAAATGGTGTACATACGCGTGAAGTGCG
>Ga0247839_1005268_pt1 | contig 15840 bp, 16 predicted proteins | sample LaCruzMarch2015__6_FD_192405 | JGI IMG/M metagenome (GOLD analysis project Ga0247839, IMG submission 192405) | Freshwater microbial communities from meromictic Lake La Cruz, Castile-La Mancha, Spain - LaCruzMarch2015_16m | ecosystem: Environmental > Aquatic > Freshwater > Lake | place: Spain... | reverse complement strand
GCGCGCAACACCTTGACAGCCGCTGGATTATCCAGAAGCGACAAGAGCATGTGTTCCACGGTCATGTACTCGTGGTGCTTCTCGCGCGCCTCTTTGAAAGCGCGATTCAACGTGAACTCAAGCTCTTTACTCAGCATCGGACTTGTCCAAGCGGGGTTAGGGAAACCAAATATGTTTGCCTTGGCGCCGCCTGGCGCCACGGTTGGGTCTCGCCCGAGCGAGGCACGCGCAGCCTGACTGTCGGCATCACGCTTCCTCCATTGTACACATCAGCGGGTGCTGATGACTGCGGGCGAAGTCGTTGACCTGTACCACCTTGGTCTCGGCGATGTCTTTCGTATAGACGCCGCAGACCCCCACGCCCCGCGTGTGCACATGGAGCATGATCTGTGTCGCCTTTTCCCGGTTCATCGCGAAAAAAGTCTCCAGCACTTGCACCACGAACTCCATAGGGGTGTAGTCATCGTTCAGCAACAACACCTTGAACAACGGAGGGCGGCGCAATTTCGGTCGCGCCTCCTGCACCGTCAGCCCGGATTCACGTTCCTCGTTGGGATTTGCGTTGCTCATGATTCGGGATTCTAGACAAATTTCGCCTGAATGCGATGGACATTATGACCCCCGGTCACGCTCCGTGAAAAACAGAGAGCGTCGGCGTCCCGATCCGGACCGCGCGCCGACCCGGCTGCCGGACGCGCCATACTGGTGCAGGACGACCGGACGCGCATCCTGTTTGACCAACCAAATCAACTCACTATACTAGGGACGTATGGCGCCGCTCGCCGGATTCAAGGTATGGCGCCATGCCAAACAACAAAGATTACACCGAGCGAACCTCGGAAACCCCGGAGGAGTATGTTTCAATGATCACCGGTATTGTTAAGTGGTTCAACAATGCAAAGGGTTATGGGTTCGTCAAACCCGATGGCCGCGAGGAAGACGTGTTCGTACACTTCTCCTCGATCGACATGGATGGTTACAAGACCTTGAGAGAGGGCCAAAAGGTCGAGTTCGAGGTCAGCCAGGGGCCAAAAGGTCTGCACGCTGCCGCGGTCCATCGCGTGAGCTGACAACCCTCACCCCGTCGGTTGTCTGACGACGGGGCGGCCGGACCAACGGGCGTGCCGCCAGCGCGGCACGCCCGTTTTTCACCACTTACATCTCGGCGATGACCGCTTCGCCGAATCCTGAACAACTGACCTTGGTGGCGCCGGGCAACAGCCGCTCCAGGTCGTAGGTCACCGTCTTCGCCGCAATGGCACCCTCCACGCCCTTGATGATCAGATCGGCCGCTTCGACCCACCCCATGTGCCGCAGCATCATCTCGGCCGACAACAGCAGGGAACTCGGGTTGACCTGATCCCTACCCGCGTACTTGGGTGCGGTTCCGTGCGTTGCCTCGAACATGGCCACCGAATCCGACAGGTTGGCGCCAGGTGCCATGCCGATGCCACCCACCTGAGCGGCGAGCGCGTCGGAAATATAGTCGCCGTTGAGGTTGAGGGTCGCGATCACGGAATAATCCTTGGGCCGCAACAGAATCTGCTGAAGGAACGCATCCGCGATCACGTCCTTGATCACGATCTCCCGGCCGGTTTTGGGACTCTTGAACCGGCACCAGGGACCGCCATCGATTTCCACGGCACCGAACTCGGACTGCGCCAGGTCATAACCCCACTGTTTGAAGGCCCCTTCGGTGAATTTCATGATGTTGCCCTTGTGCACCAGGGTCACCGAGGCACGATCGTTGTCGATTGCATACTGGATCGCCTTGCGCACCAGGCGCTCGGTCCCTTCACGCGAGACCGGTTTGACGCCGATGCCGGAAGTCGCCGGGAAGCGGATCTTGGTCACACCCATCTCGCGCTGCAGGAAGTCGATGACTTTCTTGACCTCCGGCGTGCCCTCCTGCCACTCGATACCGGCGTAGATGTCCTCCGCGTTCTCCCGGAAGATCACCATGTCGGTGTGCTCGGGCTCCTTGAGCGGACTCGGTGTTCCCTTGAAGTAGCGGACCGGCCGCAGGCAAACATACAGGTCGAGTTGCTGACGCAAGGTGACGTTGAGCGAACGGATGCCGCCGCCCACCGGAGTCGTCAGCGGCCCCTTGATCGAGACCACGAACTCCTTGACCGCCTGCAGGCTTTCGTCCGGCAGCCACACATCCTCGCCGTACGTGCGGGTGGACTTCTCGCCGGCGTAAATCTCCATCCAGTGGATGCGGCGCCGGCCCCCATAGGCTTTGTGTACGGCCGCGTCGGTCACCGCGATCATCACCGGGGTGATATCGATGCCGATGCCGTCGCCCTCGATGTAGGGGATGATGGGTTGGTCGGGAACCGACAAGGAAAAGTCCGGATTTACCTGGATCTTCGCGCCGTCCGCCGGGATTGTTATCTTCTCGTAGGCCATCGTCGGTACTCTCTCTGGGTCGCCGTAAAGCTCAATCCTACCATCCCAGCGCGGTCAGCGGTGTTCGTCCGCACCGAGCTTCTGTGAAGCACTGCTCAGCAGCCCGCCGGTACCGCGTGCAATAGTGTTACCGAGCATGCGTATGGCGCCGCCCCCTCGCACCCAACCAGGACGACGGCGCCCCCCATGGTCGACGCGCTGCACGCGAGCATCCAACAAAATCTTCTTCAGGTAGACGCACATGATCTGGACCTTATTCGCTCTTTTCGCCGCTATCGTCATCGGCGGCCTCCTGGCGATCTTCTGGTGGACCCGGGACGGGTTCTCGACCACCTGGGACGAATCCTGACCCGACCGGGGCACCCGAGAACCGGAGCCTGCTCGAGGCCCCCCCGTCGATCGCGCCAGGGCCAGGGTCGCGCAGCACCGCGACACGGGATCCGCGGATCCACCTGACGCGCCTACTGTGCTAGCATCCGGCCTTTTAACGCGCCCGGCGTGGGCGCGCTTGGGTTGCGCCTGTTCATCCAGAGGATCGAGTCATAGTGCGTTCGTTCGCGACTGTCAGCATCGTGACACTCGGCGCCTGGTTATTGGCCGGGTGCGCCGGGACCATGGATTCGGATGGCTTCGACACCAGCCAGCGCCCGCAACTACTGATCCCCGGAGCCAGTCGTGACGAGGTCAAGGGTCTGGCCATGGGTTCCGCGCGCGCGAAAGGCTGGACCATCGTCAGATCCACGAATGACCTCCTGGTCGTTCAGCGGCCGGTGGACCCCGCCTCGCCGACCGCCACCGCACTCGGCGCGGCCGGCAGCGCACCCCCGCCCGTGATCGAGGTGACCTCGGCCTTCACCGAACAGTCGGACGGGGTCAAGGTCGCCCTGCGCGCCACCTTGGTCAGTCAGCCGCCGGGCGAGCGAGCGCCCCAACGCATCGACTACACTGACAATTATCGGGATGCCTTGAAGCAATCGCTCGAGTCGCTGCGTTCGAACTGGGACGCAAACGGGCAGCGCGTCACCAACGCCATCCCGCCGCAAACGGCCGGCGCCACGCGCTCCGGCGCCGATCCGGCACCTGCGCCGGCCAACAACCCGTTGGTCAAAGCCTGGGGAGAGACAGTGGCCGCAGAGACCGCGGCTACACCGGGGGCGACCGGCGGTACCGTCGCTACCCCGGCCGACAACCCGCGGGTCAAAGTCTGGGGAGAACCCCTGACCGAGGGGACCGCGACCACACCGGATGCGACCGGCGGTACCGTCGCTACCCCGGCGGCCACGCCGACGCCGACGCCCGTGACGAGTCCCGCCCCGCGATCGACCGAGACCACCCGCTCACCCGCCCCGGTGATTGACGGCAGCAGCGCGCTCACGGCCACCCGCCCGCTCACCCTGTCGGTGCCCATACCGGCGCCGACGCCCGCACCGCTCGCCCCCCAGGACAACATGCTGACGCTGAGCCAGGCCGGCGGCACCGGAACCTGGGCCTACTATGCCGAGCAGTACGCGCGCTTACGCGGATGCACCGTCACGGATAGCGGGTCGCAATTGATCGAGACCCGCGCTGACGGTGAAATCCACAAGGTGTCCTGTGTCGATGCCGAAAGTTACCTGCTGAAATGCGAGAACGGGGTCTGCCGCGCATTGGAATGAACCACCAACTGCGCAGTCGTTCGCCGCACGGCCCCCGGTCATGAGCCGCCGCCCTCGCGTGGGAACCGGACAATGGGCGCGGCCGGATCGGCTGCCGCAAACCGCGGCGACCGCAGCGTTGCGGGCAAGACCACGCCGCTTATCCTTACTCAGCGCAATACTGGCGCTCACCGCCGTCACCCTGACCCAGGGTGCCGCGCCCGACGCGGGCATCGCCAAGGTCACCATTCGCACCGACGGCGGCACCGTCCGGGTGGAACTGACCGCCCCGGCCTTGACCCTCGTGGGGTTCGCCGGGGACCCCGGCAACGCGGCCCAACGCGATGACCTCACACTCGCGGCGGAGAACCTCCAGTCCGGAGACGCCCTCGTGCGCTTCAACACCCAGGCGCGGTGCCTGCTGGAAAGCGCCAAGGTCGACGTCGATCCACGGGTGCGTCAAGGCACGGCCGACCTGGGGGCAAGTTACCGCTTCGGCTGCGCCCTGCCGGGCGAACTGCACTCCGCCGCCATCGGACTCTTCGTCGGCTTTCCGGCCCTGCGGCAGGTCCATGTCCACTACACGACGGCCCAAGGGCAAGGCGCGGCCATCGCGACCCCGAGCAACCCGATCGTCAACTTCATTCCACTGCATTAAACCGCGCCCAGCGCGGTATGTGATGTTTTTGGATGAGATCGGCCCCGGCAGACTCGACGATTGCTGGAGCCGGCGCGGTTTAGTTTGCGGCGCTTGACCGCCACGCCTCCCGGATCTAGCGTTCCCGGGGTTAACATCAGGAACAAACCATGGCCGCAGTCACCTTTGACACCTTACGCTTTGCCATCCAACGTCTTTTCTGTTGGGGTGGGATGTAACAAATCCAGGCTGGATGTCGTCTGCTGTCCCATGCTTCCCCTGCCCCGATGGGGGCGCCCCGTGGTCCAGGTCTCCGCCCTAGCCGAGCGCACCGACCATCACCAGCCGTTGCGCATCGGCATGTACCGCTCGCACATCGCGCCCGACGCGCCGCGCCAGCTCGCGCACCCCCAGGGGACCGGCGCCTGCGAGCGCCTTGAGGATGGCAAAGCGGTTGCTGGTGAGGGTATCGAGCAGCGCCTCGGCGGTATCAAACAGATAGCGCGGCGGTTGGGGTTCGCCGCGTTCGACGGCGGCAATGGCGTGCGCGATCCACGCGTCATGGGTTTCGACCTCAATCGTCAAGGTATCCATGGGTCTGTCTCCAGTGTTGCAGCGCGCGGCCAAAATCCGCCAGCAAGAGGGGGAGGTCGCGAAAGCGGTAAGGTGTTTCCTGGTCGTCGCAGTGCTTGTGGTCGCCCTTGCCGCGCTCGTTGTCATACCGCAGCACGCACCGGTCGTTGGCGACCAAAGCCAAGCGATGCTGGTGCGGCGGCGGCCGACCAAGCGCGGATCGTCCGCGATTGGCTCAGCCTCGCGCTACCTGACTGGCCGGTGCGGCTGCGCGCTGGGGGCGGTGACGCGTGGGAGGTGGTTGTTGGGCAGTGCGAGGATTACTGATCGGCTGAATAAGGAGGTTTCAGCAAGGATTCACGAGACACCTTGCGGTGCACTACGCGATCGATGACGCCCGGTACGGACGCCCGGCCGTAACAGGTCAGTGGTCGGTCAGTTCCAGCCGCCGTTCAATCCGCTCGATTCGTACCGTCAGCTTGTCAATGGTGACTTGGTGCCGTGCGTCGGTCTCATCGCCATAGGCAACTTCCCGCTTCACCAGACTCATGCCGACCTCAAGGCTCGTCATCCGGTGTTTCAAGTCGCTTACGTCATCGGCAATCTGATCAACCCGGCCGCGGATGTGGCGCAGGTGTTCCAGCACCAGGCTTTCAATGTCTGCGGTCATCGTGGATTCTCCAGGGTCAGGGACGAAAAGATATTCCCATTCTGGGAATATAACCGCCGAAAACGAAAACAGCCGGTATACGCTCATCACGCAACCGGCTGTTTTATTTGGTGGGTCGTGTAGGATTCGAACCTACGACCGATGGATTAAGAGTCCACTGCTCTACCAACTGAGCTAACGACCCGAATCATGCGAGCCACGCAGTTTACTGATTGAAATCAGGTTGTCAACCTGATTTGACTGCGCGACACCTTGAATGGTGGGGTGGACGATGGGGATCGAACCCACGACCACAGGAGCCACAACCCTGCGCTCTACCAACTGAGCTACGTCCACCATTGACTGACCGACATCGGACTGAACGATCAGGGCACGCCCCTCGCCAGTCGTCGAATTGGCGCGCCCGGCAGGACTCGAACCTGCGACCCACGGCTTAGAAGGCCGTTGCTCTATCCAGCTGAGCTACGGGCGCCTGCGAGACGTGGAAATCAGGCGTTTGGTCGGGGTAGAGGGATTCGAACCCCCGACATCCTGCTCCCAAAGCAGGCGCGCTACCAGACTGCGCTATACCCCGGATTTGGATACAGTTCCAAAAACGAAGACCCGGAAGAGTACGCGTTTTTTCCGAATCGGTCAACAGGTATCGGCCGGAAGCAGCAATTCCGAATTTGGGCGGCATCGCGCGACCCCTGGTGGATGCGGCGCGCGCGACCGCCGTGCCAAGTCCCTGACACCGAGCGGCGCGCCTTATCCACCCTACAACCGAGCCGGTTTCGTAGGGTGGATAAGCGCAGCGCATCCACCATCAGCCTCACGGCCGGCACGCTGTTGGCAGCAGCCACCAAAATTTAGAACCGCTAAGCCGGAAGTGATCGATGTCCGCGCGAGCTGGTCGGACCGCCAGTCCACCAGCCGCGTCATACCCCGGCCAGCGCCTGGGTAAGATCGGCGGCCAGATCGGCGCAGGTCTCCAGCCCGACCGACAACCGCACCAGGCCCTCGCTGATGCCGTGCCGGGCGCGCTCCTCCGGGGCGTAGGTCGCGTGAGTCATGGAGGCCGGATGCTGCGCCAGGGTCTCGCAGTCACCCAGGCTCACCGCCCGCGTCACCAACTGCAAGCGGTCCATGAAGCGCACGCCGGCCTCATAGCCGCCGCGCAGTTCCAGGGCGATCATGCCGCCCGCGCGCGACATCTGGCGGCGCGCCAGTTCACCCTGAGAAAAGGACGCAAGCCCCGGGTACCAGACCTGAGTCACCGCCGGGTGCGCTTCGAGCAGTTCAGCGAGCGTCTGGGCCGAGGCACAATGGCGCTCCATCCGCAGTTCCAGGGTCTTGAGCCCGCGCAGGACCAGATAAGCGTCCAGCGCCGAGATGCAGGCGCCGGTCATCTCTTTGACACCAAAGAAGCGGATCTGATCGATCATCTCGCGCGTCCCGACCACCGCCCCGGCCAGCAAATCGCCATGACCCCCCAGATACTTGGTCGCCGAGTGCACCACCAAATCCGCCCCCAACTCCAGCGGGCGCTGCAAACAGGGCGTGCAGTAGGTATTGTCGACAATGGTCAAGGCCCCGTGTCGCCGGGCGATGGCGCTGACCGCGGCAATGTCCACCAGGCGCATGTTCGGATTGGCGGGAGTCTCGAAAAAGACCACCCGGGTCTGCGCATCCAGCGCCGCGGACAACGCGGCCGGCTGGGTCAAGTCGGCAAACCGCACCGCGATGCCCAGTCGCGCGAGTCCATGTTCGAGATAGCCGAAAGTGCAGCCGTACAGGGTCTGATCCGCGACGATGGTGTCGCCCGCCTTGAGCAGGGTCCACAAAGCGGACGTGATGGCGCCCATCCCGGAGGCCGTGGCAAGCCCCGCCTCGCCCCCTTCCAGACTCGCCAGGCGGGCCTCCAGCACCGTGGCCGTGGGATTGCCGACCCTGGAATAGACATAGCCGGGCGACTCGCCGCGAAAGCGCCGCTGACCCTCGGCGATATCCGGGAAAGCGAAGGTGGAGTTGAGATAGACCGGGGGATTCAGCGACCCCTGGTGTTCCAACGGGTCATAGCCCTCATGGATGGCGCGGGTGGCGAAGCCCAGGCTGTGTTCGTCGTTCATCGCTTACTCGTCGTTCGTGAAGCCGGCACCCCGGCCGCTGGTGGAGTTCGGCGAGGCTAAACGCAGTGGTGGACCGCGTTCAAGCCCAGACGACGAAAACCGGCTCGGCTGTAGGGTGGATAAGGCGCGCCGCTCGGTGTCAGGGACCCGGCACGGCGGTCGCGCGCGCCGCATCCACCAGGGGTCGCGCGATGCCGCCCGGACTTGGCGTTGCGGCTGCCCCACCCTCGCGCTTGACCGGCGCGCCTTGAGGCGGCTGCTTGGGCAGTGCGGTCTCGGCCTCGGGCTCGGGCGGAAGAGCCGGTGCAGTGTCCCGCCCTGCCCCGGCCTCGATCGAAGACGGCAGAGCCAGGCCCGCCGCTCCGGAAGCTTGGGGGTCGGGCACGCTGTCCTGGGTGCCCTTGGTCCAGAAGAAATAGAAACCGGGCAAGGCCGCCAGGACGCCCAACAGGATGACGGCGATCAACCGCCGGCGCCACCACGCGGACCGGGCGCCCTCGCCCGGCCCCCGCTCGCCGGGCGCGCATTCCGGAGGAGGCGCGTCAGCCCCCAAGCCCAACAGGGCGGCGGTGGCGTTGTCCTGCTCGGGCCGGGCCGCGGCTTGCACCGCCTGGATCAGCGCCTGCGCCGCCGCCTGCGGGTCTTGCCGTACCAGAAGCTTCAGTTCGATCTCGGGCACGACACCGTAGACCCCGTCGCTCAACACCAGCAGCCGGTCGCCGGGGGCCAGGTCCACCGGGTGCAGGTTACGGTCGATCTCCGGGATGCGCGCCAGGCCCAGAAAGCTCGCCAGCGCCTGACGGTCCGGGTCCGCGGCGGCCGCCTCGGGACTCAACAGACCCTCCGCGACCTGGCGCAAAAGCTGATTGGCGTAGGTATGGTCGTCCGTGCACCGGGTCAGGGTATCGTCGGCGGCCCGATAGTGATAAAGACGGCTATCGCCCACCCCGACCCAGTGCAGTTGCGCCTCGCACGCGACCACCGCCACCAGGGTGGTGCCGACCTGCCCCTCGCCCTCACGGGCGCAGGCCAGGTCGTAGACCGCCTGATTGGCGGCCTGCAGCGCCCGCTCCAGTGCGGCGGGGATGGGCTCGTCCGGACGCTTCGCCGCATAGGCGGCCATCATCCGCTCCACCGCGAGCCGGCTCGCCTGACGCCCGCCGCTCAAGCCGCCCATGCCGTCGGCCAGCACCAGCAGCACGCCCCCATGGGCACGCAGGGCGGGAGTGTCGAAGCCCAGGAAACCAAAGGCATCCTGCTGCTCGTCGCGGGCACCCTGCCATTGCGCATTACCGGGTTGAATGTCCATGGCGGCCTCGGTCACAGGGCGATGCGCAACTCGGTCCGGCCGATGCCGATCACATCGCCGTCGCGCAGTGGATGAGTAGTCTGGATGGCGATCCCGTTGAGTCGGGTACCGTTGGTCGAGCCCCGATCGCGCAGCACCAGACAGCCATTGTCCAGCGCCTCGATCTCCGCATGTTGCGCGGAGACCTCGGCGTCGTCGGCGAGGATCAGATCACAGCCGGGGGTGCGGCCGAACAGGGCACTGGGGGCCGCGGTCAGCACCACCTGCTGACCACGCCGCCGGCCGGTCATGAAGGTGGCGGTCACGGTCGCCCGCGACACCGCCGGTGCCGTGCCCCCACTCCCGGCGGCAGTGCCGACAGGCACGGTGGGGACCGGGGCGGGGTCTACCAACGCCAGGGGCTCAGGCGCGGGGTCCTCGCGCAGCGCCCCGGAGGCAGCCGGGCCGCGCCGTCGGCGGAACAGAAAGACCACCATCAGCGCCCCGATCAGGCCCGTACCACCGGCGAGCCAGGCCCAAGGGGCTCCAGCAAGCGCGGCTGGTGCCGCCTCGGCGGGGATCGGCACCGGCGGCGCCGCCTCTGGACTCGGTCCCGCATCGGCGGCGGGCGCCGCCGACCCGCTCGGGTCCGGCACTGCCGTGCCGGGCTCGCCCGGAGGCGGCGCGGCGGCTGGAGCCTCGGGCATCAGGCGCAGGTCGGTCCCCGCGGTCAGCGTGACCCCGGCGTCGTGCAGGTCGATCTGGAGCCGATAGCGGTTGCCGTCCAGCGGACAGTCCGCACACTGGACCTGGACCCGATAGACCTCCGCGATACGCGTCCGCATTGCCGCGAAGGCCGCGCTCGGGTCGTCCCGACCGCCGTCGATGAAGACCCCGCCGGAGCGGCGGGCGAAGCGGCCCAGGGCATCGAGACCGGCCTCGCGGCGGGCGCGGTCACGGAGACTGCTGAACCCGACCGCATAGATCGGCACCGGACCCTCGGCGAGCATCGCGTAGACCTCCTCGGCGCTGATCCCACCGGGGGCGTCGTCGACGCCGTCGGTGAGGGTGACGATGACACGCCGCTCCGGCAGGTCCGCCGCCCGCCGCCGCCCGAGATCGATCGCCCGCGCGAGTGCCTGATGCAGGGCCGTATGGCCATCGGTCGGCGCCAGATCGGCGACGGCGGCCAGCAGGACCGCGGTATCGGCGGTCGGTGCAACCAGCACCTGGACCCGGTCACCAAAGCCGATCAGCGCTGCCCGATCCCCGGCCCCAAGCGCCCCCACCCAGTCGGTCAGCGCCTGCCGGATGCGGGCGAACCGCGGCGCGGACAGGGAGCGCGAGCGATCCACCAGAAACAGATACAACACCCCGGTCGGCGCCGCGGCGAAGGGCGTCAAACTGGACACCGTCGCCGGATGCCCGCCGACCGTGGCATGGAGTTGCCCGGCATCGAGCCCGGCGACCGCCGCCCCCGCCTCGTCGCGGACTTCGAGATAGACGCCGATCTCCCGCCCCACGGCCACCGCCTGGGAGATCTGCACGCTCGCCGGCGGCCCGGCCGCCGCGGTCTGGCCAAGTACCACCGCGAGTAAGAGCACGCAGCCAGTCAGGAACAAAGATCGGGCGGCTGACATTTGGGGTTTTCTCCGTGGCATCGCGTCAAGAGACGCTGCTTACAGCGCCAGGTGCAAACGGATCGCCGCGTCGACTTCCCGCAGTTTGTCCCCGGCGAGTCGGCCCAGCGCCGTGCCGGTGATGCGCTCCTTCGCGATGGTGCGGATCTGCTGAGCCTGGGCTTTGGACTCCTTGGGCAGACCGGAGTCCGCCCGCGACAGCGCCACCTCGAAGGGGTAGACACGGGTCAGGTTGGACGTGATGGGCAAGACCGTGACGGTGCTCGCCGCGCGATTATTGGCGTCGTTGCTCACGATCAGCACCGGGCGGCGTTTGTTGGGCCTTTCGTTGAATTGGGAGCCCACCGTGGGGCTGAGATCGGCAGAGAGGATGTCACCACGTTTCATGGGGCAGTCCGTCGCCGGCCGTCGCGTCCCAGTCCGCGGCCTCGGCGGCGGACGCCTCCCGGTAGGCCGACTCCAAGTCATCTTCGCGCAGCCGACGCAAGGCCCGCTCGATGACTTGGGAACGGCTCTTGATCGCATGGGCGGCGCGATAGGCATCGATCACCCCCATCGCCTCGGGGGTGAGTGAAATGGATAGCTTCTCGGTGCTCACAGGCTTTTCTCCAAATATTGCCACTCACGATGCTACCGTTACTGCTACCCCGCTGCAACAACAGCCAGGTCGGGTGGACAAGCGCAGCGCAGTCCACCAACCACCGCGCGGGGCTCGGTGGACTTCGCTCTCGCTCATCCACCCTACGGCCGTCAGCGCGCGGCTGGCCTCATTGAGCATCGCGGGTGCCAAAAAAAATCGCGACCAGGGGGGCTATGCCCCCCCTGGACCCCGAGAGCCCCCTGAACCGCCAAGAGGTAAAGGAGTAAAGGATCAAGGGGTAAGCGTCCTGGCCACGCGGAAACCGAGAGAGCTGCTCCAGAAGTCGGTGGGGAACGAGTCGCGAGCGGCCGAGCGCAGGAACCTGAGGTAGTAGAACATAGACCCGCCGCGGACCACGCGCCACCGACTGTCTAAGCAATTATCTTGCCATGATGTTCCATCTTGCGGTGCACCAGTGTAATCCGCGTGAGGGCAGTCCTGCACCCACTCCCAGACATTCCCGTGCATGTCGTACAGGTCCCAACGATTGGCGGGGTAACTGCCGACGGGCTGGGTCTGCTTCAGATAGACCTCGGTCTTGGCCCCGCACCCGGCATAGTCGTCGTTGCCGTAACTGTTCGCCTGCGTGGTGGTAATGCAGTTACCGGTGTTGAAGGGGGTCGTGGTCCCCGCCCGAGCAGCGTATTCCCATTCGGCCTCGCTCGGCAGGCGATAGTGCTTGCCGGTCCGGGTGCTCAGCCATTTGACATATCCCTGGGCATCGACCCAGGAGATGTTGATGACCGGGCGGGTACCGCGACCCCAGCCTTCGTCCGCTGGCCGGTGCGTACAGCCGCCGCCGGTGACGCAGGCATCCCATTGCTCGAAAGTGACCTCGTAGTTGCCCAACGCGAAGGCCGGGACCTGCACCTGGTGTTGCGGCCCTTCGTCATCCGCACGCTCCGGTTCGCCCGCTGACGAGCCCATCAGGAAGCTTCCGGCCGGGATGCGGACCATCTCAGGCTCGAAGGCGAGCCGTGCGAGCCGCGGCGGCGGCGGCGTTGACCTGATTGAGTCCGGCGCCGCGGCCACCGGGACCGGGTTCGGCGCGACCGGCGCCGCAGCACGCATGGCGACATTGGCCACCGCGAGGATGCCGGCCAGCCCAAGAGCGCCAACGACGACCCAGAGCCAGGCCCCGGAACCGCCCGCCGGGGGCCGCGGCGCCGCGCGGCCGGTCTTCCCGCCCGGACGCGGCGGCTCGCGCGGCGGCAGGGTCGGCCCCGGGCCTTTCCCCTCGACCACCTCACCAGCGGCCCCGGCCAATGCCCGCTGCAACTCCACCACGCTCTGCGGCCGTTCGCCGGCCGCCATCGCCAGCGCCCGGTCGAGCGCGGCGCTGACCGTGGCGCTGACACCGAACCGCGCGGCCGGCGGCAGGGGTTCGCCCTGGGTCCGGTCATGGGCATCCGGCGGCGCGCTGCCGGTCAGCATCCGGTAGAGCACCGCGGCGACCGCGTAGACATCGGTCCAGGGGCCTTGATGGCCGCGGCGGCTGTATTGCTCCAGCGGGGCATAGCCTGGGGTCAACAGCACCGACAGTGAGCGACTGCGCTCGCCGGCGACCTGGCGCGCGGCACCGAAGTCGATCAGCACCGGGCGGGCGTTGCCGCCGCGCGTGGCGGCGAGATAGATGTTCTGCGGTTTGATGTCGCGGTGCAGCAGCCCCTCGGCGTGCACCGCGCGCAGACCGTCCAGGATCTGCTGCATCAGGGCGAGCGCCGTGGCCTCGGGCAGACGGCTGCCCGGTTGCCGGTCCAGGTGCTCGGCGAGCGTCAGCCCTGGGTAATACTCCATCACCAGATAGGCGGTGCCGTGGGCGGCGAGGACCTGGTGGATGCGCACGATGTTGGGATGGTCGAGCCGGGCCAGGGTGCGGGCCTCGGCCTGGAATTGCTCCAGGCCGTACCGGAAACCCTGCGCATCGTCCTGCGAGTCGGGGGTGACAGTGGTGCGGTCGCCGTCGCGCCCAGCGATGTCGCGCGGGAAGTATTCCTTGATCGCGACCCGCCGGTGCAGCCCCAGATCCCAGCCAAGATAGGTGATGCCGAAACCGCCGGGCTTGCCGAGCACGCGGCCGACGAGGAACTGGCCGTGCAGCGGGGTGTGCGGTGCCAAAGTCTTGGCCGGGCGCGGCGCCTGCGCGTCGAAGCCGCAGTGGGGGCACGGATTGCCCTCGCCGGTCTCCTTGAAGCAACCGGGGCAGAGGGTTGCCGGGTTCGGGGTCGTCATGCCGCGGTCACTCGTGGTGCATTGGTTTGCGTCGGGGGTGGACTGCGCTTGTCCACCCTACCGAGTCAACCCGTGACGGGCGGAGCGACCGGCCAGGTGAAACGCTCGCCGCAGAAGGGCACGAACAGCAGCTTGCTGGCGCCGATCTCGATGGTGTCGTAGGGGGCCAGCGGCTGGGCGGCGAGGAGTTCGTCGTCGTTCAGATAGGTGAGACCGCGCCCGTCACCGGGGGCGAGGTTGAAGGTGTGACGCTTGGGGTTGTAGCTGATGACCGCGTGATTCTCGCGGCTGATGCTGGTATCCCCGGCGATGACGATATCCATGGTCGGGGCGCGGCCGATGAAGTTGCGTTCGCCGTGAATGCGGTAGTCGCGGCCCTGGTCCGGCCCCGCGATGCAGACCAGCCAGCCGACCACCGGGTCGATCCCGAGGCGCTTCTTGAAGATGCCGACAGTTTCCTCGGGGTCACCCCGCGGGGTGGCGCGGCTGCCGGCGGCGCGGGTTCTGGGGACGTCCTCCGCCAGGGTGCGCGGCGGCGGGCGCAGCCCGTCGGGCGCCGGGTCCAACCGGCCTACGGTCTCCCCGAGTTCGATCGACACACCGCAGTAGGGGCAGGTGGAATGGGTGCCCTCATCGTAGAAATGTCCTTTGCCGCAGGATTTCATGGCCATGCTGTTGCTCCGTGGTGCCGCGCGTGTGCTCTTGCGGATTCTAGGGAATCGGCGGTGAGGAAGAAAGGCGCCTTTTCTCGGCAGTCCCGAATTTGGGTGGCCGCCGCCGGCAGCGTGTCGGCGGCGAGGCGGATGGTGGATGCGCTGCGCTTATCCACCCTACAAGACCGGCTCCGCTGTAGGGTGGATAAGGCGCGCCGCACGGTGTTTGGGACCTGGCACGGCAGTCGCGCGCGCCGCATCCACCAGGGGTCGCGCGATGCTACCCGAATTTGGAATTGCTGCTCAGCCGTCAGGCCATTGCTCGGTTACTCATCCTCCCGTTTGAAGATCGACACAATGATATTCTCCAGCAAGGCCGTGGCACCGGAGATGAAGACCCCGTTGCCCTGCTCGGCCAGGGCGCGAAAATAGGGTTCGGCCGGACCCTGGGCGATGGTCGACACCCGGAATCGGATGGACCGTGCCGCGAACTCACGCGCCAGACGGAAGGTGTCATCGATGGTGTCGGGATGGGCGGGCGCATCGCCAATCACCACGATGATGCCGTCGGCGGCCAAGTTCCAGGGCTGAGCCAGGGCCTGCGCGAGTCCGGCGTCCACCGCCTCCGGGGCATCCCCGCCGCCGTCCGCGCCCAAGGCGTCCAGAAAGCGTTCGAGCTCCGCCAGCCCGCCGCCCGTCATCGGGCTCAAGGGGGCGACCTGGGTCAGATAGGCCTCCTCAGACCCGCGGTCGCGATAGGCGACCACGCCCACCCGCAGCGTCTTGCTGAGCTCGCTCAAGATTCGCACCAGCCCCTTGGCGTCGGCCCGCAAACTCGCGATTTCCTCCCCCATGCTGCCGGTGCTGTCCAGCACGATGACCAGGTCGAGATCGCGCGGACGCAGCGCGTTTGCCTCAGACCGCGCCGCGCGCTCCGCCGCCCGGGCGCTCTCGGCCTCGGTCCGGGCGGCGCTGAGGGCCGCGTCGGCGCCTGCAACCGCGGCTTCGGCCGCGCGCGCCGCAGCCTGCGCGGCGGCGGCCCTGGTGTCGGCCGCCGCCACTTGCGCCCGCAGTTGCGCCAGCATCGCCTGATAGTCGACATGCTCTTTGCGGTAATAGGGCATGAGCACGATCATGATGATGAGAAATGCTGCCATGGCCCCGGCGATTACATCGAGCATCGACAGGTTGAAGATGTTGATCTCGCGATTGCGGCGGCGCACGGCGCTGCTCCTTGGTCAGGCGGCCTTGGTCATGGCTGCGGCCACGTGGAATCTGGAAATCGTAGGGTGGACAAGCGTAGCGCAGTCCACCATCAACGGCGCGGGGGGTGGTGGACTGCGCTATCGCTTG
>Ga0247839_1005256_pt1 | contig 15858 bp, 17 predicted proteins | sample LaCruzMarch2015__6_FD_192405 | JGI IMG/M metagenome (GOLD analysis project Ga0247839, IMG submission 192405) | Freshwater microbial communities from meromictic Lake La Cruz, Castile-La Mancha, Spain - LaCruzMarch2015_16m | ecosystem: Environmental > Aquatic > Freshwater > Lake | place: Spain... | reverse complement strand
TGGTCCTATTTTACATTGTATCCCATCAAGCCAAACACCTTTTTTACGTTTGGCATGAACAGCGTTTGCGGTATCACCTGAGTCGATGCAATATTTTTTCAATTTTACCCATTTCATATCAGTAGCTCCCTTATTCAATTCAGTCTACAATCTGATTAATTTCAACGATGTACTTGGATCGACGATTTTTCTTAGGGTGTATATCCAAAATGATTTGGTAGAGCTTTACGAGTTGCGACTCAGAAAAAAAATCGGCGGGCACCATATTTTGACAATGAATTGAACGAAGATGCTCTATGGGCGAGTTGGATAATTCAGCAATATTTTTTAAGTTATAATTGGTTGATTCCAATAGATATTCGATTATTCCTTGGTAAATTTGTAATTTTGGGTTTTTATTGTTCATACCTTCTGTTCCTTATTATTTGCAACAATCCAAATACAACGTCAAGCAATCAATGACCACTTAAGTTACATTTAATTTAAACTCAAAGTTACATAAATGCAACTTAAAATATAAATATATTTGTTGTTGTGCTTTTGTGGTTAAGTTGATGCTATTGGTATTTAAATGTATACTTTCTGGCATCTATATATGGGAGCTTCATTTTGGAAAGAGAACATTTTGTTCATGGCTTTGCACAAAGGCTGACAATGCTTATGAAACAAGCCAATTTGATCTCATCTGCGTCTAAAGCAGGGGTAAAAATTAGTGTGCTGGCAGAGGTCTGTGGATGTTCTCATCAAATGGCTAGACGATATGTATTAGGAGAAGCACTGCCAGAGGTAGACATTACTTATAAGATAGCAAAATGGCTTAAAGTATCTCCTGGCTGGCTCTTGTTTGGTGAAGATTCGCAAATTCCTAGTAATATTAGTCAAGATAATTTAATTCAGATTGAACCAGATCTGTTTGAATATATCTTGATGAAAAGCACGATGCTGCTTGAGCTAACAAAAGATCCTAAAGAATTAGTGCACTTTATTATGGACAGTGTGAATGATGCCACTCACATTAAAGCAGATAAGGAAGAGCTGATGAAAATTATTGATATTTCTGTAAATTCTGCCATGCGTTTTAATGGAATTAAAAATGATAGAAAAACTAAAGTTAATTCATAGTAATCAGGAAAAAGAAAGCGCCGTTTCTTTATATCCAAGTGTCATTGATGCTTTATTTGAGCATCGCCGCTATGTTAAAAATATTTTTTTGCAAATTAAAGGGCATTATGAAGTAGCTTATTTTGGCATCAATATCATTAATCCTTCAAATGAACTTGTTTCATTTTCATCCATGCCACACATTGAATACAATCTGATTCGGCAAGGACTATGGAAGTATGACACTTGCTTCTCTTCAAAAGAATTGAGCAAAAACACCTTGATTTTCTGGGATGATATCTGTGAGGACAATCTGTTTTTAGAGCAAATCAAAGAGATAAAGCTAACCTCTAATCATTTTAAATTGGGTATGACTTTGTCTAGGGAAATAAATGGGTTTAATTTCCTGTATTCTTATGCAACAAGCTCAAATAAGAAAAATTTAAAAGAATATTATAGCGCACAGATTTTTGGGTTAATCGATATCGGTGATTATTTCTGTAATTCTGTTCTAAATGTATATTCAGAATATTGTGGCAGTTACTCTGTGCCTCAGTTAAATCAATTAAATTCAAAAGCTCCCGCCCCAAGTCTGCGATCTGGGCTTAAACTTGTAGTGAATAATTTATAATCATGGGTAATATTATGGACTCATATACAGTAATACAGTTAGGCAACCCCCTACTTAGAATGGTGTCTGAACCAATTTCAGAAGATCTTTTTGGTTCTGAAAAACTAAAAGAAATGGAATCCATTCTCTTTAAAATATTAGAAGAAAAGCAAGGCCTAGGGCTTGCTGCTCCTCAAATTGCTATCAATAAGCGTGCAATAGTATTTGGCATGAAACAACACCCTATATACACTGACTTAGCGCCTATACCTTTTACAGTTTTATTTAATCCCTCATTTGAGCCTCTTTCTGATGTGATAGAAGAAGGATATGAAGGTTGTTTAAGTGTGGGGCAGTTAAGAGGGAAAGTTCCTCGTTACAAAACTATAGGTTATCGCGGCTATGATGCCAATGGTAATTTAATTGAAAGGGAAGTATCCGATCTTCATGCACGTGTAGTACAGCATGAGTTTGATCATTTAGATGGGGTAATCTTTTTGGATAAAGTTACCGATCACAGCTCTCTCGGTTTTCATGAAGAATTAATACGATCAGGGGCTCTTCCTTCAAAAAAGGCTGATTAATGCTTTCTGTATCCAAAAGAACAATTATTGGTGGGGCAATAGGCAATGCGCTAGAAATGTATGACTATGTGATTTGGGGCTTATTTTCCGTTTATCTTTCCAAAGAATTTTTGCCGCCAAACGCCAAATTATCTGATATCTTCTTCTTGTTTCTACTTACCTACATATTGCGTCCTATCGGCAGTTTGGTAGGAGGAATACTGGCCGATCAAGCTGGTAGGAAAAAAATCCTTACACTGAGTATTTTTTTAATGGGAATCTGCACAAGTATTGTTGGGATTTTACCTTCATATGCACAGATAGGGGTTAGCTCAGTTTTTCTTTTACTGTTTATCCGGCTAATCCAAGTATTTGCCGTAGGTAGTGAGTATATTAGCTCCATTGCTTTATTAATTGAAAGTTGTGATAAACAAAAACGAGGTTATTTTGGTTCTTGGGCTGCATTTGGAGTTAATGCTGGTGTATTAATTTCTTCTTTATTTGGTTCCTTAATCCTTTATTTGATGGATTTGCATGTGCTACCTGAATGGGGATGGCGATTTGCATTTATGTTGGCTTTTCTGACAATGCTTATAGGATTCTGGATCAGGAATTCTTTACCAGAAAGTCTTGAGTTCATTGCAGAGAATGCTCGAACTGAAAAAAGATCGTTTTTTGATGTACTGTATGAGGCTTTAGCTGTTTTTAAATCACAGACCTTTGATACATTTGTCGTATTTTCTTTAGTTTGTTTTGGGGTTTCTACCACCATATTGATATTTATCTACGCACCTATACACATGAGTACGGTTAACCACCTACATAATACACACTCTTTTATTATTAACTCATCAAGCCTAACACTAATTGTCTTGCTTATTCCCTTATTTGGTTTAATTTCAGACCATTTAGGTCGAACAAAAACCATTCTTATGGGATGTATAACATTGTCCCTTCTAAGTTTGCCTTATTTTTCCGTACTGTCATCAGGGAATTTTTATCAGATTCTTATGGCGCACACGATGATGGCGATTCCTTGCGCCAGTATTTTTGCAGTTACTCCTGTGCTTATCACAGAGATATTTCCCTTATCTATTAGGTGCTCAATCACTAATTTAATTTATTCATTAGCTGCTTGTATTGGTGGCGGTATTACTCCATTAATTGCATTTAAATTAGAGCAATACGCAAGCTACCTACCTGGCTTAATTCTGGTCATTTTGGGAGGAATAAATATATTTTTTCTTGCTGCTTATATGAGAAGAAAACATGGCTTACCTCATAAATTAGTGCTGGTTAATGAATAGAAAGCTCTATTTTTTTATAGCGCTTATAATAAAGGTATCCTTCCGTGGTCTTTGACTATCAATAACTCGAAAACCATGGGTTTTTAAAAGAGACTCCACTGTTTTTGGTGTTAGTGAATTAAAGATCATCTTTTTAAAATGATAAATGCATGGAAACCCAACACCTCTTATATCTTTAGGAGTATCTTCATAATCTTTTACAGAACATGCGGTTACAGCTTGGTAGTGTTGTTTGGTTACGTCATCTAAGGTAATTTGACCTGAACTTTTTTGTGCCATTTTAAAATCATTTCTAATTTGCTCAATCAGCTCCATCTGTTGCTCTAACCCTGCATTTTCAAATACGATAACCAACAGACCATTCGATTGAAGTTTACGCTTCGATCCCTTGATTAGATCAACAATTTCGATCGCATTTTGAAATTGAATTAAGTTTTTAGCATAAACAAGACCTAAACTATTATCTGGAATTTTAGACATTAATTTAGGGCTAGAAATATTACCAGTCAAATACTCAACATGAGCAGATGAATGAGATTTCTTAATAAACCCCTTTGCACAAACTAAATTACTGGTATCAAGGTCATTGAGATATAACTGATTTGCTCCTAATGATAATAATTCTGACGCTCCAGCACCGTATCCTGCTCCAGCTATTAAAATAGGCTTGTTTAAATTCAGCATCCCTTTCATCCACAATGGAACAAATATACGATTCATATAAAAATCGGTATAAGAGCTTTTACCCATGCCATTTTGTGTTGTGTGCGTTTTTATATCCATTCTGGGGCATTTGCAGTGGCTAGAAGAAGCATGCAAAAGATTAATTAAAGAAAAAATCACTAATACAAATAATTTCATAAAGTTATAAAATCCATGTGCAATTTAATTACTAGTCCACCCAATTTAATCTTACTGGGGCTAAAAACATAAGGTGAGTCACTGCCATAAAATTTTTAGGCGGATTTATCCGTTAATAGAGCCGTATTCATCATAAATATCCTGCAGGACTTCCTGTACATTAGTTCCTTTAACTGGCCAGCATAATACCTTCCAAAAGGCCCACCCCAATGCGCGTTTCCAAGTATTTTGATCAAGGTTAACCGTATTTTTAAACAGCTTCCGGCTGTCACCTGAAAAAAAATTCCATGCAATCACTAAATCGCAAGCAGGATCTCCAACTGCAAGTTGCCCAAAATCAATAATGGCGCGTAATTTACCCTGATAAACCAAGATATTTCCTACAGCTAGATCTCCATGAACCCAAACTGGCTTTTGTTGCCACTCAGTAGATAACGCATCATTCCATAACTCTTTTGCAGCCAGCCGCTGATCGATATCTTTAATTTTGGGAATAGCAATTTGCATTTCTTGATCATAGGCTTTAAGGGAACCTCCACGATAAAAATTATGCGCTCCTGCTTCAGGACCACTGGAGCTATCAATTGTTTGAAATTCATTTAAAAACTCCGCAAGCTCCTTAGCAAAGAGATTCATATCATGGATATTTTTTTTAGAAGCGGTCTCTCCGTCAATCCAACGATTAATCGTCCAATGCCAAGGATAGGTTAGCGACGGTTGTCCTAACGCAATGGGTGTTGTGATTTCAATAGAGAGATTTTTTGCTAACTTAGGGAGCCATTGGTATTCTTTCATGATCGGTGGTGCGTGTTCTTCGTCACAGGGTAGGCGAACAAGCATTTCTTTGCCTAAATGAAAAGTACGATTATCCCAACCACTATTCGCCACAGCTTTAACAGGCAGTGATTGCCAATCAGGAAATTGCTCTTCAATTAATCGTTCAACAAGGGCTTCATTAATTTGCATGTTATTCCCTAATAGTCTGACCGCAATTCGTTTGTACTCTAGATATAATTACCCGGTTCAGGGCTTGTACTACAGCCCAAATATTATTGAGATTCATAATAATGATTGATAAATAATTCTTCAAAACCAATTCGTTTGTAAACACCTAGACCCGAGGAAGACGCCTCTAAAAAACAAGTGTTAATATTTAAAGATAGGGCGTATTTTAGAGCTGCACAAATAAGTTGCGTCGCATACCCTTTTTTCTGCTCTGCTGGCATGGTTGATACATCATCAATCCTTGCATAACCATCCAAGCAAGATAGCGATAATGAGGACACTACAGTGTCATTCACAAAACCGGAAAAGTGGTAAAGCCCTTGATTCTTCATAGATGCAGATTGATGTCGGGCAGTATAAATCTCTGTTATTTCTGGCGTAGACTCAAAACCGTAAAGTAGCGGTATGCTCCATGTTTGTAGATCATTTTCCATGATTTTGATTGTTAAAGTAGTCTTCATTGAAGAAAAAGAGTCATCATTAAATGAAATCACCATCGCAACACCTTTATCATTAGGTGTCAGTGAATGGTTTTGTAATAATTTTCTTACGTTTTCATTATCAAGATACTCGGGCAGAAGGAGTGCCCACGGTAGTTTTGGTTGCTCGTAAAAAATATTACATGAATCTAAACTTCGTGAAAAAAGTTCGTCGATATGATGAACGATGGCTGGGTTAAGATTTGCGGCTGGGACACCGCTTGCAAAAGCGGTTAGATTGCCACAGTCGATTTGATTCAAACTGATCATAGAAAAGAAATTGTTTTCTAATCGATGAAACGTACTTATTAAATCATTCATTTTTTTATCTCTCTCCAACCTAATTGGGTCTGATCATGGCTTGATATCTTGTATCACTGTACCTTGGTGAAAAATCAACGCCCATTTTTGGTTGGTATTTTTCCAAATAGAAGAACGCTTCGTTTGTCTATATTTTTCCGACAACGTATATGTGGCAAGGATTAAACCCTCCGATAAGCATAGCATCCCAAAATCAGACAGGCTGTATGCGTTGGTTTCCTCATTCGGTAGTGCATTTAAAATATCGTCTTTATTATAAACATTGCCCGAAGCGCCAATTTCTAAAAATTCATCAGCAATGAGTGAATCTAATATGCTCCTTGATTTTCTAACCTCAGGATTTAATAAGGACAATTCTAATTGTTGAATGCTATCTTGTAACATAGTGCCCACCCGTATTAAAAGGATACTTTGTCAACCCAGTCTAACTGGACTATTTTTTGATAAATATTGTGTAGCCACTGCTTTTTATCATTGCCCCCTGGTGCGGTTTCATCGCTCCAATTATGCTTAGTCCATAAATAAATTTCTAAACATTTCATCTGTATTTGCCAAGGAAACGCTCTCAAATCAATGGCCGTTTCTGGCATAATCGCAAAATAACCTTCTAAATAAGGCTTCATCTTCTCTTGCCAATTTTGCTTATTAGATACAATTGAGTCAAAAAAAGGTCGAAACAAGTCTTCTGTAAACCAATTCAGACTTGGCAAATCAAAATCAATGATATGTACTTGATTGCCATCCGTAAGTACATTTCCCTCACGGTGATCCCCATGTGTTAAACCATAATTTATTGATGATTGTGAACGTGATTTCAAATATTGAGAGACGCGCTGCAAAGTATGCTTCACCTCGCTTGGTTCATTTTGCACATAATCCTCAAGCTCATCCAAAGAGGCAGACCAGATTGCATAACGATGTTTCCCAAGCTTATATGATGATGAGGCGTGATGGAGTCTTCCCAATGCAGAGCCCCATTTTTTATATAGGTTAATATCGGATGAATCAAAAGTAATAGGCAGTCCTGGAACTTCTTTGCAGACATGCGCTAAAAATTCATGCTCACCTTGCCAAACGGATTCGAACCATAAATCATCCAGTGATATCACCGGCTCGCAGACAGGGGCGCCATTCTCGAACAGGTGTATTTGATAAGCCATAGCTGCTTGTAATTCATCTTTAGATCTTAATTTGGCATGGGTTAAACGCAGATAATACTTTTCGGCACCTTGCTCATAACAATAAACTAGATTAATCCCCTCATTCACCAAATCTACATGATGAATTTTTCCCCATCGATTTGCGGCAAGGAGGGGCGTTTTTTGTTTATCAATTACGTTTAACTGTTCATTCCACATGTTAGATACCAAAAAATTAATTTAATTTGAATTTGAGAATGAACTGACTCCAATGTCTTCAAAAAGTTTATAATAATCACTATCCTGGGTCGTCAAACGTATCGCGTGTATTAACGCACCCAAAACAACGGCTTTATCAAACTCACCCATACCCGCTTTGATAACCAACCCACCTAATTCAATTTTCCGGCGGGTTTCCGCTTTACGCTTTTTCAATTTTTCCAAAGCCAGCGATTTTTCACAACGAGCAAGGTTCTGCTTTTCTTTCTCAATTTGTTTAGGCATTGTCATGGCGCAGTTCCTTACTAAGTTTCAGGAATGCCGCGTCCAATCGTTGAATATCAAATTGATGAAGATCGTGTTTGTAGGCAAGTGCGCCAATCTCAAGCTTGTGCTTTTGTTGAAGCTTATCCAGTTTGATTTTGGCTTGTTCGATTCTATCCAAGAGTACTGCTTCCATTTGCGATACTGTCATTTTTGACATAGCGCTATCTCCGCAAATGTTGTTTACCGTTAGAGCGTACAATGCGGGGTTTAGGAAATCAATAATTAAAATATTTTCTTTAAATAAAACCGTTGATGCCCTGGGGGGCAATCGTCAAGAACTCCGAATATCACATAACCTTGCTTTAAATAAAAATCCTTAGCTTGAAAATCAAAAGTATCTAAGTGAGCAAGCGTTGCCCCCAATACTTTCGCTTCTTCTTCAACTTTTTTAAGCAAGTAACTGCCAAGCTGTTTATCTCTATGCGTTTCAGCAACAAATAGTTCATCAATATATAATATACCCCAGTGGTACATCACTGCGTTTATTCCGGCAATGACATTTCCTTCTTCTTTGATAACATATTTTTTAAAAATCGGTGTTTCTTTTTGGGTAAATGGGACTTTTCCAGCATTGAAATGCATAATTTCATCACTGATGTAATTACTCTCATCATCGGTACTGGGTGATAATTGATAGGAAGGGTCTAAGTGCAACATTTAAAAAATCATCCTGTCGTCGTAAGCCAAAAATTTAACGGTTATTATAACATAAGTGAGCGAAGCGAACTCCATTAGTCCCTCTATGTTTTTCTAAGGGCGCAATATACATTCATTCGAATGTTTGCTAAATTAACCACTATATCAAAAAGAAAATGCTTCATGGATAAGCATTTTCATGAATTGAAAAGCAATCGATGGATCACAAACCTTATGGTGTATCCGTGGCTATTGCTTTTGCTCAAGTTTCCATTCATACCCGTGCTAAGGGACATAGTGCGATTGCGGCAAGTGCCTATCGTTCTGGTACAAAACTGTATGATGCAAGAACTGGTATTACGCATGACTATTCTAATCGCCCTGATGTGGCATTTTCCACGGTGCTTTTACCTCAAGATGCACTTTCTGAGTTTGCTAATCGTGAATTTTTATGGAATCAAGCGGAGCGTGCGGAACATCGGCGAGATGCTCAATTGTGTAAAGATGTAGTATTAGCACTTCCTAAAGAATTGGATTTAGCACGGCAAATAGAGCTCACCAAACACTTCGCGCAAGCCCACTTTGTTGACAAAGGCTTGCCTGCGGATATTGCTATTCATGATAACGAGGATGGGAATCCTCATGCGCATATTCTTATTCCAACACGGCGGTTGGAACGAGATCGGTTTTCAAAATATAAAGCTCGTGATTTGAATCCCGTGTTTGCCAAAAGATTTATTGTTGAAAAAGAATATTGGGGTGAATTGTGGCGTGACCATCAAAATAATTTTTTTAAAGAGCAGGGGTTGGATCTTTCAGTTGATTTAAATCATTTGATCAGTGAGCGACATGCCGGGCGTGTGAATACTGATAGTTATCTGCATGAAGAAAACCAATTGATTAGCGATGCACGCTCGGAGGTTGCCTTAAATCCAGAAGCATTTATTGAGCGAATCGCCGCCACGCATAGTGTTTTTACTCGACGTGATATTGAGCGCTTGGTGTTCAAAACATTTAAGAACACTGAGCATTCAACGGATTATTTGCACACAGTTGCTGAAATTTTAGAGCATCAAAAAGTCATCAAATTAGGCAGCAATGATCGCGGCATCGAATCCTATACCACGCGCCTTCAGTATATTGAAGAAGGGAAACTTCTTGAGTGCGTAGAGCGATTAGGTGCTCGAAAAAATCATGTGTTGCATCAATTATTGGATGGAATAATTGCACAATACAACCTCAATGAAGAACAAGCGGAAGCCATGCGTTTTATTAGCCAAGGCAGTGATATCAGCGTTGTCATTGGTCGCCCTGGTGTTGGTAAAAGTTATTTGTTAAAGCCCATAAAGGAATGCTATGAAGCTAATGGCTACACTGTATTGGGCGCATCATTGTCGGGAAAAGTTGCCAAAGCATTAGAGAAAGAAACAGGCATTACTGCATCAACAATTGCATCATTGACCTACCGTCTTAAGACAGACAAATTGTCACTCACGCATAACCATGTTGTTATTATTGATGAGGCTGGGATGGTTGATTTTGACTCCCTCAGCTTTCTGTTGAAAGCAGTTGATGAGGCGGGGGCAAAGATTGTTTTAGTTGGCGATCCCGATCAGCTTAAGCCCATTCATAAAGGTGAAATTTTCCGGGGAATTGCAGCACGTACAGGCTATATTGAATTAGGCAATATAAGACGGCAACGTGACGAAGGTGATCGGATGGCAAGCCTTGCTTTGGCGCGTGGGGAGGTAGACGATGCGGTTAATCATTATGCAAAAAAAGATGCCGTTCATTTTTGTAACGGGCAAGATGAGGCCGCTGATTCCTTAGTCAAAGCATGGCAACAAAATTTAACGCCTAAATCGGTAAAACAACATATCATGCTAGCATTTACTCGTGCTGCGGTTGAAACACTGAATACCAAAGGGCGAGAAGCCGCCATTGAGAATGGCTTGGTGCAGCAGAATGGATTTGAATATTTCTCTCATAATGGAGCAAGTAAAGTATTGCTTTCAGAGGGAGAGCGCATATTATTTCGTCAAAACAATAAACCATTAGGCGTTCGCAACGGTGATTTGGCAACAATTACCGAGATCAACGCTAAGAGTTTAACAGCTAGGCTAGATAGCGGTGAACAAGTCATGATCCCTCACAATTACAAGTGGATTGATTACGGTTATGCCTTAACGGTTCATAAATCACAAGGCATGACCGTTGAACATGCCAGTGTATTGATTGATAGCACTTACTGGGATAAACACCTTGCCTTTGTTGCAATGACCCGTCATAAAGAAACATTACGAATTTACGCAAATACCCATCACCATCCTGATTTAAATTCATTGACCAACACCTTAGCGCGCAACACGACGAAAGATAATGTGATTGATTGGCCTTTGGACTTTGCAATGCGGATTGGTTTTGACTCCGATGGTCTTGTAGGTCGTGCCATCAACTCTATTGCCAAGGCGGCAACAACTATCAAAGATAAATGGAATTACATCGTTAATTATGAGGCTTATTTGAATGCACAAGGAATAAAGAAACAGTTTGCAGAACAACAATCTTTGCGGTCTGTTGCGCGAACAGTTGCAAATTTCATGGATGAAGCTCAGGAGCTAAAGCAACAATTCAGGCAGCTGGATAAAGACGCTAAGCAAAAAAATCTTAAGGCGTATCAATTACCTGAGTTTGACACACTTTATACGCGAAGCCTTGCAAGAGACAAGCAAGCGGCAATGTTGCTTTCTTCTCACCGGGAGTCTATTGAAAAAGCAGGAAAATCATCCAAACTGTTTGAGACAATACAGTCTTATAGTGAACGCTATGCGCGGTATCAAATGATAGAGGCAATCGCAAAATCATCCGTTGATAAGGGTTTAGGCAAACTTGCCTCAAAGATTGATTTATCGAAAGATTATGGCCACATTGTTCATTTGGCCTCTCAAAATAACATGACTACAGAATCGCTTGGCAAGAAAATTCAAACCGTTCAACAGCAACATAAGCAAGAAATATGGGGCAATCTATGTAAAGAGATGCCAGTATTGGCTGAATATGAAAAAGTAGTTCAGCGAGTTGCAAAAACACAGGGGTATCGAAATGAACAACTTCAAAAAGCGTTACAAACAGTAGCGGTGCGCATAACAAATGATTCGTGTTTGCTGAATCAGTTACAGCGTGACCTACCTAACGTTGCCACTAAGATTTTATCGCAGGCTCAAGCTCAATTAGACCGTGCTCGCGTCTATTAAGATAAAAATTGGGGATATGCAGGAATGGCCTAATGATATCGTTGTAATTATTGATGGGTTGCTTTGAGCATTACAAGGTAGTCGCTATCTTCGCTGTGAGTTGAGGCCTTAAATCCTGCTTTTTCATAGCATCGAATGGCGGCCTCATTATTTTTGTTTGGGTCGACGATAATAGCTTTAAAATTCAACAGAAATTTGGTAATGAAATTGTTAATCATTTCGCTCCCCAACCCTTTGCCACGATTTTCTGCGGCGGCTATAAAACAATCAATGCCGGCTAATTCATATGGTTCGTATTGGTTGAACAACGGATTATTATAATTTTTAACACCTTCAGGCAGATTTTCTGTTAAAAAATAATACTGTATAAAACCAATCGGGCTGCCGTTTTGATAAACAATAAAGCTTGGAACATTCTTTTCCCCCATTAGCCTGGGTAAATAGTAATTTTTAATATCTTCCTGGGAGAAGCTTTGTCCTTTTTCATAGAATTGTTTAATGGTGGGTTCTTGAACCCAGTGATATAGAATATCAAAGTCTTCTTCACACAATGGTTTAAATTCAAATTGATTCACGATGACTCCATTCAACTGACAAAATTGGTGGGTTTTTAATGTCATATCTGGCATATATTTACTGTAATCACTTGCTGGTCTCTCATGGTTTTTATAAATATACCATTGTAACGGGCCTTATTAAATCGTCACTATTTTCATTAAAAGTACCTCTGTTTGGTTTTTCATGGAAAAATGAATGCCTTGTTGATTGTTCTGTTTTGGGAATTTTTGGCTTCTGTTGATCAACATATTGATTCAGGTAGTGATTAGCAATCGATATTGAGAATGCAAGTACTGCAAAAATAAAGGGTACAAGCGGATTAACCACTGAAACTGCAATAAACGGAAGCAGTATGTTTTTAAAAGCAAATAGACAAGCTGAGAGTAAGGTTATACCAAAATTTAGCACCAATTTTTTATACGTATGTTGCAGCATTGCCTCTGCGTGGTTTTTTGCTCGCAATAATTCATCAAGATGATCAAGTTGTAAATCTGGTTTCTTGATGGCATCGTTAATTGCTTTAATGCGGTCTGATAAGCGCCGACTCTCTATCCATGCACGCATTGCAAGCAATCCCAACTCAAGTACCATGAATGTGCTGGACAGCGCTAGATAATCCGAGGGGGTCAACGCAGAGATAATCCAATGCGAATCAGTAAATAATTCAAACCATGAATGAGTCAAGTGTTGTTGAAGTTCTGTAAATACTGAATCACTTGAGATAAGAACCTTCATCATTTGAGCAATATTTATAAAAAGCCGTAGTCCATGAATAAGAAACCCAAGATAAAGCAGAGCAGTTCGAACAAACGTCAGTACATGTTCTAAAAATTCCCAATGCCCATCAACTATCAAAGGCATTACTGTTGAAAGCAGTAAGCGACACCGCGCAATCAAAATAAGTGGCCAGATTGATCGTGAGATCAATTTTCTTATCTGACGCTCAATGTTATAGGCTGATCGTTTCGGCTGAATACTAGTAAAATATTCAAACGCTTCAGTGGTTAAAAAATCAGAGGGTGTAATTGGTTGGCGGACACTATCTTCATCACCCGCTTCTAATCCATGTATCGGATCTAACAGCCACTCATCCATGCTGGGCTGCTGGGGTTGTTTCTTCATTGTTTAGGTTTCCATGGCCTCTAATAGTGATAGTTCTGTTTTTATCGGATGAACAAAGGGATATTGAATCATGACTTGGTGGGGTACTTCCGTTTCACCACAAGCCAGATCTTTCATTGATGTTGTCTTGTACCAAATCAATTGCGCAGCCTTCACCGGTGCATGACCTGTTCGCATAATTAAAACTTGGTTGCCAGGTAATCTCATGACCTCATCTGGGCGTAATAATGGCACTGCTTGATAATGGGTGCTTTGAGATTGGGTATAGCCTTGTGCCTGGGTGCTTGACGATGAGCCTGAGACACGCACCGTTTGGGTACCCAGTAATTTGCTGACGTACTCCGCATCATTGAGGTCTTCCGTTGCAAACGCAATCTTGGTTTTGATATTGGTAAAGGCTTTTGCTTCATCATGTGAGTATTGTTCGTAGGTTTGCGCAATGTATTGCATGATGAGCACACATCGAACGCGGTACTCACGCAATAATTTTAGTGATCGTCGCAAGCGCTCTATTCGGCCAAGCGATGAAAACTCATCAATTAAACAGAGTAACGGATAGGGTTCATCCACTGGATCGGGCACGCGCTTGATCATAAGTGATATGAGTTGCTGCCAAAATAGGGTTAGTAGTGGGGATAACCGCTCCATATCATCATCGGTGAACCCGACATAAATGGTCATTTTCTCACGTCGCAATTGGCTTAAATCAAAATCAGATGAGGATGTGGCCGCGTCAATCATGGGATCATCAAACAATTCAAAATAGCCTGAAAATGTTTCAAGAATAGAGCTTCTCGTCTTTTCGTGATTGTTGAGATAAGAATACCCATTGCGATAAAACTCTGGATCAAAATGCGTTGTTTCTTCTAATACAGATGCCAACCATTCATCGAACCCCGCTTGCTTCACCAAGCGATTAATTTCTCCTAGCGTTGTGGGTCGTTCAGGGGTATCTAATAAATACAACACAGCGACTTTAAATAATTTACGTGATGCTTGTTGCCATATGGGATCTGATTTCTTGCTATCAGGAATCAGAATATGTGCTATGCGTTGAATGTCAGTCAGGCGTTGAGCTTTATCTTCGGAGATCAAGGATAATGGATTATAACGATGTGTTTTTCTATCTTCGCTAGCAGGTGCCCAACAATAGCAGCTATGGCCTAATACAGTTTCACGGAAGCCTGAGGTTGTATTAAACATCGTGAGCTTTACATCATTACACACCACGGAATAAGGATAATGAAACAAGTTCGGAATACCAATACTGCGCGTTTTACCGCTGCCTGTAGGCGCAAAAACCAACACATGCTCAAAACCATTGGAATAGAGAGGCGCACCATAGTTTTTGCCAATGAGAATGCTTTGTTCTTCACGCTTAAAAAATCCGGCTTGATGGGTTTCAAACCCATTGGAAAAATGCGCTTTTCCTAAGGTTTTGCGCGAAGGCCGTAACCGTTCAAATAACACAACGGCGACCCCTACGATAACTGTGGCCAGTGAGATGCATTCTGTTTGGATAAACTGATGCCACAGCATGGGTTCTTGATAACGCTGCCAGAATAAATTGGTGAGGCCTTCGTGGCCGTAAAATTGGTCTAAATATATCCACGAAAACACCAGATAACCTAATAAAAACAGGCCTGTCAGGCATAATAAAGTCGCGGTTGATGTTAGCGATAAGTATCGTGAAAATCCTGTCTTTGACAGGCCAATGAGGCTTAGAATAATCCAACTACTCAGACATAAGGCCAATCCGGTTTCAATCCAAAAACCATGAGCAATAAAAGCAACCAACGCTGTTGGTGTTACCCATTGAGGGCTCCCTATCAAAACTGTAGTGAGTAAACAGGTGACCTCAAGCCACAGGGCAATCTGGATAAAAAGCAAGCTGTAATTAGTGCGCGTTTTTATAATACACCTCCACCAAACGTCGACCTTCATGGGTTTTTGCTACTTGCACGATAATATCTACGATCTCATGTAGGACATTGTAAATATCAGCATCCGTCATGCCCGCAATGGGGTTCAGCTTATAAAGCTGCGCCATGCGCATGAAGGCCACTTTAGGATTGTTGGCATGAATGGTGGCTAATGCGCCGCTATGCCCAGTTGAACAGGCTGATACAAAATCAAAAACTTCCTTGCCTCGAATTTCGCCCATGATGATGCGATCAGGCCTTAGCCTTAATGATGCTTGCACTAAGTCCTGCATGCTGACGTGGTGCGCCTCAACACCTACTTGCTTTAATGCTTTTAAGCGAACGCAATTCACGTGCGGCACGTTGATTTCAAACGTGTCTTCCAGCGTGATTAAGCGTTCATTCAAAGAGATATGCTGAGCACAGCTATTTAA
>Ga0247839_1005245_pt1 | contig 15889 bp, 31 predicted proteins | sample LaCruzMarch2015__6_FD_192405 | JGI IMG/M metagenome (GOLD analysis project Ga0247839, IMG submission 192405) | Freshwater microbial communities from meromictic Lake La Cruz, Castile-La Mancha, Spain - LaCruzMarch2015_16m | ecosystem: Environmental > Aquatic > Freshwater > Lake | place: Spain... | reverse complement strand
CATTGTTTCAACTAAGTGTGCCATTACAATTTTCCTTTATAGACTTTGAACAAACGTTGATGCTGCTGTCCACATTACTTCAGCCAAGTACGGCTTACATAAGAGGACTCCGACTACTGCTCCTACTAAAAACTTACCCATTACTAACTCCTTTTTGCTCTATCATTTTATTATTATAACGAGAATAAAAAATTAAGGCAACAAAAAAAAGCCCGCGAATGCGGGCTTAGTCATATATTTAGTCATACGTCATTCTAAATCATTTCGAATTTTCCCTCCAAGTTTTTGAATGACTTCATCGATACGAGTCCTCCAATAACTAGGAACAAAACATCTAAGAGTGTTTAGAAACTTGACTAAATCTTTACCTTCCATACTATGACTTGTCTACAAATGACTTTAGCTTTTCGGCTTCCAACAAGATTTGCTGGGTGTCGGGAAACTCAGGAACTTCAGTGATGGGTAGATTACGCTTATCGGCGTTTGATTTAACAACTTCCCAGTTGGTGTAGTAACGCTGGTTAAGTTGATCTTGTGCGAGCTTAATAAGCTCGAGACGGATTTCATACGGAGTTTTAGCTGTCATGGTACTTCCTTTCTGTGTTGTGTGTGTAGTGCCAGCTTATGCTGGCTTATTATATAGCTGGTACCCCGGGAGGGACTTATAAATTATATATTCTATTAACTACTGTGTATTAATAGTTTTAACAAATAATTGTTTTAATGGCAGCCATTGAAAAAATTAATAATGGCCTGACTGGCAGGGATCGAACCTGCGACCCACAGCTTAGAAGGCTGTTGCTCTATCCACTGAGCTACAGTCAGATATCTATTTCAAATCAGGTTTGTCTAATGCTTCTAAAACACAGTCTTCCGTAGATAAGATATCTTGATAGTCGTCTTTGTATGAATTAGGACTGGGTAAGTCACTATAATGATCCCAGTTATCTTTTTTAAAAATCATATCCCAGTTATCTTCAAACGTTTTGCGATCGACGGAGAATGGTCTTGACATACTTCCTTTGCTCATAATTTATTTGATTTGATATCTAACACGGCAGGAAACTGACATCTGTGAGTTTGCTTGTTTAAGTGCTTTTTCATAAGTATTTTTTTTCGCCAAACAATCTTTCTCGTGCTTGAATTCATCCACGATAGCAAAATTATCTACAACTCCTAGCCAAATAACAAGTAAATATGACACCATGTCTGCCTCCTATTTGGTGCCCCGTGACAGAATCGAACTGCCAATTGATGATTACAAATCAACTGTTATACCATTTAACTAACAGGGCTATGGGTTAACAATACTCAGTCCAACCAGTTACAATATATTTTTCATTACTTAGGGGAGGGTTACCTCTATGTGTATGTGTAAATGCAGCAGGCCAGATTACTAGTGTGCCTTGTTCAGGTTTGACTCGTATATGTTGATATAAAAATTCAGTTTCGCCTCCTTCGTCTACATTATTAAGGTAGAGTGACCAAGTAAGTAAACGATTACAATACAAACGGCTACTAGATTCATTATGCCAAAGATGATAGCCCCCTCCAATTTTTGTTTTTTGTATTTTAAACGAATAATTAGAGTGTCGTTCGGATTGATTTAAAATTGCATATTCTTGCTCGTAAACCGGGTAACATTTTTCCCAGAACACCTTATTAAAATCACTACTTAATGTTCTAAGTGGTAGATAATCAATATCATCACTAAATATCTGTGTATCGTCTACGGTTGTTTTTAATTTCGGTGGAGACATTTCTGTTCTACGCACACCATAGCCGGATTGAATCATTTGATTGTAATTTTTAATGACACTTTCGCAATAATCTTTAGAGTATGCGTTTTTAAAAATACCAATAAATTTATCTAGTTTATAATCCATAATATTTTACTATAAATGGCTGACCAGGGTGGGCTCGAACCACCGACATACGGATTAACAGTCCGCCGTTCTACCAACTGAACTACAGGTCAATATACTATCCCTTTAATAAATCTTTTTTAACAAGATATACGTAGGTATATGCGTTTTGTTTAGTAACTTCTAATGCTTCCATAACCTTTGCAATTACAAAAGCCTCACCTTGCTCTTTGTGTTCAAGATATAGTTGCTTGGCTACTTCCCTCTTTGAGCCTTTTCTACTTACTGGAGCTTGTCCTTCGGGCTGCTCCCCGGCATTAAAAGCGTTTTCGCCGATCAATGTCTTAAGTGTTACAACGCTACGATTGGCGCGCTCAACTATTGCATCAGGTGAAACGTCCTCGCCGTTAACGAGCTTTTCTACGGCACTCATAACGAAGACGTATGCTTTGCGTTGATTGTTTTCGTTAGGAAGTCCAAAGCTTGACATAATCTGATTTGCTGCTTTTAGCCGATCAGGTTGATTGTCAAGATAGTCTCGAGTACGTTGAATAGCGATGACAGGTGACATACCTTGAGAAACATTAATCTTTTTAAGTACGGCTGCACTCATATAATCTCCTAATTTTTCAGTACATTTAATTATATGAAATTATGGAAATTAAAGCAACCCTACGTTTTGCTCTGGTTTAAATGATATGACTTAAATATTGTCATGACTTCGCTGACGTATTCTTCTTTGCGTTTAAAAAATACTTGAGGTTGGTCGTCCTCTACGGCTATGAGGATTGCAATATAAGGAACCTCCAGATTATACCTCTCCTCTATCATCATAGCGTAGGCAGTAGATTGTAAGAAGTAGCTTTTAATCCATTCTTCTTTTTTAAGACTCTTGGATGTTTTATAGTCAGCCACGCACGGGTATCCATCATACTTACAAAACACATCGCAGGAACCTGCTGTCTTTAAAACATCTGAATAGAGGAAAAGTTCTACTCCCATTACTTCAGTAATACTAGCATCAACTCGAGGTTTAAGTTGGCGAAATAACATCTTACTAATGGGATTGGCATTGGCAAGATAATCACCTTTATTTAATACATAGTCTTCCATTATCTTGTGAAGCTTTGTACCGCGATTGGCTGCTTGAGCAGTAATCTTTTTAGCCTGATCGTGACCTATTCTGTCCCTCCACTCCTGTATGCCTTTCTTACTTAATGTAGAAAGTACGGAAGTTACGGAGGGATATTTTTCACCTGATGGTGTAACATAAAATCTTTTACCGTCAATCTCGACTCGCTCTAGAGAAAGACTGGGTAAGAATTTATGTTCGAATAGTTGAGCCACGATGTTTTGATTTAATATTTTTAAGAAGATCTTTGAAGCCAGCGGCTGGTTTTTTTATTCCTGCTCGGACTGGGTCCATAACTCCTGGCGCTTGCTCATCAAAATGTCTTTCTAGATGAGGGTTGTTCTTTTTAAAATTGTCGTACTCAGACATCTTGCATGCATGTTCTTCTATCTGTTTTGTCTGAGTGTTCAAAAAAGTGTATGTTGGCATTATTTTTTATTTGCAGCTCTTCGCTTGCGCCAAATATAGTTAGTAATGTTTATAGAAATATTCTCTACAAAGCCCATGGCCTTGCTACGCCAAAACCAGTTCATAAAGTCTCCTAAATTGCTTCTTCGTAACTCATAATCTTTTTTAAATCTTTTGCTCTAAACGCATTATCAAAGTTTCTTGGCTGTTTGTTTTTTACCTGCTTAGATTTCTTTGCAATATGATGGCTATTTGCATAGTCATCAAAAACAGCCTGTTTGTTATTTTTGCGTGATGTCTTGCTCATTGTTCTCCTCTTGCGGCAAAAGATCAGGGAAAGCTTGTCTTACTATTTTTTCTGTAATACCCTTAAATGGAAGTTTTTTATCTTTAACAGATAGAAGTAACTTTGCGTCTTCAGAGTCTATTGATTCAAGTAACTGAATAAAAAGAAACTCTCTTCTAAGCGGCTTAAGATTAGGGTTACCCCCTTCCACAAATAGATATAATCTTTTTATTTCAGAATATAGACGACCGTCGGCATCGTATCCTTCAAATGGTCTGTAAGGAGGATTTCCTTTTGGTAGAATAAATTTAAGGTTCTTATCATAAACGTATCGTAATAGCTCTTTTACAGCAACCGATCCGTTTTGTCTTAAAAATAAATGCCGATCAGAGGCAGGAGTAAACTCAGATACTTCTTTTAAAATTAATGATAGTTTTTTTCTCATAGAAAATCTTCAATCTTTTCGGCAAGGGTTTTAAGGTTGTGCTTGGCAAAATAAAGTTCAAGTTTATCCGAGGGTCTATTAGCCTGTTTCTCGTATTCAAAAAGAATTTTTTCTTGTATGTTTTGAGGGACGTAAGTTAGATCAATAAGCGTCTCGTTACGAAGCCAGTTTTTAAGCAGATCGTCTTTGAAGTGTTCTCTTGGGTTGGCAATGTGGATGTATTTGTTTACAAACATTTTCTTTTGACGTTCGCCATTAACGATACAATCATCGTTTGAGAGAATGTTAGGAATACCGTCGCCGCGGTCACCTTTAAGAATTAATTCACGTGTAAACATTACGGGGTTGCTATGGGTTATAAACTTTTTTCTAACTGGATCATACTGACTAACGTTACCATAAATGTGAAGCTGAGCAAAATCTTTATCACCGGAAAGAATTAGTATCTTATCTCCTGTATTTAGCATGTTACCAAATTTATGTACAAGTGTGCCAATTATATCATCGGCTTCAGCGTGATCTACTTGTATAACACGATACGGTGATACTTCTTTTAGCTCGTTTCTAACTTTATTAAGTATGTTAAAAATGTTAGACCAGTCTATCTCAGATGTTTCTCTATCCTTTTTTCTATTTGCTTTATACTGTGGAAACACCTGCTTACGCCAGACGTTCTTATCATCGCACGCAATAATAAGATCTCCATACTCTTTAAACCTTGATTTTAACGAACGAATAGAATTAAGAACCATGTGTCTAAACAGGCTCTCATCAATTTTAACATCAGTATGATTTCCAATTTGTGCCATAAAGTTGGATATCATGACCTGATTTAAGTCTAGGATGATCATTTTTATAATTATAAAGGCATTACATAATTAAATCAATCGATTAGGCGTATAGTACTTTCCGCTGCTTTCTGTAAAGGGTGCTTTAGTCCTTTTTCTCTAAAGATAGCTGACTTAACCGATTCACAAATTAACCCTATGTCATAGTCATTTTTTAATTCAATAGTAAATGTTTCCAAGCTTTGCATAAGACCCGACACTACATTGTCAGTGATCGTATCAATAGCGTCTATTTTATTTTTTGTAACTTGATCTATTACTTTATCAACAGTAAGCTCTCCGTGTAGTGCGTCGGGAGCAGGGAACAATATTACATTATTTGCTCTCATTAAAAAACAACTTTCTCAACCGGTACTAACAAATGCTTTCTTCTAATATATTGTGCCATCGTGTGCATTAAGGCTTGATGTGCATCTTCAACTATACCGTAATTATTTTCTTTAACGTGTAGAGCTATGTCGGCTTTTCTTTTAGCTTCTCCGCCATCAAACCCGACAAGTGCAATATTATACATTCCAAGGCTTGTAGCAGTATCTATAGCATTTAGAATATTTTTTGATTTTCCGCTAGATGATATTGTAACTAAAACATCACCTTTGTTACCGAGATACATTAGTTGTTGTTTAAAAATCTCACTGTAGGAAATATCATTTGAAATAGCAGTAATTAAACTCATATTACTTACCAGACTAATGACACGCGGAAATAAGGATGTATTAGTATTAATTCCTTTACAGTGGTCACAGGTAAAATGTTCGGAGATGGCAGCAGATCCGCCATTACCACACACAAATATTTGTTTGTTATTAATTATAGCATCTTCTAGTGTATGGGTAGCAAGATTAAATTGGAGGTCATCCACTGAGCTCAAAGCTATGTGGAGCTGGGAAGAATAAAAGTCAAGTGCGTGACTTGGCTCGTTAGAACTTTGTTGTGTTGTCATAATACACTACCTCGGCGCCTCGGTCAGAAAAATTAAAATTATCAAACAACTCAAAATTACTTAGTTTAGAAATAACTCGGTTTCGATATTTTGGCTTAACATAAAATAATAAGAACCCACCTCCACCAGCACCTAATATTTTACCACCTAGTGCTCCAGCTTTAATAGCCTCTTCGTATATATTATTAATACTTTCATTAGATATATTATCTGCTAGACTGCGTTTTAATTTCCAGCTTTCGTCTAATAGTTTACCAAAGTCGTCTAATTCATTCTTAACAAGCATGGACTGTCCTAGGTAGGCGTATTCAACCATTCTATGCTGCGTTTTCCATTTTTCGTCTGTCTTCATACCTTCGGCATGCTTACTCAAAATGTCATTGGCTGTACGCTTAACGCCTGTATACACCATAATAAGATTGTCTCTTAGCTCTTTTAATGTGCTGCTAGCAATATTAATAGGGGTAACGTTAACGCTTTCGGTCTTATTAAACTCTATTAGGTTAAACCCACCAAATGAAGCTGCGTACTGATCTTGCTTACCTAGCGTATCCCCGCACATTACTCTTTCAATATTAAACGCTGATTCTGCAAGTTCAAATCGGGTGTCACTTCCTCCTGTTGCGTGGTCTAGTGCTTTGCAAAGTGCTACGGTGTACGTTGAGGATGACCCAAGCCCGGTACCTTTAGTTGGTATTTCACAAAACGAAGATATTTCTATACCGGTTTGTATATCAAAATATTGTAATGTGTTTCTAGCTCTATCGTGATTTAATTCACTAATAATATCTACTTGTTCGACTCGCTCGTACGATACTTTAACTCCTCTATTTGGAGTTTTGTTGACAGCAAGGTACATATATTTGTCTATAGTAGTGCTTATAACTGCACCCTGTGAACTAGAATAAAATTCTGGAAGATCACTACCACCACCTAAAAAACTAATGCGCAAAGGCGCTCGGGCAAGTATCATAGAGGATTATATGTAAATATCTGTGATTGTGTTTTCCTACTCTCAAGAGTAGGATATTTGTCTTTAAGGCCTGTGAGAAGATCCTCCCACTGCTTAACTATTTTAACCCAAGAAAATCTACTGTCAGCGTACGCTTTAGCAAAGTTTAAGTATTCCCGAGTATCATCTCTATCAACAATACCGATAGCGTGCTCAAGGGCACTATAAAAAATATTGCAGTGAGTATTAGGGTCATGATCTGATTGGTACATATAGGTCATGCCTCCGGCGGTATCTGGTAATCCTCCGTTATTAGAATGTACACAAAGTAGCTTGGCAGACATTGCTTCAATTAAACTTCTACTATTACATTCCATCCAAATAGATGGGTAAGCGAAGATATGTGCTTTTAGTAAGTGATCTTTAACAACATCGTTCGGAGCAAACCCATGATATGTCATTTGAGGGTGGTTGCGGATCTTCTCGTAAAGCGGTTCAAACTGTTTATCGGCGTCTGGCCACCCATAGATTTTAAAGCTAGAAAAAACATCAAGGTGAATATTTTTGTACTTCTCAGCAAGTTTTTCAAATACTGGTACCAGTAATGAAAGCCCTCTTTGAGGAGTGGACGTGTAGATAAGTCTTATCTTATCGTATTCTTTACTAACGCTTGGTAAAGGATCGATCGGAGTCTCTAAAACTATATGTTCTTTGGATGGGTGAATACCTAAAAAATCTTTGTAGCGGTTGTACTGCCAGTTACCGCAAAATACTAACTTATGAAAACGACGCCTGCTATTTTCTTCTTTTAAGTGATTGGTTTCAGGGTCTTCTGGAAGATCGTGTAACCAATAAACTCTAATTTTATCTTCTTCAATTTTACGGATACGGGAGCATATAATTTGAAAATCATCTGCAAGACCATCTGGTAATCTTTCTGCTAATCCTCTTTTTACACTCTCCGTACCGCCTTGACTATTTTTACTAATCTCATTTTCTTCAAACGCCATTTTTCTCATTCCATTTCATAGTATAGTAATCCCACGATGTTTTAATTATGCGATCAAGTTCACTACTTTCGTAAATGAATGTATAGATGTTTAAGAATCGGTTTGCGTCTGCAACTAGATATTCTGGATCACCAATTCTTCTTTCTCCTTCAATAATATTTACCTTCTCACCTGTAATACGTTCGAACATATTAACAATATCACGAATTGTATAGCCTTTAGTAGTGCCGAGATTACAGGTATCATAAGGTTCTGTACCTGGTGCAGAAGATTCCTCGTAGTATTTTTGCATATGAACGTGGGCTTTACAAACGTCTTTTATATGAATATAATCTCTTACGCACGTTCCATCTTTTGTATTATAATCCGTCCCGTTAATGGTAAATGGCGTTTTTGTTTTTGCTGCGTAGCAAAGCCTTTGAATAACATGACCTGACTCAAGATGATCGCCTACCTCCCCATAAGCACCTGCAACATTAAAGTATCTAAATGTAAAGAAGTTAATGTTGGGGTACTCCGCTGCCACTATACTAATAAAATCTTCGGCGAGTTTTTTACTTCTACCATATGGATGTACGGGCTCAATTAAATCCTGTTCGTTAACAGGAGAGGACTTAAGACTGTATACACCTGCTGATGATGAAAATATAAAATTACCTTTCCATCCTGTTGATATAAGTCCGTTAATTAGATTGATAGTTTCTGCAACGTTTGTTGAATAATATTTTGCTGGGTTGTTAAAACTATCCGGTACGCTTGCAATTGCTGCAAAATGATATACGGTGGTAGGCTTAAGAGCGGCAACCGCTGCAACTACTCCATCGCTTGCAAATGATCCTTTTACAAAGTTATCAACGTACGGATTTGAACCATCGACGATATCCACGCCGATAATTTTATCTCCCTTTTTATGGCTCTCTTCTTTATAGTACTTGCAAAAAGCTTTCCCAATGTAGCCATTACAGCCTGTTACTAGTATGGGCACTTATTCTTCTCCTTAGTTCTGAGGTACTAAAACCATGTTCACGGTTGTTAAAATAAAGTTCTATGTTATTATCTAGGCAGTATTGTTTAGCGGTAAAATCGCGCCCGTGATAATCAGCACCAATAAATCTGACGTTAGGTTTAACGGATCTTAATATTTCTTCTATTTCGGTTTCGTACACATATGGTACTATTTCATCTATGTATCTGCAAGAATTTAATTGTACGTAGCGCTCAAACATGCTTTGAACTGGTTTGTTTTTTTCCTGCCTCTCTATTGATGGATCTGCTTGTAATCCTACAATAAGATATTCACAATTCTGTTTGCATTCTCCAAACATTAAATTATGTCCGGCATGACATAAATCAAATGCGCCAAATGTAATGCCTGTTTTCAATCAATTGCTCCAAACTGGACTTCTTTAATAGAATCATATCTAAATGAGCGCCACTCTTTTTTATCTAAATCCCATACGGCTAAAGTCTCATCGTTATGAGTTTTTACTCTATCAGTTTTCTTTTCATGAGGGGTAATAACGCCTTCACGTAGAGTACATTTCATTACTCGCTCAGTGCCGTCTTTTTTTGTAAACGTTACTTTTGCATCCATCACTTTTAATTTATCGCCTAACCAGTCTTTATATCCGCTCATTGCAATCATTTTATCTCCAATAAAAAAGGGGACACTAAGTCCCCTTATTGTACACTAAACTAGACTATTAAACCAGTCCAGCTGCCATAGCGCGGTAGCCTGCTGCAACAACTGAGCGCTTGGGGGTACCAAGGCGATACTTGTTAACAACGCGACCTTTAGTGTCTACATGCTTGTTTAGGTAGATAGGGAGACCCTCTTCTAAACGGAGCATAGAGACTACTTTGCTTGGTGAACCAATACCAAATTGTGAGGCAATTTGCTTGGCCGACAGTTGCTTACCTTCAAAGAAGGCTTTAGTAAGTTTCTGTTTCTGTGACATCATAGTATTTCCTTTCATAAGTTGAGTGGTTTATTTACTACCACCCTTTCAGTATAGTGACCACTAATCAAAATATCAAGTATTACTGTGTACCCTTTTGAAGGACGGTAAATTCATGTCTCTGACTAGAAATATCAGCAAGTATAAAACATTTTTTAATACGTTTAGCTGCAGCTTGATCCTTCATACCAAGTAATATCCGTTTATATACTCTGGACATTTTATAATTTTTATCTGTTAGTTTCATTTATTTTTCACCTGAAAGTAAGAGTCCTTAGCGTATTTTAGTACGCGCCCGTGTTGTCTAACTACAAAATAAAGTTTACCCTCAATGACATCTTCATTGATAATATCACAAATAACGATCTCATTTGATAGTCTGTTTTTTAAACAAACATTAGTAATAGTTTTAAATTGTTTTCTATTGTTCATGATCGGTTAAAGTGAAGACCAGCTTTTGTAACGTAATAACTATCAATAATATCTGATACTGGGTTACTAGCTGACTTTGATAATTTTAAATGGTTTCTTACATTAAATCCAGTTTCCATTAGAAACGATTCTTCCATAGCCTGTTTGTTAGAGTTACCCTTGCCTGTTGCAGTCTTTTTTATTACAGTTGGAGGAATAGTAGTAAAAGGTAATCCTTTTCTCCATAATAAGTATTTTAGTATGCCGCAATTCTCTGCAATATTAAATACTCTCCCCGTCGACGCAAAAGAATAATCTTCTATAAAAACATATTGAGGCATGTTGTCTGCTATCACCTGTATAATCCATTGAGATATGTGGTGATACCTTTCCTCATTGGTTTTATAGGGAGGTATTAAAGTGCCGTATGTGGGGTGTTTAGAGAAGGCGAGCTTTTCTACAGACGTAAGGTAGAAAAAAGAACAGAAGTCTAAACTAACTTCTGTACCTTCAAACAAGCAAATTGCCGGGCTTGTAAGTGATAGATCAATCCCTAATATCTTCGTCATCTAGATCATCATCTTCTTCTTGCTCAATTTCTGTGCCGCAAAATGGGCAGAAACTAACTTGTGAGCCTTTTTCTAATAAACTGTCAACAGTAAATTCTTCATCACAATCGTAACAAGTAATTGATGCTGTCATACAATCTCCTGAAAGGTGTCTATACCAGCTTTATGTAGCAGATCTAGTCCTTTAGTATCTCTATAACTATTTTTCCAATAGACTGATTTGATACCAGCCTGTACAATCATTTTAGCGCACTCCACACACGGTGCATGCGTAAGAAACATGGTACTGTCTTGACCTGAGTTGCCCTGTCTGGCTAATTTACAAATTGCATTTGCCTCGGCATGAATAACTTCTGGTTTGGTTACTAGCTGCGGGCCATCCTCATTAAGTAATTCTTCTTCACAGTTATTATCCATTCCAGCGGGCATGCCGTTATAGCCGAAAGAAATAATATTTTGATCTTTGACTATAACGGCTCCTACTTTCAAGCGCCTTGCATGGGAGAGGTTGGCCGAGCTTTCAGCTACATTCATAAAGAAGTTAACAAACTTTTGTTTCATTAATTACACCAGCTTTGTTTTGCCTCACCGTAATATTCTCTGGCAAAACCATTACGAATTAATTCAGCACGTAGACTTACACCATTCAAAATAATATCTCCCAATACACGACCACCGAACTTATCCCATCCGTATAAGGTGACCTGATGTTTCTGAGTAGAGGTGACGGCCTGTTTTGTAAATGCTGATGCCATTTCTCCTCGTTGAGCCTCGCTTGGACATTGAGCGCGGTGTCCTTTTTCTGGGGTGTCAACTCCAAATATTCTGACCGCAAGTTCTGGCTTGAACGGCTTAGGAAGAAACGGCGCACTAATAACTATAGTGTCGCCGTCGTTTACCCTTAATATTTGAGCATCGTAAGTAACGCCCTGTGGCATCTTTTGGGCGTAGGCCGGAACAGTAACAGCAATAAGTAGTGCAATAAAGATATAAAGTTTCATTTTAGTCCTTACGTTTTGATTGTTTAAAATAATCACACCAACCTTCTGGATCAATGGGCCCCGATACGGCTGAGCATGCATTGGGAGGTCTCCACATTGTACACTCCGAGCATTTTTGATTTCCTTTAGGTTTATCCTGATATTTGGCTTCTAATTTAGAATCTTTTCCTTCAGTAAATTGTTGAAAGCTTTTCATACTAATGCCTCTTTAAATTGTTTTGTTGAGTTTTCCCATGTCCATATTTTAGATGAACAAAATACTTCATCACGATTTATTTGATAACAAGCATTTATAGAATGTTGTAAATTATCACTATACATTCCATTATACATTGGTTGTATTGCTTCTAATGGTCCAGGTTCTATGTATGATGCCACCGGAGTACCACACGCAATAGATTCTAATATTACAATACCAAAAGTATCAGCTTTTGATGGAAATACAAACACTTCAGCATTTGCCACCCATTCTGCTAACTCTGCACCTTGTTTTATACCGAGAAACTTTACGTCAGGATATTTTTCTTTAAGTGTATTCAAATAAGGGCCATCACCAATTAATACTTTATTGCCTTTTAACTGACAAAAATCATCTAGACCTTTTTCTTTTGATACACGACTTACACATACAATATAATCACTAGGTTTTGTTCTGCGTGTTGGATTAAAGATGTTTGTATCTACACCTCTAGTCCATACTTTTAGGGTTTTAAATTTTTTTTGTTCTAATTCTTTTTTTAAACCTTCTGTTGGTACCAATACTTTTTCAGAATCTTTATGAAACCACCTAAGATATTTGTATGTGAGGCCTTCTGGTAGTCCATATATTTTCTTTAAAAATTCAGGGAATTTAGTATGATAAGAAGTATTGTACCGGATATTATGCCTGTTACAATGAAATCTAGCGAACAGACCAATAGGACCCTCTGTGGCGATGTGTATATGATCCGGAGATACCTCTGTAATCTTTTTACCGATTTGCCAAGGAAGCGAAAGTTTAACCTCAGGGTAGCCTGGGCAATCAAAATGTATGAACTGCCCGGGATTAAGATATACAACAGAATACCCATCCAAAACCAAATTCTTTTCAATATTTTGGAATGTTGTAACGACACCATTGACTTGGTCTGGTAGATTATCAGTTACTATTAATATTTTTTTCATTCTGTATTAACTCTGTCCAAGTTATAATTTCCCATTTACCATTCATATGTTCTACTAATGCAGTACAAGATTCAACCCAATCACCATCATTCATATACATCACACCATCAATTTCTTTTATCTCTGCATGGTGTATATGACCACAAATTACACCATCATATCCTTTTTTCTTACAATGAGTAGCAAGATTTTTTTCAAACTGAAACATAAAATCTACTGCTCTTTTGACTTTGTATTTAAGATAGCGACTCAATGACCAGTAACTGAGGCCAAATTTATGTCGCCACCAATTAAACTTACTATTCAGATTCAATACAAAATCATATGCTGAATCACCTAAAAATGATAACCACTTAGCAATTCTTGTGATACCATCAAATAAATCACCGTGCGTAACAAGATAGTGTTTACCGTCGATACCAATATGCTCTATCTGATTACGAATTTCTACCAGACCAAATGTGAGGCCGTACGGTATCATTGGCCGTAAAAACTCATCGTGGTTGCCTGTAACATAAACAACCTTTGTTCCTCTTTTAGCGTAACCTAAAATACGCCTCACAACATTTGTATGTGATTGTTTCCAACGCCACTTATTTTTCTGTATTTTCCACGCATCAATTATATCACCTACGAGATACAAGGTCTCGCAGGTGTTGTATTTCAAAAAATTATTTAATAATTCAGCTTTACAATCTTTGGTACCCAAATGCACATCACTAATGAATATGCTTTTATAATGCACTATGCAGCTTTCCCCCAAACATCCCCCCAGTTACCTGACAATGCGCCTTTAGCATAATCAGTAGCTCTGTTCTCAAAGAAGTTAGTATGAGTAGGGGCGTTAATCATCTCTTCAACCCATAGTAAGGGGTTCTTTTTGATTTTAAAAATACCTTTCATACCCATAGAGATAAGACGTCTATCGGCAATATAGCGAATGTATGTTTTAACTTGCTCAGGTGTTAAATTTTCCATTGGTCCTATAGCAAAGGCAAGATCAATAAACTTATCTTCTAATTCAACCATTTTTTCAGCAATCTTGTATATTTTTGATTTTAAATTATCGTTCCATATTTCATTATTTTCTTGAATGTAGGTCTTAAAAAGTTTAATCATGTTCTCTGTATGCATAGTTTCGTCTACAATAGACCAGGTAACTATTTGTCCCATACCTTTCATCTTTCCATGTCGAGGAAAGTTTAGTAACATAATGAATGAAGAAAATAGTTGCATACCCTCGGTAAAAGCTGAAAACACGGCAATATGGGTTGCTGTATTTTCTTTGGTTGTATTCTGCCCAGATAGATCTAAAACATACTCATGCTTTTCTCTCATCTCTTGATACTCCATAAACTGGGAGTAAGTTACTTCTGGTAACCCAAGTGTCTCAATTAAGTGTGAGTAAGCAGCAATATGAAGCGCCTCTCTTGCGGCAAATCCCATAAGCATCATTCTAATTTCTGGCTGAGGGAAGTAAGGTAAGTAATTTTTAACGTACCCACCAGCTACGTCAATATCACCTTGAGTAAAGAACCTAAAGATGTTTGTAAGGAATTGTTTTTCCGAAGGAGTTAACTTCTTTTTCCAATCCTTAACATCTTCTAGCATAGGTACTTCAGTATGAAGCCAATGAGATTGTTCGTGCTTGAGCCATGCATCGTAGGCCCAGGGGTAATGAAATGGTTTAAATGCATTTCTCTCATCGGTCATCTTTAGCTTTGTCATGAAGGTTCCTTGTTTATTATTTTGTTGGTTATTTATTTTTGATCCAAAAACCTAATCTATCACCAGCCGGGCTATAATACCACGACCACCCTGTAGGGGTAATCATAGAGTCTCCTCGCCAAACCGGTACGATCTCATCAGAGTCATGATTAGCAAAATCATCATTATAACGTAGATGTACTTCAATTACTTTATTACCAATATACTCAACATTAATCCATTCCTGGTAATACTTAAGATCGTAAAGCATTGCAGGTAGTGGCATATTTAATTCTACCTTACACCATCGAGAAAATCGATCTAGTCTGTTAGGATCGTTTCGAAACCCCTGTACAGTTAAATGCTGATGACCCCAATGGTAGTCTACTGATACGTGAGGACCTTTTAGTATCTCTGACCAAAAGAATCCGTCTGGAACAGCACTAGTATCTCCTTGCTCAATTCTTTTTATTTGAGCTCCTCGACCCATCATGTAAATATTTGTAATAGGTCTAACTATATAATCTCCAGATACAGGTACTGGTATGCCGGCTGGTGCGGCTCGCACCCCTTGTCGACGAGCAACTATAAGTTTATCATAAACCCACAACCACTGCGGCTGACAAGATTCATATACATTGCGATCGCTGATAAACTGCATTACCTATCTCTCTATTCATCCTTCACAAGCCAGACAGGTATCACCTTCTGTTAGTGCTCTAAGATCGATCTCCTTGATTACTTCTCTTTCTATTTTCTTTGCTACTTTGTCAGCCTTGGCCAGTTTTTCACTACGACAATAATATAATGTTTTTAATCCACGTTTCCAGGCCATAAAGTGTACAGCGTGTAAGTACTTAATGTTTACGTCCGGCCTGAAAAAGAGGTTAAGGGATTGTGCTTGGTCAATGTAATCTTGTCTGTCAGCTGCGTGCTCCACAAGCCATCTTTGGTCAATCTCCATACTCGTTTTGAATACGTCTTTTGTCCAGTCATCAAGGAAATTAAGGTGCTGAACTGATCCGTCGTTTGCAATGATACTTGACCAGGTTTCATCGTAGTCCAAAGAGGTGTCCTCATTGCATTTCTCCCTAATGATTTTATCTAGCCATCTATTTTTATTTAAAGATGACCCTGAAAGTGTATCTTGCCTGTAGGCGTTAGCCCGGAAAGGTTCGATCGACGGTGAT
>Ga0247839_1005244_pt1 | contig 15890 bp, 21 predicted proteins | sample LaCruzMarch2015__6_FD_192405 | JGI IMG/M metagenome (GOLD analysis project Ga0247839, IMG submission 192405) | Freshwater microbial communities from meromictic Lake La Cruz, Castile-La Mancha, Spain - LaCruzMarch2015_16m | ecosystem: Environmental > Aquatic > Freshwater > Lake | place: Spain... | reverse complement strand
GTTACAGACACCTACAGGGCCACGATTGAACAATTGGTGGCGGTTGATGAATCCAAAATGAAGGCGGCCAGTGCACCGCCCTTCCCCTTCCGGATGGCACCGCAATTGAACTAATGCCCCTGGCACTGCCTAGCTGCGCAGGTTAATCTGCGCCCAGTTGGCCTTAAACCCCTTTGACCCATGCGGGGGACAGTGGGGCCCGTGTGGCCATCCGTTTACTGCAAGATGCAGCGGAACGGGGCGATATCGACCCTTGGGATGTTGATGTTATTGCAGTAATTGATGGTTTTTTAGATCAGTTACGTCAAAAACTTGAGTTGCCAAGGCTGGTGGCAGCAGCGGGTGGCAGTTATGAACAAGATTTAGCAGAAAGTAGCGAAGCATTTTTAGCGGCATCGGTGCTTGTGTCCCTAAAGGCCGAACACCTGGAGCAGCGCACCTTTGCCCAAGAACTGCCTTGCCCCGAAGAGGATGATTTGCTCAACCTCGAAGCGGATTGGCCGCAGCTGCTGCAATTACCAGCGCGGCCGGAACGGCTGCTACTGCGGCGAACGGTGGCACCACCACCCCTACAAAGGCCCGTAACCCTGGGGGAATTGATTCAGCAGCTGGAGGATATCGCCACTCGCCTGGAGGAACAGGGACCACGGCAACGGCGCCAGGCCCCGAAGCGCTATTCCGATCGCGAGGCGATTGCCCAGGTAACAGCCCTGGCCCACAGGGAAAAGCTGCCTGAAACCACTGCAGCCCTCAGTGTTTTTCTGGGGAAATGGGGCCCTGGCACCAGCTGGGTTGACTTTGAACAATTGGTAACCGCCTGGGGAAAAGCAGCCCCCGCCGACCTTGATAGCGATCGGGTTGGGGTGTTTTGGGCCCTGCTTTTTCTTTGCTCCCAAGGGCGGGTGGATCTTGAGCAAGATGGCTCCCAGCTATTTGGCCCATTGCGTTTGCGTTGTTTATTACAGGCCGGCGAGGGGGTGCAGCAGGAAATTAGCTGGATAGGGTCAGCGCCGCAGCCGGCCCGTGAACTGCAAGCCGCCTAGGAAAGCATTGATACGCTTGCTTGATCTGTTGAGATATCCGCCATGAAGGCCATGATTTTGGCGGCGGGAAAAGGAACGAGGGTGCAGCCGATCACCCACACCATTCCCAAGCCAATGATTCCTATTTTGCAGAAACCAGTGATGGAATTTCTGCTGGAATTATTACGTCAGCATGGCTTCACGGAAGTGATGGTAAATGTGTCGCATTTAGCAGAAGAAATTGAAAACTATTTCCGCGATGGCCAAAGGTTTGGCGTGGAGATTGCCTATAGCTTTGAGGGTCGCATTGAAGATGGTGAATTAATTGGTGATGCCCTTGGTTCCGCAGGCGGTTTAAAAAAGATTCAAAATTTTCAACGTTTTTTCGACGACACCTTTGTGGTGCTTTGTGGTGATGCCCTAATCGATTTAAATCTCAGCGAAGCGGTGCGGCGCCACCGCCAGAAAGGAGCCTTGGCTTCTTTAGTAACGAAACGGGTGCCAAAGGAGCAGGTAAGCAGCTATGGCGTGGTGGTAACAGATGAACTGGGAAGGGTAAAAGCATTTCAGGAAAAACCCGCCATAGACGATGCCTTAAGCGACGAGATAAACACTGGCATTTATATATTTGAACCTGAGATATTCGAGCATATCCCTAGCGATATTCCCTACGACATTGGCGCAAATCTATTTCCTAAATTAGTGGAGGAAGGGTTGCCATTTTACGCCTTGCCAATGGAATTTGAATGGGTTGATATTGGTAAAGTTCCCGATTATTGGCAGGCGATTCGATCTGTTTTGCAAGGTGAAGTTAGGCAGGTAACGATTCCAGGCAAGCAGGTGAGGCCTGGAATTTACACAGGCCTAAATGTTGCTGCAAATTGGGATAAAATCCATGTGGAAGGGCCTGTTTATGTGGGCGGCATGACAAAAATAGAAGATGGTGTTTCAATCATTGGTCCAGCAATGATTGGCCCTAGTTGTCATATCTGCGCCGGGGCAACAATTGATAACTCCATTATTTTTGATTATTCCCGCATCGGCGCTGGCGTTCGCCTGGTGGAAAAGTTGGTTTTTGGCCGCTATTGCGTTGATCGCAGCGGCGACCATATCGATGTGCAGGAGGCCGCCCTCGACTGGTTGATCACCGATGCCCGCCGCCAAGACCTTGTGCAGCCATCACCGGAACAAAAGGCCCTGGCCGAATTGCTCGGTTCAGATCTCGGCAAGGGCTAATACATCCACCAGGCTTTCCTCAGCCTTAATCGCCATCAGGTGCACGCCAGCTGCAATTTTGCAATAGCTGCTCACTTGTTCAGCGGCAATCCGGATCCCCTCCAAGCGGGGATCGGCGGCAGCGGCAAGGCGATCGATCAAGGCCTGGGGGATCTGGGCCCCTGGCACCACACGATTGATAAAACTGGCATTTTTGGCTGATTTCAAAAGAAACACCCCAGCCAGCACCGGTAAACCGAGGGGGTTTGTTATCTCTCCACAAAAACGCCGCAATGCCTCGGGATCCATCACCATTTGGGTTTGTAAAAACCTGGCGCCTGCTGCCGCCTTACGCGCTGTGCGGCTTTTGAGGCCACTCCAGCTGGGCGATTGCGGATCAGCGGCGGCACCGGCAAACAGGCTGGTGGGGCCATCGGGTAGCACCTTACCGAGGGGATCCAAACCCTGATTAAGGGCCTGCACCTGCAGCAACAAACGCACCGATTCCAAATCAAATACAGGCCGCGCCAGGGGTTGATTGCCAGCCCGCACCGGATCACCGGTTAAACACAACACATTGCGCAGCCCCAGGGCATGGGCTCCAAGCAGTTCCGCCTGGAGGCCAATGCGATTGCGATCGCGGCAGCCCAGCTGCAGCACTGGCTCCAGGCCGCGCTCCTGCAGCAATTTGCAAAGGGCAAGGCTGCCCATGCGCATCACCGCTCGGCTGCCATCGGTAACGTTGAAGGCCTGCACCAACCCCCGCAAACTCTCGGCTGCCGCCAGTGCCCTACTGGGATCTCCCCCTAGGGGCGGTGTAATTTCAGCGGTAATTACCGGCCTAGGGCCCGCTAAGGCCTGTTCAAAACCTGGGGCCATACCTGCCTAATAACTTGGATATCTTCCCAGGCTGCCTACACTGCTCAAGTGTTGCTGGGGCGCAGGCTATGGACGCCCATCTCTCCGAAAGGGAGCTGGAAATCATCGAATTGGTGGCGGCGGAGCTCACCAACCATGAGATCGGCGTAAAGCTCTCGATCAGTAAACGCACGGTTGATAACCACGTGAGCAATATCTTCACGAAAACCGGCTCCCGCAACCGGGTAGCCCTGGTGAATTGGGCCATGAGCAACGGCAAAATCTGCCGCGATGGCCTCAATTGCTGCAACCTGCCTAAGGCCTAGGCAGGGAGGCGTATAGGGCTTTGAAATGGGCCTGCTGTTGGCGATGGCTCACCAATGGAGCCGGATAGCCACGGCTTTCTAGGGGTGCGATTTCACCGCTGATTAGATCAGCACTGTTTACATGTTGCAGTTCCGGCAGCCAGCGGCGGATATACACCCCATCACTATCAAACTTGCGCGCCTGGGTGGCGGGGTTAAAAATTCGCAGCGGTTTTGGATCCATGCCACTGCTGGCACTCCATTGCCAACCGCCGTTATTGGCAGCTTGATCACCATCCACTTCAAGGGCCATGAACCAGGCCTCCCCAAAGCGCCAATCACAAATCAAGTCTTTAACTAAAAAAGAAGCCACGATCATGCGGCAGCGGTTGTGCATAAAGCCTGTTTCCGCCAGTTCTCGCATCGCTGCATCAACAATTGGCACCCCGGTGAGGCCCTGCCGCCAGGCCTCTAGCCACTGGCCGTTGTTCTCCCAGGGAAACTGGCTCCATAGGGGCCGATAGGGGCCATCGGCAAGGCTAGGGAAATGGAACAGGGCCTGTTGATAAAACTCACGCCAGGCCAATTCCTGCTGCCACACCCGAATCGATTGGCGCTGTTCATCACTGCGGCAATTCTCTAAGCATTCCAAGCTGGCTGCCCAGGCGGTGCGGGCACTGAGGCTGCCGGCCCGCAAAGCAGCACTAAGGCAAGAGGTGCCGGCCTCCGCAGGCAAATTGCGGCCTTCCTCGTAGTGCTGCAATGCCCCATCGGCAAATTGCCGCAATTGGCCAAGGGCGGCCGTTTCCCCCGGCAAACAAGGGCAAATCCCAGCGCCTGGCCACTGTTCCCTTGGCAGGGTGTGAACAAGGGGCATGGCGGCAAGGCAAGCCTGCTGGGTTGCTGTTAGGTCGAGCAGAGCCTTGGGTGCCTCCAGCGGTGCCGCCTTGGCCTGCTGTTGCCAGGCCCGCCAATAGGGGCCATAAACCCTGTAGGGGTCACCGGCGCCAGTGCGCAATTGCTCCGGTGGCACCAGCAATTGATCCCAATCAGCTGCCACCTTGATCCCAGCTGCCTTAAGGGATTGGGCAAGGCTTTTATCGCGCTGGCGTACTAACGGCTCCACATCACGGTTCCAGGCCACCCCCTCCACCGCAAGCAATTGGGCCAGCTGGGGCACCAGCAAAAGCGGATCGCCCTGCAACACCAGTAGGCGGCTACCGGCAGCGAGCCAACGCTGCTGCAATTCCACCAGACACTCCAGCAAAAACCAACGGCGGGCGGGCGCCATGGTGGGGTGCTGCAATTCAGCTGGATCCAGCACATAAAGGCCAGTTAGGGCTGGGCTGCTGGCGGCTTGGGAGGCCAGGCCCAAGTTGTCGGCAAGGCGCAGGTCGCGGCGATGCCAAAACAGCCAGCGGGGGGGCAACGCAGTCATGTCAGTGCAAACCCAGCAACTGCTTGGCCCGGAACCAGGCGGTAACACTCTTGCCATCAAGGGGTTCAGCGCCGCTGGCCAGGGCTGCATCCAACTCAGCTGGTGCCATCAAAAGCACTTCAATGTCTTCGTCGTGGTCGGCGGCAACGGGAGTGGCCAGCGGCTGCAGGTTGCGAGCTAAAAACAGGTGGATCACCTCATCGGAATAGCCAGGGCAGGGCAGCAGTAGGCCGAGGGGATCCCAACGCATGGCGCAATAGCCGGCCTCCTCCTGCAATTCCCTCTCCATGGCCGCCTGGGGCGCTTCAGCAGCTTCAAGGGTGCCCGCTGGAAATTCCAAAATGCGCCGCTGAACGGCAAAGCGATATTGACGCAACAGCACCACCCTGCCATCAGCCAACACCGGCACCGCCAGGGCCGCGCCTGGATGGCGAATGCAGCCATAGGTACCCTCCACCCCGAGCGGTAAGCGCAAATGTTGAATTTCCATGCGCAGCTTGCGTACCGAAAGGCAGGCCACCGTTTCAAGCAATTCAGCTGGTTCCTGCGGGGGAAGGGATGCCAAGGCTTGGGCTCAATTCAATCCAGTTTGGCGATTAATCGGGCCAAACCGCTGTGGCGGGGAGCTGTTGCGGCGCTGGTTCACTGCAATCAAGCAATAAAGCAGCCAGCAGTTCTGCCGCCGTGAGCTTTTGCCCCGGTGGCCTGAGGTTGGGATCAAGGCTTGCCAATGGTTCGAGCACAAAGCGGCGCACCCACAGCCGTGGATGGGGCAATTGCAGCTGGGGGCTAAACCGTTTTGCTGTGCCACACCAAAGCAGATCTAAATCCAAACTGCGGGGCCCCCAAGCCACCAAACGCTGCCTACCGGCTGCCGCCTCAAGCTTTTGTAGTTCCGCCAGCAATTGCTCAGGGCTGCCAAGCCATTGCAGCAACACCACAGCATTAAGGAAGGCTGGTTGGCCCGCTGGCCCCCCCACCGGCGCCGTGCGAAATAGGGGTGAACAACGCAGGGATCCAGGCTGCGCCAGGGCGCCTAGGCCCTGGCGGGCTGCGCCCAGCAAGGCAAGGCAATCCCCCAAATTGCTGCCAAGGGCGATGGCTGCTGCCTCAGCCAGCGGTTGCGTTGCATTGGCCCCAGCCATCAAAAGCGCTAAATCCAGCTGCCAGCATTCCTGATATAACAGCGGCCAAGCTGCGATGCTGGAGTGGATTTTGGGCCCCATGACCGCCCTGCCTTCCACCGCAAGCCAGGTGTTCCCCCTGGCGGCCATCACGGGCCATCCCACTTTGAAATTGGCCCTGCTGCTGGCGGCCGTTGATCCCGGTTTAGGCGGCGTGGTGATCGCCGGCGGCCGGGGCACCGGTAAATCCGTGCTGGCCAGGGGTTTACACGCGCTGCTGCCAGCGATTGAAATTATTGAAGGCAGCCTTAATGCGGAACCCGATGGCAGCCAAGCCAGCCGGATAATTCCGGCCCCATTTGTGCAGGTGCCCCTGGGGGTTACGGAAGATCGCTTGCTGGGGTCGGTGGATGTGGCCCGTTCCCTGGCGGAGGGAAGCACTGTGTTTCAACCGGGGTTGCTGGCCGAGGCCCACCGGGGGGTGCTCTACATCGATGAATTAAATCTGCTCGATATGAATGCCCTAAACCTGCTGCTGGCGGCGGTGGGTTCAGGCGTTAATCAAGTGGAGCGGGAGGGCTTAAGTGTTTGCCACCCCTGCCAGCCGCTGCTGATTGCCACCTTCAATCCAGAGGAAGGGGCCATGGCAGACCATCTGCTCGATCGTTTTGCCATCGCCCTTTCCGCCAACCAAACGGTTACTACAGCTGAACGGGTGTCGATCACAGAAGCGGCTATCGGCTATGGCGAAAACAGCAGCGCCTTTCGCCAGCAGTGGCAGGAGGAAACCGATGCGATTGCCACCCAACTGCTCCTAGCCCGCCAGTGGTTGCCGGATGTGGTGATAACTGGCGCCCAAATCAACTATTTGGTGGAGGAAGCCCTGCGCGGCGGCGTTGAGGGTCATCGCGCTGAGTTGTATGCCTTGAGGGTGGCCAAGGCCCATGCGGCCCTTGAGGCTAGAGATCGCGTGGAAGCGGAGGATCTACAACTGGCGGTGCGCTTAGTAATTGCACCTCGGGCAAAATTGCAACAACCCCAGGAACAACCAGAGCAGCAACCACCAGCAACTCCCCCCCCAGCAAACAACAGCGAAAATCAAGCAGAAGAAAAAGACAAAGAAACAGATAAAGAAGAAAATGAAGCTGAAAACGATGCTGAGAACGCAGCTGAAAACGAATCCGAAAATGATCCAAACAACAACGAAGCTGAAGTAGATAAACCACCCTCAGTGCCGGAAGAATTCATGTTGGATGCGGAAGCGATTGCAATCGATCCAGAATTACTATCCTTTCAAGCAGCAAAAAGTAAGGCGGCGCGAAGTGGTGCCAGGGGTTTAGTACTTAGCAATAGCCGCGGCCGTTATGTGAGGCCCATAATTCCAAGGGGCCCCGGGGGGCCGATTGCCGTTGATGCCACCCTGCGGGCTGCAGCGCCATATCAAAAAAGCAGACGGGAGCAACAACCGGGGCGCAAATTAATTGTTAAAGAAGTAGACATTCGAGCAAAACAATTACAACGCAAAGCTGGCGCCCTGGTGATATTTCTGGTGGATGCCAGCGGTTCGATGGCCCTAAATCGAATGCAAAGCGCCAAAGGTGCTGTTTTGCGCTTGCTTACCGAGGCCTATGAAAACCGAGATGAAGTAGCCCTCATCCCCTTTCGCGGCGAACAGGCTGAGGTGTTGCTACCCCCCACCCGCTCGATCACCGCAGCTAAAAGACGGCTGGAAACCATGGCTTGCGGCGGTGGATCGCCCCTGGCCCATGGCCTGGCCCAAGCGGCAAGGGTGGGGGCTAATGCCTTGCAAAGTGGCGACCTAGCTCAGGTGGTGGTGGTGGCAATCACCGATGGCCGCGGCAATGTGCCCCTCTCTCGCTCCTTGGGGTTACCAGAAGCGGAAACAACGGTTGATCTAAAAGAGGAACTAAAGCAGGTGGCCGGCCGTTATCGCTTGCTGGGAATAGAGCTTTTAGTTATCGATACCGAACGCAAATTTATTGGCAGTGGCATGGGTAAAGAGTTAGCGGAAGCGGCGGGGGGCCGCTACGTGCAATTGCCAAAAGCCAGCGACCAAGCAATTGCAGCCATCGCCCTCGGTGCCCTAAAACGATAAAAAATAATCAAATAATCTTTAAGGCTAAATTTAACTGCCTTTGCTTGGTTTACGCAGCTCTGGATATAACTCATCAAAGAATTTACCCAGTCCCACGGTTACACTGCGCAGCCCATTAACAAAATTTGGATCACCGCTCAGTTTTTGCACATCGCCACCGATGGCGTCGTAGCGGCGGGTGAGCTGTTCTGCATTGCTAACAGTGCGCTTTAGCTCATTAATAGTTTTGGGATTATCAAAGGCGGAAACTATATTATTTGTGTGCTTCAAAGTGGCATTGGCTTGGGCTGTAGCCAGTTTGAGATTTTTAATAACCGGATCAGCTTCCTTCACCGCCTGTTGCAATTGCAATACCAATTGATTGCCACTCACGAGCACTGCATCGGCCCGTTTTGCTGTGATGCCAAATGCCTTAGATGTTTTGCTCACTTCCGTGAGCGTTGTGGCGCCCTTAGTGATCAAATCTTGTTGTTCTGCTTTTGCCAATAGGTTTTGCATCATCCCCATCACTGAGGTGAGGCTTGGGGTGGGCACCCCATGCACCAGGCCATTGGCGCACACGATCAAAGTTGAATCGCAATTGCTCGCTAGGGGGCCAGGGCCCTTAGGGGCTGCAATGGAGCTGGTTTCTAAAGCAACTTGTGCATCACCCCCCAACAGGGAACCACTGCGCACTTGGGCGCTGATCGGCCGGGGTAGAAGCAATTGCGTATCTGTGATTTGGCCATCTACCAGCACCGTGTTCCCCTGGGGCGACACCTTGCTCACAACACCCACAGGCACACCTCGAAAGGTAATTGTGCTCTTGCTTGCCAAACCGGAGGCATCGGCAAAACGCATCTGGATCGGATAGCTTTTTTTGCCAAACAAAAAGCCGGAAAGCCAAAACCAGAGCCCCACCCCTCCGGCGATGGCCGCCAAAAGTGAAAACCCGATGCTGGCTTCTTTAAGGCTTCGACGCATTAGCTGAGTAGAGCTCTTTGGGCTGCATTGGTCCGCTCAGGCTACCGGTTCTGAACTGAACCACATAGGGATCTGTACAACAGCGGAATTCCTCCACAGAACCCTGCCAGCGCAACTCGGCTTCATAGAGCAACACCACCCGTTCAGCGGCCCTTTCAATTGTGCTGAGCACATGGCTCACCACCACAGAGGTGCCATTGGCAACCCTTGTGGTGGTAACCATCAAATCCTCAATGCGGGTGGAAGCCACCGGATCAAGCCCCGCCGTGGGTTCATCGAACAGCAGCAGGGGGAAATCCTGGCCAGCGCCGGGATCATCCACCATGGCGCGGGCGAAACTAACCCGTTTTTGCATGCCCCCAGATAGTTCCGCCGGCATCATCTCCTCCGTGCCCGCAAGGCCAACGGCATCGAGGCAGCGGGCCACCCGCCGCTTGATCTCAGCTTCCCCAAGGCGGCCATCGCGGTAGAGCAAAAAACCAACGTTTTGCAGCACTGAAAGGGAGGCGAGCAACGCAGGGCTTTGCGACACCAGGCGCACATCAGGGGGATGGCTCTGATCGAGGCGCAGGTAGCGCTGGGGCTCACCAAACAGCAGTAATTCGCCGGCAGTGGGCAATTCCAAACCCGCCAACATGCGCAGGATTGTGGTTTTACCTGCTCCGGAGGGGCCCACAATCGCCAGCCGCTCCCCTGGCATCAATTGCAGATGCAGATCGGAAAGGATCCTTCTGCTGCCGCGATTCAAGCTCACACCCCGCAGCTCCACCACGGGCAGGTGGGAATGGTTGAAGGCAGCGCGGGATTTAGTCATTTAGGGGTTGCTCTTCTCATTACAGTGACAAGTTGATGCTGCCAAGGCCAGCGCCATGGCTCAGCCAGCCGGCGATCACCACCGCCGCGACGAATTGGTAAAACGCTCCAGGCGCGCGGTGCAATGGTTGCAACCGGGCCTGGTGGTGAAGCGCTGGGTGCTCACCTCAGCCTTGGGGCTGGTGATGGCCCTCTTGGGGGCTGCCATCTGGGCAGACCTCAAACCGATCTACTGGACGATCACGGCAATTGAAACCCTGTTGCGCTCCCTAGCCGGGGCCGGGCAAGGTTTCACTGGTCCATTGGTGTTGGTGGTGGGAGCAGGCCTAATTCTGCTTGGTCAAAGCCGCAGTTTTGGCTCGATTCAAAGGGCATTGGCGCCCCATCAAAGCGAAACCGCCCTGGTGGATGCCCTGGTGGCCCAGCGACGCCTAAACCGGGGTCCAAATATCGTTGCCATCGGTGGCGGCACCGGGCTATCCACGCTTTTAAGTGGCCTCAAGCGCTACAGCAGCAATCTCACGGCGATCGTTACGGTGGCCGATGACGGCGGCAGCAGCGGGGTGCTGCGCCGGGAACTGGGGGTGCAACCGCCTGGAGATATTCGCAATTGCCTGGCGGCCCTGGCCCGGGAGGAGCCGCTGCTAACAAAGTTGTTTCAATATCGCTTCACCGCCGGCAGTGGTTTAGAGGGCCATAGTTTCGGCAATTTATTTATATCTGCCCTCACAGCAATCACAGGCAGCCTGGAAACGGCGATTACCGCCAGCAGCAAGGTGCTTGCGGTGCAGGGCCAGGTGGTGCCAGCCACCAGCTCTGATGTGCGCCTCTGGGCTGAACTGGAAGATGGCAGGCGCCTGGAGGGGGAATCAAATATTGGTAAGGCCGATAGCCCAATCGTGCGGCTGGGTTGCACCCCGCCACGGCCGGCGGCTCTACCAAGGGCCCTTGAAGCGATTGCCCAGGCGGATTTAATCGTGCTTGGCCCCGGCAGCCTCTACACCTCCCTGTTGCCAAATCTGCTGGTGCCCCAATTGGTGGAAGCGATTGGCCGCTCCCAAGCACCACGGCTTTATATCTGCAACCTCATGACCCAACCGGGCGAAACCGACGGCCTTGATGTGGCAGGCCACCTGCGGGCAATCGAAGCGCAACTCGCCACCCATGGGGTGCAGCGGCGTTTATTTGATGCGGTGCTTGCCCAAGAGGATCTGGCCAGTGGCCCTGAGCTCAACTATTACCGCGCCCGAGGCGCTGAACCGGTTCATTGCGAAGTGGAGGCCCTAAGGGCCCAGGGCTATGAAGTGATGTTGGCGGCGATGCAAGGTAAGAAACAACGCAGCGCCGGCAGGGCCAGTAGGGGAACCCTGCGCCATGAACCGCGCAGCTTGGCCTTGGCTGTAATGCGCTTCTACCGCAATACCAGATCAAATTAGTAGTAAAAAAATTTAATTAGTGGGCGTCTTGTAATTCATAAAAATCGGGCTGAACGTAGTCTTTGCGCAGGGGATAACCAACCCAATCTTCAGGCATCAAAAGACGCTTGGGCAAGGGGTGACCGCTGTAGGTGATGCCAAACATGTCGAAGCATTCCCGCTCCTGCCAATCGGCACCGCGATAGAGGGGATAAAGGGATGGAACGCTGAGATCACCGCTGCGGGGGAGGCTCACCTCAAGCCGCACCTCGGTGGTGCCATTGCCATCACTGCTGCCCACCTGCACCAGGTGATAAAAACTAACCAGATTTTCGCCGGGGCCTTCGTCGTAGGCGCCTTGCACTTGGAGGTAATCAAAACCCTTGGCTTTTAGGGCTGTTGCCACCAATGGCAACGTTTGGGGTTCAACGCCAATGCGTTCAATCCCGAGATGGTCATTTGCCAATGGCTGAGTGTCAAAACCCTGCTGCTGCAGCCATTCAGCCAGGGGGCCTGGGGTGGAATCGGTCATGACTCAAGCGGAAGGGCAATGGTTTCAGATTTGGCAGGGCTCAAATTGAGCGGTGATATCGCCTCTGCAGCAGCCAGGGCCTGCTTTTGGGATTCGGCCCGCAAGTAGCGGCCATCAATGATTGGCTCCACCGCAGTCATGCGATGGGCAACGGTGTAGTAGCGGTGGGTGGGCAAAAGGCGGCCCCGTTCCTGCAGGGCTTCATTGCCAACTTTTTTGCGCAGTTTGATCACCGCATCAAAAATTGCCTCCGGCCGAGGCGGGCAACCGGGCAGGTAGAGATCAACGGGGATCAGCTTGTCTACCCCCCGCACAGCGGTGGTGGAATCAGCTGAAAACATGCCTCCGGTGATGGTGCATGCGCCCATGGCAATCACATATTTCGGTTCGGGCATCTGTTCATAAAGGCGCACCAAAGCTGGGGCCATCTTCATCGTTACGGTGCCGGCCACGATGATTAAATCCGCCTGGCGGGGGCTGGAACGGGGTACCAAACCAAAACGGTCGAAATCGAATCTGGAGCCGATTAATGCGGCAAATTCAATGAAGCAGCAGGCGGTGCCATAGAGCAGCGGCCAAAGGCTGCTGAGGCGGGCCCAATTATGCAGATCATCAAGGCTGGTGAGGATCACATTCTCTGAAAGGCCAGAGGTGATTTCAGGTGCACCAACGGGGCCACAGCTGGCGGCCCTTAGGTCGCGCAGGGCATCGATAGAAGGGGTGGTTTCACTCATGGCACTCAGCTCCATTCAAGGGCGCCCTTGCGCCAGGCATAGGCTAGGGCCACAAGCAATATGGCAATAAAAATCAATGCTTCGATGAAAGCAAGCAGGCCGAGGCGATGGAAGGCCACCGCCCAGGGATAGAGAAAAACGGTTTCCACATCGAATATCACAAACACAAGCGCAAACATGTAGTAGCGAATATTGAATTGAATCCAGGCGCCACCAACGGGCTCCATGCCCGATTCATAGGTGAGTAGGCGCTCACCGCTGCGGGATTTAGGGGCCACCAATTTGTTGGTAACCAGGGCGAGCACCGGCACCGCCGCTGCTATCAGCAAAAACCCCAAAAAGGCGTCGTAGCCAGGGAGAACAAACATGCCTGAGGGGCTACTCAGTTTTGATGGCACCAGTGTGGCACCGCTGCTGCTGCAATGGGCTGGATAGAGTTGGCTTAAGCACTGGGCCGTTGCCATGGATACACCTGAAATGGATACCCCTGAATTGGATACTCCGCAAATACCGGAGGAGGAAAGCAACCCGGATAGCCATCGATTTGAATGCCGCAGCTGTGGCTTTGTTTACGATCCAGAAGAGGGGGTAAAAAAGCTAGGAATTGAGGTGGGAACACCCTTTACAGCGATTGATCCGCGCCGCTTTCGCTGCCCCGTGTGCCGCAGCCCAGTGGCTGCTTTCCGTGACATCGGGCCCCGCAATAAGCCGAGTGGCTTTGAGGAAAATCTCAAATTTGGCTTTGGCGTTAATACGCTCACCCCAGGCCAGAAGAATGTGTTGATCTTTGGGGGGTTTGCCTTGGCCGTTGCTTTTTTCCTCTCCCTCTATTCCCTGCGCTGAAATCGAAACCATGACCAACTTTCTGCGTCAAAAGCTCAATGCCCTGCTTAAGCCAGTGCTAAGCGCGGTTTTATTGATCTTGCTCACCACCGGTTGCGTTACCACCGGCCTTGCCACAGCAGCTTCCAGCCCGTGGCAAACGGTGCCGCTCAGCACCAGCGCAAATCCCTTGGATGTGGCTTTCACGGATGCCAACCACGGTTTTTTAGTGGGCAGCAACCGCCTGGTGATGGAAACCAATGACGGTGGCAACAGTTGGGAAGAAAGGGCCTTGGAATTGCCGGCGGAGGAAAATTTCCGCCTGATCAGCATTGATTTTCTTGGCCAGGAGGGCTGGATTGCCGGCCAGCCGGGCTTGCTGCTGCATAGCAATGACGGCGGCCAGAATTGGAATCGCCTGCTGCTGGACACAAAACTGCCCGGCGATCCATATCTGATCACCGCCATCGGCAGCAACAAGGCAGAACTGGCCACCAATGTGGGGGCGATCTACCGCAGCAGCGATAGCGGCAAGAGTTGGCAGGCGGAAGTTAGTGATGCAGCTGGAGCAGTGCGCGATCTGCGCCGCAGCCCAGAGGGCAGCTATGTGAGCGTGAGTGGCCTCGGCAATTTCTTTTCCACCTGGAACCCGGGCGATCAGGTGTGGCAACCCCACAACCGGGTGAGCAGCCAAAGGGTGCAAACGATGGGTTTTCAACCCGATAACAAGCTGTGGATGGTTACCCGCGGCGCCCAACTGCGCTTTAACCCCGATGGCAGCAACCCAGAGGATTGGAGCAAGCCGGTGATTCCGATCACCAATGGCTTTGGCTACTTGGATATGGCTTGGGATCCAAACGGCACGATTTGGACCGGTGGCGGCAGCGGCACCCTTCTGCAAAGCAGTGACGGTGGAGCCCATTGGCAAAGGGATGCGGTGGGGGCTGCCACACCAAGCAACTTCACCCGTTTGCTGTTTTTAGAAGATGGCAAGGGCTTTGCCCTGGGTGAACGGGGCACCTTGCTGCGTTGGATCGGCTGACACTGTGTAACTGTTCCGCCTTCTGGCGGATCCCAACCCTTAGGATTATTCAGCTGATAAGAGAGTTGCGATGGCCGCCGGTTCCACCGGGGAACGCCCGTTCTTCGAAATCATTACAAGCATCCGCTACTGGGTGATTCACGCCGTAACACTGCCGGCGATCTTCCTGGCAGGGTTCCTTTTTGTGAGCACTGGCCTTGCCTACGACGCCTTCGGCACCCCGCGGCCGGATGCCTATTTCCAAGCAAATGATCAAAAAGCCCCTGTGGTGAGCCAGCGCTTCGAGGGCAAATCCCAACTTGATCTGCGCCTCAAGAACTAAAGCCGATGACCTCCTCCCCCACCACGCCCCGCAATTATCCGATTTTTACGGTGCGCTGGCTTTCGCTCCATGCCTTAGGCATCCCCACGGTTTTTTTCCTGGGCGCCTTAGCTGCTATGCAATTCGTCCGCCGCTAACACCAGCCATGGATCGCAATCCAAATCCAAACAACCTGCCGGTTGAACTGAACCGCACCAGCCTCTACCTGGGGCTGCTGTTCATTTTCGTTACCGGTGTGCTTTTTTCCAGCTACTTCTTTAACTGAGGCCTAGCCATGAGCAGCAAGAAGTCTTCGCTTCCCGACGGTCGCGTTCCAGATCGTTTACCCGATGGCCGTCCGGCTGTGCCATGGCGCAGCCGCTGGACAGAAGGCCCCCTACCCCTGTGGCTGGTGGCTACCGCCGGCGGCATGGCCGTGATTTTTGTGGTGGGCTTGTTCTTCTATGGCGCCTATGTGGGCGTTGGTTCGGCCTAAACCTAAAAGCCAGTGACAACAACTGCAGTGCAAGGTGGCAGGCAACGCAGCCGCCCGAAACGGAGGGAGCTGTTTTGCCCTAGCCACCCGGATGAATTTTTAGTGGGGGGTGGCAAAAAGTACTTCCTACACCTGCTCAGCCCAGAGCAATTGGTGATCCGAGGCATTAAGGCAACTAAAGCCAAATTAATAATCCAGGCCTATCCGGTGCTGGTGCTCAGTAATGAATGGCTTGAGCAGTTGTATTGCAGCGAATGTGGCTGCAGCCGTTGGTGCCATGTGATTCGCCACGATAAAATTGCCCACACCGTGAAATGGGCTCCCCGCGACCTATGGGAACAGGTGGCCCATGTGGATGGCGTGTATGGCAACCCAACTGTTAGTCAATTCACTTCAAGGGAAGCAAGGCGTCACCGCCAACAAAAAACAGCTAAGGGTAAAAAGTTATTTGATGCCGGTTAATTAGGTGCCACGCGGCGGCGAAAATCAGCAATGGTGGGCTCTAACCCCTCCTGCAAGGAAACCTTGGGCTCCCACGCCAATACTTCACGGGCTAAATCAATTACGGGCTGGCGCTGCATTGGATCATCCTGGGGCAATGGGCGATATACCAAGTCCAATTGCGGATTAATGCGATCACGCACCAATTCAGCCAGTTGTTTAATCGTGAATTCACCTGGATTGCCAATATTTA
>Ga0247839_1005216_pt1 | contig 15956 bp, 15 predicted proteins | sample LaCruzMarch2015__6_FD_192405 | JGI IMG/M metagenome (GOLD analysis project Ga0247839, IMG submission 192405) | Freshwater microbial communities from meromictic Lake La Cruz, Castile-La Mancha, Spain - LaCruzMarch2015_16m | ecosystem: Environmental > Aquatic > Freshwater > Lake | place: Spain... | reverse complement strand
AAATAACGTTATGGATGCCTTTCCTTCAAAATGGAAAGCATAAAATAACGTTATGGATGCCTTTCCTCCAAAATGGAAAGCATAAAATAACGTTATGGATGCCTTTCCTTCAAAATGGAAAGCATAAAATAACGTTATGGATGCCTTTCCTCCAAAATGGAAAGCATAAAATAACGTTATGGATGCCTTTCCTTCAAAATGGAAAGCATAAAATAACGTTATGGATGCCTTTCCTTCAAAATGGAAAGCATAAAATAACGTTATGGATGCCTTTCCTTCAAAATGGAAAGCATAAAATATTGTTACGGATGCCTTTCCTCCAAAATGTAAAGCATAAAATATTATTACGGATGCCTTTCCTCTAAAATGGAAAGCATAAAATAACGTTACAGATGCCTTTCCTCCAAAATGGAAAGCATAAAATATTGTTACGGATGCCTTTCCTCCAAAATGGAAAGCATAAAATATTGTTACGAATGCCTTTCCTCCAAAATGGAAAGCATAAAATATTGTTACGGATGCCTTTGATTGGAAATGTAAAGCATAAAATTTTGTTACGGATGCCTTTGATTGAAAATGTAAAGCAAAAAAATTTTGTTACGGATGTCTTTGATTGGAAATGCTAAGCATAAAATAATGTTACGGATGCCTTTGATTGGAAATGCAAAGCATATAATATTGTTACGGATTCATTTGATTGGAAATGCAAAGCATAAAATAACATTACAGATGCCTTTGATTGAAAATGCAAAGCATTATAAAGCATAATTTTAGGTATTGGATAATTCAATTTAATTATAGAATGATTGAAACTATTGCTAAGAAAACTTTTGGATAAATGGTTAATTAGTTGCCAAATATTTTTAATTAATTGCAGCATGATTAAACGAATAATTTTACCAATTGCTTTTATTGTTTTTACTCAAATATTATTGGCTCAAAGCCCACTAAAACAAGGGAAAATATTTTATGAAATGAACTTTCCTGATTTAACCTTGGAGCAAAAACTAATGATGGCGGGCATGCTTCCAAAAGATGCCACTGCTTATTTTAAAGAAGGTAAAACCAGGGTGGAAACTCCAATGCCTTTTGGCAAGTTGGTTATAATTAGAAATAATGCCAACAAGGAATTTATTTTTGCATTTAACAACGTAGAAAAGAAAAAAAAGGTGGCATTTATAAAAACCGATGAGGAAGTAAAAACTGCTTTAGCCGATTCCACCAAAGCAATTATTAAAGTAGAACAAACCAAAGAAACTAAAATGATAGCGGGTTACAAAGGCACAAAAGCCAATGTAAAAATAATTATGAACAGAGATACTATAGAAAGTGAATATTGGTTTTGTAACGAAATTCCTAAAATAAACATGGGAAATGAGCAAGATGAAATATTTTCGAAACTAAATGGTGGTATTCTTGAATACACGGTAAAACAGCAAGGAATGCGTGTTACCATGAAAATTAGGCAACTGGTTATTGAAGAAATAAATGATAATTTATTTGAATTAGGTGCTAACTATAAAATAGTAAAAAACGAAGAAGAGTTGGCTGATGAAATGATGAAAAATTGATTTAGGATTTTTGAATTACCATTTCTTATTTTCTATTGGCTAAAGCCATACGGCTATTCATCTTTTCTTATTGCCAATTGCCAATTGCATATTGCCAATTGCATATTGCTAACTATTTACATTCCCTTAATTTATCAGCAGAAATACCATTTATAAAACTAATAAACTCGTCTGCTTTTTTTAGTATCTGAACGTTTGAAGGAACGAAAGCATCAGAAACTATGAACTGATAACCTGAAACTAATATTTTAGAATTAGGCCAATTTTGGCTTAAAAAATTAAGCAATTCTTGAACAGGAATTTTTAAATGAGCTATGGTTGCTGTGGTGTAAATATAATCGGGCGATTCGTTTTTAAAAGCATTTTTCAAATCTTCCAAAGGAACTTCTTGACCTAAAAAAATTACATCATGTCCGCGCGAACGGATGATATAATTTGCAAACAATAAACTTAACGAATGGGTTTCGGTTTCGGGTAAAAACAACAAGAATTTTTTGCGGCATTCACTTTTATTTGAAACTTGAGAATCGATTAATGAAAACAATTTTTGTTTAATAATATTGGTAACAAAATGCTCGTGCGATGGTTGAATAGAGCCTATTTGCCATAATATGCCAACTTCGGTTAAAAAAGGTAAAAGTATGTTGATGTATGTTTCCTCTAAACCAATATCATTAATTAACTCGTTCAATTTGGTGTGAAATCCTAACTCGTCAAACGACATCATTGGTGCTATTAAATCTTTTATTTGATTGGTAAACTTACTGGATTTATTAGTTAATTTAATGATAGAATTCGACATTTCGCTACACGACATTTTAGCGATTTCAGAAATTTTTATATTGTTATTATTTAGCACACTTATGTTCAAAAGTAGTTTCAAATCATCGTCATCGTAAAAACGAATATTGGTATCAGTGCGTTTTGGTTTTAAAAAACTAAATCGCTGCTCCCAAATCCTTAAAGTATGACTTTTTATGCCTGTTAATGATTCAATATCTTTTATAGAAAATGTTGCCAAATGGAGTTTATTATTTATTATTACATTTCTTAAACATAAAGCATGTATGAATGTTTTAGGTTATATAAAATAAAGTATGAAATATCTAATTACAGGTGGTAGCGGACTAGTTGGCAGCAATATAACCGAACTAATATTGAAAAATAAAGAAGAAGTTAATTGGCTAACAAGCTCAAAAAAAGAAAATAATGCAGTAAATTCTTTCAATTGGAATATTTACAAAAACCAAATTGATTCAGCCTGTTTTAAAAATGTAGATGTAATAATTCATTTGGCTGGTGCTGGTGTAGCCGACAAAAAATGGACAGTTGAACGTAAAAAAGAATTGATTGAAAGTAGGATAAAATCAACTCAATTATTATTTGATGCAGTTAAATTGTTAGAAAACAAACCAAAAGCAATTATTTCGGCTTCGGCAATAGGAATTTACAAAAACAAAGAATACGATTTAGTGAACGAAGAAAGTGAAGTTGGCAACGACTTTTTAGCTGATTTAACTAACAAATGGGAAATGGCGGTTAATCAATTTGAAACCATAGGAATTAGGGTAGTAAAATTAAGAATTGGCATTGTTTTAAGCGAAAAAGGAGGATATTTAAAAAAGGTAGCTGCTCCAGCAAAATATGGTTTTGCGGCTGCTTTAGGCAATGGAAAAATGATTACTAGCTGGATTCATATTGCTGACTTGGTAAATATGTTTATTTATGCTTCCAAAAATGAAAACATGAAAGGTGTTTTCAATGCGGTAGCTCCTCATCCGGTAACTAATTTAGAAATAACTAAACAAATTGCACATGCGCTAAACAGGCCTTATTTTTTACCAAATATTCCTGCATTTTTATTGAAATTAGCCTTTGGCGAAATGGCCGCTGTTATTCTCATGAGTCAAAATATTTCATCGAGTAAAATAGAAAAAGCTGGATTCAAATTTGAATTTGAAGAGTTAAAAGAGGCATTGGAAAATATTTATAATACTAAAAAGTAAAACATATTGAAAGGAGAAGAAATTGCCATTTTTTGGCACAGAAGAGATTTAAGAACTGCTGATAATGCCGGATTGTATTATGCTTTAAAAAGTGGTTTGCCAGTAATTCCAATATTTATTTTCGATAAAAATATTTTAGATAAATTAGCCAATAAAAGCGACAAACGGGTAAATTTTATTCATGAACAAATAGCAGAGTTGAAATTGGAATACCAGAAACTTGGAGCTGATTTGTGGGTAGAGTACAATGAAGTAATTCCTGTTTTTGAAAAATTATTGAGTAAGTATCATATCAAAAAAGTTTATACTAACCACGATTATGAACCTTTGGCCATTGCGCGAGATGAAACAGTAAAGTTGTTTTTAAACAAACAAGGAATTGAACTAAGTTCTTTCAAAGACCAATGTATTTTTGAGAAAAACGAAGTTACAAAAGACGATGGAAAACCATACACTGTTTTTACTCCATACTCCAAAAAATGGAAAGCAAAACTGAATGATTTTTATTTAAAAGCTTATCCAACAGAAAAGTATTTTTATGGACTTTTAAAAATAAAAACACCTCAACCGCTTATTGATTTAACTGAAATGGGTTTTGAAAAAGTAGCAGTCAATTATCCATCAAAACAAACTACACTAGCCATTATAAAAAACTATGCTGAAAACCGAAATTTCCCTGCCATTGCTGGAACCAGCAAGCTAGGAATTCATTTCAGGTTTGGAACAATTAGTATTAGAGAAAAAGCAAGGAAATGTAAAAACATCAGTGAAGTGTTTTTAAATGAATTGATTTGGCGAGATTTTTATATGATGATTTTGTATCATTTTCCACATGTGGCCAAAGGTGCTTTTAGACCAATGTACGATAAAATAAATTGGATAAATAATGAACCTGATTTTAAAAAATGGTGCGAAGGAAAAACAGGTTATCCAATAGTAGATGCAGGCATGCGCGAGTTAAACGAAACTGGATTTATGCACAACCGAGTGCGCATGATTGTAGCAAGTTTTTTAACCAAACATTTGCTTATTGATTGGCGTTGGGGTGAAGCATATTTTGCCGAAAAATTATTGGATTTTGATTTAAGTGCCAACAATGGTGGTTGGCAATGGGCAGCTGGAAGTGGCACCGATGCAGCTCCATACTTTAGAGTTTTTAACCCAACTTTACAAACCGAAAAGTTTGATAAAAAAGGAGAATATATTAAAAAATGGGTGCCTGAAGTTTTAACTAATAAGTATTCAAAACCAATTGTGGTGCATGAATTTGCAAGAAAAAGATGTTTGGAAGTTTATAAAGCTGGTTTAACAGAATAACTTATTTAATAATCAAAAAATATTCATACAATTGAACAATGAAAAAATGGAAAATATTTAGCATAACTTTTTGTTTGGTTTATTTACTTTTTGCGCAAAGTTGTTTAAGAATGCGTAAAAATGATAAAGATGCAATTGGCCAATTTAACAAGCTTGGAATACACTTAAGGTTTAATGATTTTTTACTCGATGACTTTAAAATTCATTATGCTAAAACTGGCAACGATACTGCTTCTACTATCTTTTTTATTCATGGTTCGCCAGGTTCTTGGAGTGCTTACGAAAAATATTTATTAGATAGTAACTTAACAAAAAAGTATAGAATAATTAGTGTTGATAGACCAGGTTTTGGGTTTAGTAACTTTAACGAACCACAAAATTTAAATACACAATCAAGTGTTTTAAATAAATTTATCAATTCAATACATAACAATAAAAATATTTATGTAGTTGGTCATTCTTATGGAGGACCATTGGTGGCTAAAATGGCAAGTGATAACCAGAAAATAAATAGCATAATAATTATTGCTGGAGCTTTAAGTTTAAAGCTAGAAAAACCCGAAAAATGGAGAAAGTTATTTATAAACAATCCTTTAGAATTCCTTGTACCAGGTGCGTTAAATCCAAGCAATCAAGAACTTTGGTGGTTAAAAAATGATTTGATTGATTTGGAGAAAAACTTGACTAAAATAAAATGCAAAACCATTGTAATACATGGAACAAAAGACCAATTAGTAGCATTTGGAAATTTAAAATTTATTCAGGAAAAGTTTACTTCAGCCCATACTTTAAAAGCAATCACACTCAACGATGTAGATCATTTTATTCCTTGGAGTAATTACGATTTAGTAAAAAAAGAATTGTTGAAACTAGAATGATTTTTTTAGTTGAAAATAACAGTAAAAGTTGAACCAATTCCTAGTTCGCTCTTAACCTCTATTTTTCCACCTAAAGTTTCTATTTGATCTTTGGTTATAAATAATCCAATTCCGCGTGCATCTATATTTCCATTAAAAGTTTTGTACATACCAAAAAGTTTATCACCATTTTTAACTAAATCTATTCCAATTCCATTGTCTTCAAATGATAATCCTATTTTGCCATTTTGGGTAAAACTACTTAATTTTAAGTATGATTCGGTGTTTGGTTTAGCGTATTTTACTGCGTTTGAGATTAAATTGAATACTATACTTTCAAAATACGAAGTATTAAATGTTACAAAAACATCATCGTTTATTTTATTAATAATTTGAATGTTTTTCAATTCAATTTGACTGTTCAGTAACAATAAAGCTTTATTTATTTGGCTATTCACTTGAATTGGTTCCACTTCAACATCTAAGTTACTTTGAATAGAAACTACTTCGTTTAAGTTAGTCAAAGTTTCGTTCAATAAATTTGAAACAGAACTTAAATGATCAATAATTTCTTTTCTATCATCTTCCGAATCGGCTGTACTGAGCATATTTAAAAGTGAAGAAATATTGCTTGAATGTGACCTTAAATTATGCGAAACAATATGCGAAAAATTCAATAATCTTTTGTTCTGAGTTGTTACTAATTCAAGGGATTTTTCGAGCTCGGTTTCAATTTTTTTACGATAAGAAATATTGTAATGAATGCCAATTGAACCATAAACTTTTCCGTTTTTGTCAAACAATGGAGTTCCACTAATAATAACATCTATAGGTTCACCGTTTTTATGAGTTATCTGAATTTCATAAGCACTTGAAATTCCTTTTTCTCTTTCTTCTTTTATGGGTTTAAACTCTTCTTGCTTTATTTTGTTAGGTAAAAATATTTCTAATGCGTTTTTACCTAATAACTCACTTTCGGAATAACCAACCAATTCACAAAATTTAGGATATGCCTTAGTAATAATTTCATCATTATCAACTTCTAAAATACCCAAATCCATGTTTTCAATTAAACTTCTATACTTAGTTTCATTTTTTAGTATATCAAATTCAATATTCTTACGTGCAGTTATGTCTTGAATAGCTCCTATAACCCTAATTGCTACGTTATTTTCATTGATTTCAATGTTAGAAAAATCCGAAATCCATCTAATTTCGCCTGTTTTATAATTAACTATTCTAAACTCACGTGTATAAACTACATCATCATTATTATCTCTTTGATAATAGTACCTAACTTTTTCAAGGTCTTCAAAATATATTAATTTAACTAAATCATCAACAGATTTGATAAAGTTTTCGTCTATACCTAAAATATCGTAAGTTATTTGTGAAGCTTGAAACTTAAAATCAATTATATCAATTTCGTAATTACCTAAAAAAGCTAATTTTTGAGCTATTTGAAGTTTTCTTTGGTTTTCAATTAATAAATTTTCGGTATGTTTTCTATCAGTTAAAACCATATCGGAACCAGAAACTCTAATAACTTTACCAGCTTCATTTCTTAAAATATATCCTCTTGAAAACATGGGCACAAAATGTCCATCTTGGTGTTTTGCATTAAACTCTACTTCAAAAGTATTTTTGTTTGATAATTTAGCTTCATTTATTACACTTTTTACCCGTTCAATGTCGTTTGGATGAATTATTTTTTCCCAATAATTATTTATATTTACTAACTCATTATTCTCATATCCTATGTTTTTCCACCATTTAGGCGAATAAAAATTTATATTAGTTTGCAAATCCAAGTCCCACCAACCTTCGTTCATTCCATTAACAATAAGTTTGTATTTTTCTTCACTTTTAACCAAAGCTTCTTCAGCTATTTTTCTATCATCTATGTTTTTAAGCACAAAAGCTACTGCTAAAATTTCACCAGTTGTGCTTTTTATAGGCATATAATTTATATGCCACCAAATAGTTAATTCATTGTAATATACTTCTTTTTCAAAGCTTAATTCTTGACCATTTAATGCTTTATCAAAATTTTCAATAAAATCTTCTCTATTCTCATCTACAATAAAATTAAGAATGTCATCGCCTTCAAAAACTTGCAAGTCGAAAACTACTTTTACATAATGTTCAAAAAGTTTATTATACGATAAAATTGTTTTTTGAGGACTAAGAATTGAAATTAAATCACTACTACTATTAAAGTATGCAGCCAGTTTGTCTTCCGATTTTATCAAACTATTTTCTTTATAATTTTGCTCTTTTAAAATGGAAGCATAAATAATATTTACATCGTTTTCTACATTAAGTAAAACATCAATTTTTACATGAACTATCTCGTTATTTTTATTAATAATTTGGGTGTATAATTCTTTAAGATTTGCATAATATAATTTTTGCCACCATGCTTTAGGAAACACTAAATTTATATTTGGAAACAAGTCAAATATTGATTTTGATATTAACTCATCTTCAGTAAAATCTAGCAGTTTACTAGCACTTTTATTTGCACTTTTAATGAGTCCTTCGTTATTTAAAATAAAAATTGAAAAAGGCGAACTTTTAAAAAAAGTATCAGCTATTTTTGAATTATCATTAATATTTAAAAGCATGTTTGGTTAGTTTTTTACTTACTTATGTAACAAAATTGTACACAAATAAATATATTTTTGCCTAGAAAAATAATTAATTATGCTTAATAATCAAAAAATTATTAAGCACTCAACCATGTTTTTAAATCATTGGCTTTTTCACGGCTAACAATAACTTCATCATCTACTGTTGGAAAAAGCTGAATTTTTAGCTTTCCATTAAAGTAAGTGTGTATATTCACAATGCTAGTAAATGCTGCTATGTACTGCCTATTTAAATGAAAAAAGTTTTTAGAATCCAATAATAAATTCAGTTCATCTAAGGTATAATCAACTACATATTTATTGCTATTTTGGGTAACCAAAAATGTTAATTTATCTTTTGAGTTAAAATAAGCAATGTCTTTAGTTGAAACCGAAATTAGCCTGTCGCCCAATTTTACTAAAAATCTTTCTTTTTTAGTATTGTTTTTCTGGTTTATTTGCTCCAACATTTGCTTTAAACTTTCAGTATTGGATTTGTTTTGATGAATTGATTTGAATTTTTCCAAAGCTAATTTCAACTCTTCTTTTTCTATTGGTTTTAGTAAATAATCTATGCTATTTACTTTAAAAGCTTTGAGTGCAAATTCATCGTAGGCAGTAGTAAAAACTACTGGACACTTAACTTCAATTTGGTTAAATATTTCAAAGCTTTGACCATCGGCAAGCTCAATATCCATTAACAATAAATCGGTTTCAGGATGGTCATTTATAGCAACAATTGCACTTTCAATGCTATCGGCAGTAGCCATAATAATGGCATTAGGCTGTAGTTCCAACACCATTTTTTTTATTCTGTTTAAAGCTGGCGCTTCGTCTTCTATAATAATAATTTTCATTGTTTTTTATTAAATCAATGGAACACTTACTTCAAACTTGTTATCGGTTTTTGATATAATTACTTCTTTTTTTGTTAAATACTTATACCGTTCTATAATGTTATTTAACCCAATACCGTTGCTTTCCGAACTGGTTAATTTGGGTTGTAAATTATTTTCAACATTTAAGTATTCCTGATTACAAGTTATGCTAATATTTAAAGGTTTTTGAGCAGATATTACATTGTGTTTAATGGCATTTTCTATTAGCATTTGAACTGTTAGTGTAGGAATTTGTTTATTTAAACAATTTGCATTTACATCAATTATTGAGTTTAAATTGGCACCAAACCTTATTTGATTTAAAAAAATATATGATTTTATGAAATCTATTTCCTCATGCAACATAACTGTTTCCTTATCTCGGTGAGTTAAAACATACCTATAAACACTCGATAATTTTTGAACAAATTCGTTGGCTTGTTTAGGGTTTTCGTCTATTAAACTGCTTAAAGTATTTAACGAGTTAAATAAAAAATGTGGATTTACTTGATTTTTTAAAGCTTCAAATTCGGCACTTAAACTAGTGCGTTTAAATTCTTCCTTTTCGGTCAATGTTTTTCGCCAATTGTTGAAAAATTCTATCGACATATACATACTATTTACCAATAAAGTAGTTACTACCGATACAATTAAATAGGTATAATTTTCTCTTGAATTTAATTTACAACTAAACCCATTTACCAAAGGAAAAAACCAAAAGCTGTAAGTATAATGCATTAAAATAGGTAGGAACAATGCTACAAATGCCGATATAATTAGTTTTTTTGTAACTTCTGTATTTATGTCGTAGTGATTATCTACAATAGCCATTAATAACATGTTTCCGTTCCAAATAAGTGCAATGTAAATAAAGTTAGAAATGTATGACCTGAGAAAAGTATGTGTAATTTCCTTTGGTGCGCTTAGGTAAGATAAATATCCAAAAAATATTGAAATAATCCCAATTATTAAATGTCTAACTATAATGTCGTTTTTATTATAAAACTTTTTATATAATTGAGTTGATAGTGTCATTTTTATTTAAAACAAGTTGCAATTTATAGAATAATTTATAAGTATTTACACTTATTGCCGTTGGATTTAGCCAACGGCAATAAGTGAGTTTTATCTTTTACAATAACAGTTCAACAATTCAACAATTTTTAAAAGGTATATCTAAACATTGGAACAGGGAAAAATCCTTGTTGATACTCGGTTGAAATGGTATTTTTTGTTTTATTATATCCTTGGCTAAATATATTATTGTTATTTGTTACATTTTGCAAATCAAGGGCAAATTCCATTGAACTTTTCTTATAATCTTTTCTCCAACCAATTTTCAAATCGGTTCTAAAATAAGCTATTTGTTTTTCCGAAAATGCTTTATTATCGTTATATACTGCTTCACCTTTTGCCTGCGATGCTGCAAAATCAATAGGGGTTATGTATTTTCCACCAATGGTAGTTAGTTTAATATTTGCATACAATACATGTCCTGATTTGCCTAACGAAAATTCTTTACCAGCCAACAAATTAGCTGCATAATTGGTGTTAAATGCTGTATTGCGCTCTACTCCATCGCTGCCTTTGTACTTACTTTCAAACAATGAACCAGTGGCTAACATGTAAAAACCTTTGCTAAAAAATCTTTCCAATGTAATTTCTATACCATAGTTTACTCCTGTTCCGCTATTAGTAAGGCTACTTTCGTTGCTAGGAGCAAATGCAGCACCAATGTTTAAGGCAGAAAAAGTAGATGCAAAAGTATTTACCGGAACTTTATCTAGGTATTGGTAATAGGCTTCTGCCTTAAACTTCAACTTACTGCTTAATAAACTTTCAAATCCTAACACAAAATGATTGGCTCTTGAAAATTCTAGTTTTTTATTGTTTTCGTTACCAAATATATCCTTAACAAATAAGTTATAAACTGGTAAGTTTTGGTGATGTAATCCGTATCCAAAATTTAAACTCGATTTTTCTGTTAATGCATATCTTAAACCCAATCTAGGTTCAATAACTGCTTTTTGGTTTACATCAAAAAATTGACTATGCAATCCTACATTTAATGTAACTCGTGCATTAAATCTATGTTTCCATTGGGCATAAGCTTGGGTTAAGTTTACGTTTCCAGTTTGTTTTACCCTAGTAGTATCAATAGTTCCTTGGTAGTAATAATCTTTATTGGTATAATCAAAAGTGGTGTAATCGTTGGTAAAGCCAGCATTTAGTGTATTTTTTGCATTAAACTTATGAGTTAAATTAAATACTGCCGAGTATTTATTGTCAATAAAATCACCTTTTGATTGAAGCCAAGTTTTTTCGCTTGGTAAATTTATACTATCGGCCGAGTAGCTATCATTACTATGGCTTAAAGCCAAGGTAAATTTAGCCCAAGTTTTAGTTCTTAAACTTTTTTCGAATGCAGCACCTACAATTGCCTTGCTATATCGTGGTAATTGGTTTTGATTTACATTACCATAAAAATCAACACCAGCAGTATCTACATCTTTAGCCAATAAATCAATTGAACTAATTCCACCCATTCCAAAAGCAGTAATTTTTCCTTTGCCTTTTGTAGGTATTGATACCTTAAAGTTTATATCTTGATACAAAGGTGTAGCCGCACCAGTTCCTGCATTTACCCCAAAATCTTTTAACAATCCTAAGGTAGAATAACGGTAGTTAAAAATATATGATGCTTTCGATTTTTTGCTAAAAGGACCTTCGGCACCCATTTCAAAACCATTGAAACCAATTTGACCCACAAACTCACGTTTTTCATTATTTCCTTCACGTAAAACTAAATCAAAAACTCCACCATTGGCATTACCATATTGAGCAGGAAAAGCACTTGTAAAAAAGTCTGATTTACCAATATTATTAGCATTAAGCATACTAACTGGACCACCAGTTCCAAAGTTACTACCAAAGTGATTTGGGTTAGGAATATTTACTCCTTCTAATTGCCAAAGCATAGAATTAGGTGAATTACCACGTACCACAATGTCGTTTCTGCTATCGTTACCTGCTATAACACCTGCAAAATTTGCCGCCATTCTACTAGGATCGCCAAAGGCGCCTGCGAATTTTTTGGTATCGTCAGGATTAAATGAACGCGAGCTAACAGTAGCCATTTCATTGTTTGTAACTGTGCGGTCCTTTTTTCTGTCGTAAGTAATAACCACATCGTTCATTTTAGTTAACGCTTCGGTTAAATTTAATTCCAAAACCACTTCTTTTCCTGCCGTTACCATAATGTCGGGAATGGTTAATGGTTCGTAACCAATGTAGGTAATTTTTAAAGTTTGGCGGCCTAAAGGAACATTAGCAATTTTAAAACTTCCGTTGGCATCTGTGCTCGAAACTAACTTTTTGGTTTCGTTAACAACCGAAACAGTTGCCCCTATTAAAGGCTGTTTGGTATCTTTGTCAGAGGCTTTTCCTCTTACTGTTTGGGTAGTTTCTTGTGCCTTGGCAATAGAAAAACCGAATAATAATAAAATAAGTAAATAGTTAATTGTTGTTTTCATTTTTGTGTGTTTTAAATGTGAGTACAAAAGTGAGGTTTTATAAATTTTATACGCAAACCATTTGTACAAAACAACAAAATTTTAGAGCGAAAATGAAAAATATGCAACTGAAACGAAATACGTTTTTTGATGATTATTTATTAAATATGTTATGTAACTAATATTTCATTAGCATAATTTTTGATTTGTTTGTTGAAATAAAAAAGCTTGATTATTATACAAATAATCAAGCTTTTTTATTAATAAACACAATTTTAAACTGCAAATTCTTTTGCAGCTAAATATCTTTCAGCATCTAAAGCAGCCATACAACCACTTCCAGCAGCAGTAACTGCTTGTCTGTAAATTTTATCTTGTGCATCGCCACAAGCAAATACACCTTCTACTTTGGTTTTACTGGTTCCTGGAGTTGTAATTAAATAACCTGTTTCATCCATTTCCAAGTAATCTTTAAAAATATCGGTATTAGGTTTATGGCCAATGGCCACAAAGAAACCACCAATTGAAATAGTAGTCATTTCATTTGTTTCATTGTTCTTTATTCTAACCGCATCCACTTTATTTTCGCCAATTATTTCATCGGTTTCTGAGTTAAAATGAATTTCAATATTTGGAGTATTCATTACTCTGTGTTGCATAGCTTTTGATGCTCTTAACTCACCTTTACGAACAATCATGTGAACCTTGCTACAGATTTTAGCTAAATAGCTAGCCTCTTCGCAAGCAGTATCGCCTGCTCCTACAATGGCTACATCTTTACCTCTAAAAAAGAAACCATCGCAAACAGCACAGGCCGAAACTCCATGACCATTTAATTTAGTTTCGCTAGGAATGCCTAACCATTTTGCGCTAGCACCTGTTGATATTAAAACAGTATCGGCCAACACTTCCATGTTTTCGTCTATTTGAATTTTATAAGGAGGTTTTCCACTAAAATCAACTTTAGTTACCATGCCATAACGAATATCAGTTCCCAAACGTTCGGCTTGTTTTCTAAAATTTTCCATCATTTCCGGACCCATAATTCCATCAGGATATCCAGGATAATTTTCTACATCGGTAGTAATGGTTAATTGACCGCCAGGTTGAGGACCAGTGTACATTACAGGTTTTAAATCGGCACGAGCAGCATAAATAGCAGCAGTGTATCCTGCAGGTCCGCTACCAATAATTAAGCAATGAATATGTTCTAATTGTTCAGACATTTTTTTATTTTTAAGACTTCAATTTTAGTAATATTTACTTATTTATTATAAACAAAAATGTAATACTGTAAATAATTTATTTATTAATATAATTGCATAAAAAAAGCCTACAAACAAATTTGTAAGCTTTTAGTACCCGGAGCCGGAGTCGAATATGTTTTTTATATTGTTTTTTTGCATATTAATAGCTGTAATACATGTAGTTGTATTATGGCTATTTTTTTTTATGCTGCCACTTGCTGCCACTTACTTGTTTTCACTAAGGAAATGGTACACTTCTATGAATTCATCTTGCTTACTACTCATTAATTTATTGATCAAGTCCATTTGTTCGTAGTATTTTATAAATGCTTTTTTTGCATCTGTAATAATTGGAGCTAATCCATCGTGTGATTTTTGGTAAGGTATTTCTGGTTCTTTGGCTATTTCAACTACTTCGTTTAACATTTCTCCCCTACCTAATTCAAAGCAATCTTTACTTATTTCAGGGAAATAAAGAAATATTTTTTCTTGGGTTCTTGAACCTATTTTTTGCCCTTTTTTGATTTTCGAAATATTATCTCTAGTTAAATGTAGCCTATCTGCAAAGGCTTGATCCTTTAAATCAAAATATTTTTGAACTGCAAAAAATCTTTCTTCCTTGGTTTTCATTGTTTTATTGATACTATACGCTTCTCTATACATAATATTGGTTTTATGTTTATAACTAAATGTATAGACTATATAAATAACTATACTTTTGTACACATAATTAAACAAAGGTACACAAATGCAAACAATAAAGAAAACTTTTAGAGAATGGTATGATAGTTTACCTTCAAATGTCCAATCTAGTAAAAGAGAAACAGTTATGTTGTTATTAGGAATTGAGCGAACTATGTTTTACAACTTGCTTAATGGAAAAAGAAAGTGCTTTATTTATAGCATTGATAAAAACTGCTTTGGCATGGGTGGAAGCGGCCATTGATTGGACAAAGATACCAGGAGCAATTATGGCAACGGCTCAAAGTGCTATAATTGCTGCTACTCCAATACCAGAGTTTTTTGAGGGTGGATATACTGGAAATGGTGGTAACCTTGATAGTAATGGCGGTTTTTTAGCAAAATTACACAAGGATGAATTTGTAGTAAATGCTAAAGCAATGCAAAATCCATTAGTAAATGAAATGACCAAAGCCATAGAATCAGGGCAAATAAATAATATTACCAACACTAATATTAGTAATCATGCTTCATCTGGTGGAAGCGATAGAGTAGAACAATTATTAGAACATTTGGTTAAAAATGGTGTGCATGCTGAAATGGTTTTTGATGATGAAAGGCTTACAAAATTGGGTAAAAAACAAGCTAAACTGCAAACTCAAGATAATTTATTAAGTATTTAATATTTGCAATTGCAAGGTAATAATGGTTATTTTGAAGTATGAAAAAAATAATTATAACCATTATTACCTTAGTATTGATTGCTGTAACTGCCAAAGCACAAACTAAATCTAGTAAAAAAGATACTGCTAATATTGAAACAAGTGAACATCTATTAAATGATGCTGGTGAAAACATGATGCTAGGTTCATTCATTGCAGGTGCTGGTATAATTACTACTGGTATAAACATGACACAAACTAAACCATCTACAGAATTGATTTATTTAGCAAGTACTTTTCAATTTGTAGGTGCTATTTATTACATGGTTGCTGGTTGGCAAATAACTAAAGCTGCAAGAATTAGAAGTGAAAAGTTGGAGGAAGTGAAGAAATGAAAGCAGTAAAAATATTGGGCATTGCATTAATTATAATTTTAGTAATTGGTATGCTTGCAAGCGAAAACGAACCAACATGGAATGCAAATTTAAAAGTTGAAAAAACTGGAGGATTAGCAGGTAAATCATTTAAAATTACAAACAATGATGAAGTTGATTTTAGTTCAATTAGAATTGAAATCAATGGAATTTACACCGGA
>Ga0247839_1005210_pt1 | contig 15964 bp, 16 predicted proteins | sample LaCruzMarch2015__6_FD_192405 | JGI IMG/M metagenome (GOLD analysis project Ga0247839, IMG submission 192405) | Freshwater microbial communities from meromictic Lake La Cruz, Castile-La Mancha, Spain - LaCruzMarch2015_16m | ecosystem: Environmental > Aquatic > Freshwater > Lake | place: Spain... | reverse complement strand
TGAAAACCACCATATTTTTTTATATTTTATATTACACAATATAAAAAAATATAACTATTGTTAAAATTTTAAAGTATTGAAATTAGCATTAGTTATGGAACTTTAGCTATATAAAAAATAAATAAAAATAAATAAAAATAAATAAATAAAAATAAATAAAAATAAATAAAAATAAATAAAAATAAATAAAAAAAAAATTGATTTAAGAAAATAAATATAATATTATTATTATTCTATTATTAACTATGGCAACTATTGTAATGTCAAATGATTTCAATGCGTCTACTGATTTTGTGTATACTAAGGCAAAATTAAATGAGCGCGGTGGAAAATCAATTGGTATTCTTAACAAATCAAATAAGAAAACGCTATATTTACAAACACCACTTATGTTAACGTGGGGTGTAAATGAGTATGTGGATGATAATACACAAAAGAAGTCATATGACTTAGCGCTTCAGTTTCCAAATGATGAATATAATAATCCAGAATGTAATGCAGAATGTAATGCCTTTCTTAAAAATATGCAAGAACTTGAAATGCGTATTAAGAATGATGCTATTGCAAATTGCAAAGAGTGGCTAAATAAACCAAAGATGAGCCCGGATGCTGTTGATGCGCTTTGGAGTTCTATGCTAAAGTATCCAAAAGATAAAGCAACCGAAGAACCAGATAAGACACGTGCGCCATCACTAAAGATTAAAATCCCTTACTGGGAAGGTGTATTTGATAAGGATCTTGAAATTTATAGTGAATCGCATAATTTACTATTTCCAAATGATGATAATGTTTCAATTAATGAACTTATTGGTAAAGCATCAAATGTAGCAACTATTATTAAATGTGGAGGTATTTGGGTTGCTAATGGAAAATTCGGAGTAACATGGAAGCTATTTCAAGCAGTAGTTAAGCCAAAGACTAGTCTAAGCGGAAAATGCCATATTGTACTATCTGATAAAGACAAGGATAAACTAACAAGTGCAGTTGAAGTAGAGGATGATGATGATAACGAACCACCCGTTTCATGTGTTACACAAGTTCAAGATAGCGACGATGAAGAAATTCCAGAAGTATTAAAGAATGATGTAAAAGAGAAAGTAACAGAAGAAGTAACAGAAGAACAAGTAAAGCAAGTCGCAGTCGAAGATACGCCAAAAAAGAAGCGAGTTGTTAAGAAGTAATTCTAAACTCTAAACGCTACTAATTTATTAAAATAAACACAGCATAACTAAACTAAACTAAACTAAAATAAACACAGCATAACTAAACTAAACTAAACTAAACTAAAAATAGCATACATTTTTTTTTATATTTTTTATATTTTTTATATTTTTTATATTTTTTATATTTTTTATATTTTTATATTATTAGTAATAATAATATAAAAAACAAAATAGCCTATTACTCTAAATGTATATGAAAAACAATTGAACTTTTTATACTATTATCTAATATATTAGAACTATTTATTTTAGGAATTCCCTGATTTTCTAGTATATAAGTTTGGTATTTAGTCATTTTTAACATATTAATATTAATAGTGAAGTGGTTATTCTCTATGTTAATAATAATACTATTAACATCACTAGCAATATTTTCTAATAGTGTGTTAAATTTATTTTTATAAGTATAATGTATGCTATTAGTATTATCTAATGTTATATTCGCATCTAAAATAGGATAAATTTTAATAATAGCATTTTCAAATGATAATTCAGTATGCCATAATGGAACATATACATAATCATTGTCTATAGTTAATTTATAAATATCACTATTTAACATGTTTGAAATAGTAGGATGAATTATGTGTATAGCATTTTTTTCTAAAATGGAAATAATGATTTTTGTTATAAAAGTGACAACCTTTGTTTGTAAAAAAGAGTTTTTGTTAGCATTGTTAGCATTGTTATTATTGAATTTTAACAATGCTAAATAAATAGTTTCTAACATTAATAATGAAAAGTTAGAAAAGAAGGTTTCTAAAAATTTAACTAGATGTTTATCAGCTTCTATTTTTAAGTCATCCAAACTATTATTATTTAAAATATTAGAATTGTTATAATAATTAATAACATAGTTAATAAAATTAACTAACAAATTATTATAAGAGTCATCATCATTATAAGAGTCATCATCATTAAAAGACGTGTCTTCAATATAATCATCAGAGGATTTATTATGTATTAAGTCTTTCAATGTATTAAACGCACAATTAATATTTTGAAATATTAATGTAGCATTAATATTGTTAGTATTTTTATCAGGATGATAAATAAGAGATTGTATGTGATAATATTTTTTAAGTTCATTATAACTAATACTGTCAATGTTATATACAGTATAATTTTTTATATTTAAAGTATTAATAGCATCACTTATTTTCATTTATTAGCTCTATTAAATATAATGTAAAACTTTCTAAATGAAAAATAGGTCTATAATTATTATTATAATTTTTTAAAAATATTAAGCTGTGTACTATTAAGTCATTGATATTATTATTTACAATAATTTTTCTTAATATTAAATTATGTATTATATAATAAAAACATTCTTGTATGTTTAAGTTGTAAATTAAAATATCATATAATAGTGTTCGAATATTTTTAATGTTATAATTATTAGTAATTAACATATTAATATATGTTTCACATATAGATTTATGATGTTGTATATAATTAATATTATTAGAAATATCTAACACATTATATATATTAGGATTGTTTACTTTATGTATAATTGTTTCTAATGTGTTTTTTGATTCATTTACAAAATTAACGTCATCAAAATTATCTTCTTTTTCTTCTAATGTTTTAGCTTTTAAAAACTGTCTATTGCTTTTATTTGATATAGCGTATATATTTTTTTTATTTAATTTTGAAAAGTAAAGAATCTTTGATATATTAATAATTTTATCAGGTATAAAACTAATACATTCTGTTATTATAATAAATCGAATTAATATTGAAGAAAACAATTCTTTTTGCATATAATTATACAACAAATCTAACAAGTCACAATTTATTTTATCAAAGTTACGCAGCACAATATATCCTTTTTTTAAATCAGAAGAAGCAATTGAATTATATATTATATTATATATATCGTTCCATAAACTTTTACTATTATAAATGAAATTTTCTATATCTATTTCATAATGTATATCACTAATTTTAATGTAAAACTCTGTTTTACTTGCATTTATGTACAATTTTTTTTCATATTTTAAACCACTGGGACTAAAATATTGTATTAATTTTAAAGCATTTTTATATTTGTAAGAACATGGCGGTCCATAAAAAATATAATTTGTGAATTTGTCATGTTTGTTAATTTCATTGTTTATTATAGCAATTAAGTCTTTATTAAAAGTATAATTACTATTAGTGCTTATTATTTCACAATAACTTTTTTTTAATGATGTCATAGTTATTTTACATTAGTAAATTTAATTTAAATATTAATAACTTATATAACTTATATAACTTATTATTTATAGTTAATTAGTAGGTACTATTTATAACTAAAAATTGAATAATACATTTAAAAAAGTTAATATAAAGCAATAAAATGGTTAATATATATGTTCTCAAATTAGAAGAAGGAAAATATTATGTAGGCAAAACAGACAATCCGCAATTTAGATTAGAAACCCATTTTAATTATAATGGTTCTGCTTGAACACAAAAATATAAACCACTAAAAGTATTAAAAATTTTACAAAATAAAGATGATTATGATGAAGACAAATATACAAGACTTTATATGGATAAATATGGAATTCCTAATGTTCGCGGTGGAGCATATGTGAAAATAAATTTAGATAAATCAACCTTACAAGAGTTAAAACGTATGAGTATTAGTACAAATAATAAATGCTTTACTTGTGGTAAGGACGGGCATTTTGCAAAAGATTGTCAGGTTAGTATAAATAATGAACTTAGTGATGAGGGTTGGGAAACACTAAGCGAATATGATGAAGTTTGGTGTTGTGATTATTGCGACCAAGAATTTACACAAGAAAGCAAATGTGAATATCACGAAAAATATTGTAAGTCAAAACATAAAAAAAAACTTATGAAAACAGTGATTGTAACATTGATAATGAAGAGTGTTGTTTTCGTTGTGGTAGAAGAGGTCATTATGCTAATGATTGTTATGCTTCAACACACATAAAAGGTTATTATTTAAAATAATATTAATAGAAATTAATTTAAATATTAATATATATAAATAAATTAAAACTAATATGAACTAATAGTCTAACTAACAGTTAGAGTCATAATAATGATTTGTGAACCATTAGAGAGTATAAATTACGAGGCTATAATTTTAAATGAGGCTGTTAAAAATAGTGTTATTCAATATAATAATTTTTACAAGTTAGTATATTCAACACATATACTAGTGTTATCTAGTATTTTTACAATATTTGAATTAACAAATAGTGTTATAGAAAATGATTCAATAAGCTTTAATAAAAATAATACTAATTTTGATGTATTTAATAAATTAATAGCACTTGAAGAATATTTATTAAAATTATTAAATTCGCATAAGACTAAGATGTATAAGTTCAAAGAAATATATGATAATAAAACGTTTAGATTTGTTTATAATGAAATCAATGAAATATTAGACAACAATGTAAATACAATAAGCACAAAAAATCCTCATGTAGTTTTAAAAATTTCAGGATTATGGGAGTCTAAAGAATCAATTGGACTAACATTTAAATTTATATTTGTTAATAAATATATACAATTTTACTAGACTTTAGAAGTAGTAGTTTCATCTGTTGAAAAAAATACTAAACTAATATGTATCATTATTATAAATACAATATTTACAACCGATAATATATATGTTAACAATTTAGTTAACTCTATTGTTACTTTGTCTTTTGGTTCTGTGCTATTTAATGTTTTTAATAAATAATTACTAATTAAAACTATTTGTAATAATAATAAAATAGATGACATAAATGAATATGTATGATAATCAGGTGTAACTTTATTACTATTTATTCTAGTAAAGAATAAAATATTCAAATAAATAATATAAATAATTACTAACAAGGTTAATATTATAGGTATAACCATTCCTAAACTAGAAAAAAAACTTATGTTATTTCCAAATAGTTCATCCTTAGCATCTTTATTTGTATATGATATTCCTACGAAAATCATAATTGTCAAAGCTAATCCGGTTAATCCATAACCCCATATTGTTGTGGTTGCGGGGCCAACATTTCCTAATTTAGAATAATTTTCTTTAAAAAATATTGCAATAACTATTCCTGCACAAGCCAATACTATAAGATTTAATAAATCCAAGTTATTATTACTGGTTATTCCAATACCAAATATATTTAATACTTTACTTGGTTTAGGCACTATGCTTTCTTGTACGTCTCCGTTTGGCATAGGAATAGTTTCTATATTAATATACTATTTTTTATTAATATACTAATAAATTTATTAGTATAAATTTATATAAATAATTATAATTATATATATACAATTATAATGACTTCATATTCGGATAATCATAACTTTAACTATTCAATAGATAGTAAAATTTTATTTATTGATAGTAATGACCGTGATATAGCAAAATGGCCTAATTCGTCTGAGTTTGAAATAAACTGTCCCCAAGTGTATAATAATGTTTGTTCATTAAATTTATTAAATATTGTCTTACCAAATCCTATATATAATATTAGTGATTATTTACAAAATAATAAATTAGCAATGGATATATCTGGAATAGGAATAAGCATAATAACATTAGAAGATGGTTATTATGATGTTGAAACTTTAAGAAGTTCTTTACAAAATAAAATTAATCGCACTGTTAGTGAGAATTTAGTTGTAGCTTACAATAATGTAAGTCGTAAATATTATTTTGGTCGTAGAAATAATAATATTACTAATGGTGGTTTTTTTCAACTAATATTTGATAAACAACTAGATTTTTCTTCATCGTGTGTAACAAATGTAAATGTATATTCACAACATAGCAACTGGGGACTAGGATATATATTGGGTTTTGATAAAAAAACATATAGTTCAAGAACTATTAACACTTCAAATAATTTAACATTTGATTATAGTAATGTTGCTTGGATAGATACAAGCAACGCAAGTGTCATTAGTTCACCTTATCCGCATACATTAGATGCTAATGAAAATATATATATTGAATTAGAAAAATATAATAAATGTGATGAGTTGAAACCTTATTTGTCTTATAATTATAATAATTCTAATAGTGGTATAGTAAATTCAGCATTTGCTAAAATTCCAAGCTCTAATTTGGCAGCGCATAACTCAAATATTACTGTTTTATTAGATAATGAGATTTCGTCTACTATAAGTTATTTTAAACCTCCTATTGAAAAAATAGCAAAATTAAAAATAAAGATTAGATACCATAATAATATGCTTGTAAATTTACAAAATGCTAATGTATCATTGAGTTTAAGTGTTAACCAAGAGGTAAAAGATTTTGCTCCTCTACTACGTTAAAACGTTATAGCATTATAACATGTTTTACATAATGGAATATATTCATGTGTGCCGATTAATATTTGGGCGTCACTATTTACAATACGATGACTATAACAAGACAAACCAGTACATAAGTCATTACATAAGCCATTTACAGTATTATGACAAATACCAGAAAGTGGAACTATTTTGGAAGCATAAGGAAGCAAATTCATCATTGTTCCAAAACTGTCATTCTTATAATCTAAGTCGAGACCACATAATATAACGGTTTTCTTTAAGTTGTTATGTAAAAATAATACCCATTTATCAATAGACTCAAAAAACTGTGCTTCATTTATAAAAATATAGTGCGCGTTTAAAATAATATTATATGTTTCGCCGGTAATAAACTCTTCCATACTTTTTACACAATAACATTCAATATATTGTTTATTGTGAGTTATTATTGCGTTTGTTCCATAACGAGTATCAAGCTCGTAATTAATTGCAATACATTTGTCTTTTCCGTAAATTTTTACATATAAGTTATAAAGTTCAATCAGTTTAGTAGTTTTTCCAGAAAACATAGGACCGTAAATAATACTAATAAACGGACTGTTAATGTCACCCATAATGCGTTATATTTATTTATAGTCTTTAAATAAATATACTTAAGTATATTTATTTATAATCTTTAAATAAATATACTTAAGTATATTTAAATACTATTTTCAATTTTTAAAATAATCTATTTTAAATTTGTAATTTTTAAAATATTAACATACTATATTATAAATGGATTGGGATAATAGTATAGAGAAGGTTTTAGATGATATAAGAATTAATTGCGTCTTATTAAGCAAGTTACATAAGCAGCGATATTTTGATTTAAAATCATCTCTCAAATATTACAGACTTCCAGTAATTATATTAAATGGTGCAAATAGTATTTTTGCAGTAGGCTTACAGCCTTATATAAATCAAGGCACAATAAGTTTAACAAATTCGCTAATAGCATTAACGTGCGGAATTATAGGTTCAATAGAGTTATTCTTTGGAATTCAAAAAAGATTAGAAAATGATATGATAAGCCAACGAGATTATTACTTATTAAGTATTGATATATTTAAAACATTATCATTACAAAGAGACCTAAGACCAGTGCCTGCTAAAGATTTTCTTGAAAAGAGTTATAATGTATATACTAAACTTATAGAAAGTTCATCAACACTTACAAGAGTTAAGGGCGATAAACTAATCCCAATAGACTTAGGAATAGATCCTGATACCGAAAATATTGTATTAAGTCCTCCTCCACAACGAGGTAGATTTGAAATAAGAACAATAACTCCAAAACGAGACAGATCTAATAAAACAAATCCACCAAATTTAGAGACGTCAATAAGCGATTAACAACGAACAGGTAAAGCAGCTTAAACTAAGTTGAACAAAAATAATAATTGACAATTATAAATTAAAATTATTGTTAATAAATAGTGTAAGCATTTTATAATCTTCAATAAATATATTTTTATTGCCTTGATAATTAAATATAATATTGTTTTTTTTTAACTCAAGTTCTGTTGGTGGATATAACTCATTCCATGTCAATATTATGTTTTTATCTATAACATTTGAGAGATTTAATAATGGATAACTAAATTTCATATAGGCAAGTGTTCTGGCAATTGTTCCACGAGAATAATTACATGGAATATAAAGTTTTTTACTTGTATTTTCATCAACAATATGAGAGAATTTCTTATTGCTACGTAAATTGTTTGTATAATAGTTTGTTAAATATATATTGTGCATGTCTTTATTTGCCTTGCCATAATATTTCGTAAATGATTGAGGAAATATGTGTTCTGCGCTAAGATTATTATATTTAGTATATTTTAAATGTAAATTACATTCTTCATTAGCATTAATGTTACAAAAATCATTATATAAGTCATAATAAATATTGTTATTATAGTAATATTGTTTTATAGTTTTAATAGAATAATATTTTGCAGGCAAAACACGACTAATAGAATTATAATTTCTACTTAATAAAAGACTAACAAATAATTTAGTTTGAGAGAGATAGCTAAAAAAACGCATATTATTAGCTTTTAAAGAAATAATATATTTTTTATTAAATATAAAAAATATGTTTATAAAAACGATAAAAAATTGATAACTATTATTTATAAAAACAATAGTTAACAATTAAGAGTACTCAGATTAATAAATAATGACAGGACATCATCCATCATTTTTAACAACATTGCAAGCTACTTTGGATCTTTTGGATGACATTTCGGGAGTAATGGAAGAAAATACTTATTTAACATTGACTAATAATTTACAGCAATTATATAATATACATACTTCATCTACTAACATCGTTCCAATAAGTATAGTTCCAACTATTACAACCACTCGTACTACTATTGGTACTAGTACAATAAATTATGATATTAGTGGTGCTATTGCTGCTATTATTATTAGTAATACTAATGATAATAATAATAATAATAATAATAATAATAATAATAATAATAATAATAATAATAATACTAATACTAATGAAAACAATCACTTACTAAATCCGGAAAATCCCAGAATGAGTTATTCAAGTCTTTACGGTGATGCGTCTGATTATTTGAATCAACCACGTTTTCAAATTCAAACTACGCGTAATACTATAAATGTTAACGCTAATTAAATTACCTACTTATTTTATAATATATATATGTGGTTGTGCTAAGTAAAATACCACCCCATAATGTGTCTAATAGTACTAATAATGGTGACCAGTCATTAAAAAAAGCATAATTTGTTGTTTCATAAACCCCGTTTATAAGCATGCCTAATAAAAACGCATCCTTAACTGGTGCGTTTTTTCTTATTATAAAATAATAAAGTCCAGAAACCAATATTACATAACATGCAAACGCAGAAACAAATCTAATTTTGAGATCTGTTTTTTGTATTTTTTTGAATATAGGCAGCATAAAATCTTTAAACATAAATAAATAGGTTAAATCTAATATTAGTAATAGCGTTGCAATAAGCGCAAGTTTTTTTAACATTTAATATAACATAATATTATATAATATAATATAATATAATATAAAAAAACTATAAAAAAACTATAAAAAAACTATAAAAAAACTATAAAAAAACTATAAAAAATATATAGTTACTTTATAAATGAAACCACAGTTTTTATATTATTATAAAAAAAATAAAATACTATTTGTAACATTTTTACTTGCAATTATATTACTTTTTTCATTTATAAATCAATTTGGTGTTTCTATTTAATAATTGGTATGGTATTTAGATTATACTCCATATTTTTCTTTTATCCATAATTTTAGTGTATCATTAGGACAAGTTATATAGTCACAATTGAACCCTTCCAATTTTAAAAACTTTGGTTTTTTCATTTTTTCACTTTTATAAAATATGTAATCACCGTATTTTCCTTTTCTAATTGATAGCATATTTGAAATATGGCGCAGCAAACTATTAGATTCAGAGTCACAAGACTCTAATATAGTAATGGCATCTTCAAGAGTTAATTCTTTAAAAGGTACATTTATTTTAACACTAGTGAGAGATTTGCGCACCAAACCGCATTCTAAATAATAACCATAAGAGCCATATTTTAAATAAACTTGTTGCTCTTTATAAATCCCCAAGCTCTTAATAGTATCTTGGGACGACTCCATTACTTCTTCTAAAGTATAATGGCCCGCTTTTAACAAGGCAATGTCTATAGTTTTTTTTACTCCATAAAATCCCACTGTTCCATCTTCTTTTGTATATTTAATTGTTGGCCCATTTTTCCCAATTATATATGTATGTTTGTCATCAATTGCTATTTGTAATTTGTCACATTTGGTTTTAGTAGAGTCAAGACCATTAACATTAACATTAACATTAACATTAACATTTACATTTACATTTAAATTACTTGATTCAATTAGTGACTCGATTAAATTACTACATTCACCACATAAATCATAATATGCTTTAGCTCCTTGAGCAATAGCATCAAGGTCATCTTCCATTAATTTTGTATATTCATAGTCAAATAGTTTATTAAAATGTGTTGTTAAAAATTCAATAGTAATAATTCCAAGCTGTGTAATGACCAATTTATTTTTTTCGTTTCCAAATTCTTTTACACTTGTTTCTTTAGTAATAGTGTCTTCAATCAAAGTATAATCAGTACTGTTTATTTTTTTTCCTTGAATATGTTCTTTTTTTACATAATTACGTTCTTGAATTTTTTCTAACAATGATGAAAATGTGGATGGGCGACCAATGCCTTTTTGTTCTAACAGTTGAACTAAATGTGCTTCACTATAATGTGATTTTAATTCTTTTAATGTCTCTTTACATATAATTTTTTTATAGTCTATTATGCCTTCTTTAATATTTTTTAAATAATTATAATGTTTTTCATCGTTATTATTATTTACTATTTTCCAACCTAAAAAAGTATTTTCTAAAGCACAATATTTATAATGAGAATCATGAGGAGCACTAATACTAACACTAAGCTGATTATAGCATGCGTTAGACATAACACTTTCCAAACTGTTAGTATATATTAATTTATATAACTTGCAATGTTTTGCACTATATTCTGCGCTGTTAAGCGTTTCAATTGTTATATTTGTAGGGCGAATTGCTTCATGTGCGCTATTTGAGTTTAAGTCAACGCAAACTTCGTTTATATACATTTTACTTAAGTCATCTGCATTAGCAATATAATATGCGCCATATTTTTCACAAATAAATAGTTTACATTGTTCAATAAAATCTTTACAATAACATTTACTATCTGTTCTCATATAAGTAATATAGCCGTCTTCGTATAATTTTTGTGCGTAGCTCATCGTTTCTTTCGGTGACATATGTAAACTATTACTTGCTGCTTGCTGAAGAGTAGACGTGGTAAATGGAGAAGGAGGGCTTTGTACTAGAGTTTTTTCTTTTGCCTTACTTAAAATATGGTCATGTGTTGTGCTTAATTCTAAAAACTCATTTATTGAATCATGACTATTATGGTTTTTGTTTAATACAAATTCAATATTTTTACTTGTAAAATAGGCAATACTATTAAAACATAATGTACCAGGAGAGGCTTGTATTGCTTTATAATTGTCATATACTAAGCGTAATGCTGGAGTTTGACAGCGCCCAGCACTTAATGAATTTTTACTATTTGTTACTATAAATTTCCATAATAATGGGGTAATAGTAAATCCAACAAGTAAATCCAAAATTTGACGCCCTTGTTGTGCATAAACAAGGTTAATATTTATTGTTCTTGGATTTGCTAACGCACTTTTCAACGCTTGTTCAGTAATTTCATGAAACACTATTCGCTTTGTTTTTGCTACATCTAAATTACAAACTTGCGCAATATGCCATGCAATAGCTTCTCCTTCGCGGTCATCATCAGTTGCTAAAATAACTTCACGTGCTCCATTTATTGCCTTCTTAATTTTAGCAATTTGTTGTTGCTTGCTTTCAATTATATTAAAGTTTGGTTTATAATTAGCTTTAATGTTTATTTGTTCTAAACTTGAGAGATGAGTAATATGTCCATATGAACCAATTACTTTATAGCCCTGACCTAAAAATGTTTCTATTTTTCCACATTTTGCAGGAGACTCAACAATTAACAACGTATAACTCATCTATAATTTAATAATAACTGTTATTATTAAATTATATCAATTATAATTATTATAATAATTTTAATAATTTTAATAATTTTAATAATTTTAATAATTTTAATAATTTTAATAATTTTAATAATTTTAATAATTTTAATAATTTTAATTATTTTAATAATTTTAATAATTTTAATAATTATTGTTTTGGTTTTATAAGCATGGCTCGTATTTTCATTAGTTCATGGTCTGGATATGTCCCGCCTCCTTTTCCTGGTTTAAAAATATTTATTAATGAGTCTCCTGTTAATAATAATATTTTTGCCAAAACATCATTTTGTGTAAATTTAGAATATTGAGCTTTTTCAAGAAGCCCTGATTTTATTTTGGCAAATTCTTCATCATTTATTACCAAAGAGCTATTAGATTTTTTTGAAATATTAGAAGTATAGAGTTTATATGCTTCATCAATGCTTGAACCTACTTGCCCGTCCTTAGTAAATTTATTATATACCTCTGGTATGGCTTTAAACTTTGACGCTAACATATAATGTTTTACACTAGACCAGTTTTTTCCATCAATTACTAAATTTGGAACCAAATATTGTGAGTCTAACTTTTTGCGCCAATCTAAATATTCTTTATTGTTATTAAGTTCTAATATATTTTTGGCAGTTTTTAATTCGGGCTTAATACTTTCACCGCTTCCAAGCCCGACTTTCACATGTCTAGACTTATTATAGATTTGAATAATTACTGAGTTATTATAATATTTAGAATTTACACTAGTTCCAATTAATGCATCATTTTTACTACTAGTTGTTGTTATTCCATTTTTATTTGCAAATGTTATAAAATCGGGTATTAATACATATAGTCCAGCCATTTTTTCCATACACTTTTCTAAAATTAACTCCTTAATTTTATATGGTAACTCGTTAAATGTAAAAGCTCCACGCTCAATATTTTTATCATAAGTAATTAATTGATAATGACTGCTTTGTTTACTAATTAAATAATCTAAAATAATATAATAAGACGGTTCAAATAGCCCTCGTGCTGCCAATTTTTTATCTGCTTCACTACATTGTAATACTAATTCTTTTTCACCCTCCAAAAAGTGCGTTTGCGATAATATTACAAACTTTACATTATATAGTCTTTCCAAGGTAACAACCGCCCAATTATCTGCCCAATATTTTCCACCAACAGTTGCAATTACTTTTTTAAGGTCTTTAATGTCATTAACGTCTTTCATAAAATCAAATTCTTGCATTAAATCTTCATATTCATCGCTCTCTTGATTTACAAGAGTATATTTGCTAAAATTGGTCTTCGCATCATCAACTAATTTTTTCTTAGTTTGACCATCAATAGTTCCTCCTATTAGTTTCTTAATTGTATTATGTTTATTTTTAAATTCTTTTAGCATTGCTTGCGAATTTTTCATACCTCCATAAAATAATTTGAAAAATTCGGAATAATTATTGTATACTTCTTCATCCACTTCATTTGCTAATTTTTCACGAATAGCTTTGACTGAAGTTTCAATTTTGACACTTCTTAAACCATCTCGTAACGCTGCGAAAAAACAGTCGCCACCGCCTTCATTTGCTTTTAAAGAATATTTTACACTTTTTAAATATTTATTTACCCAATTATGTGTAGGGTCTTCAACATATTTATTAATTTCGTAATCGCTTTCTTCTTTTGTTTGACTTGCTAAAGCCATTATATCAATTAGTGGCTTTTTTGGTAATAGTGTTCCTTTAACAGTCTTATTCTTAGATTCATCTTCATCTTCATCGTGTTCTTCATCTTCATCTTCATCGTCATCTTCATCTTCATCTTCATCTTCATCTTCATCTTCATCGTCATCTTCAGACATATCAACAGGAGTAGTTTGCAAGGTGCTAATTACAGATTTAGCAAATGAAAAAAGTAGTGGTTCTGACATTTTAGATAAATCAATATCTCCATCATCATCCAATAATGAAGAATACGAGCTATTATATGTTTCATAAACACCAATTTTAGATACTACAAATCCATTATTTGCTAAATAAATATTAAAATATACAATGTTTTTGCTTTTGTATTCAAATTGTGGTAATCCTAAAACAAATTGTATTGTTTTATTGTATATTTTTGCCGAATAAACACAAGCTTCATATTGTATATCATTACTAGCAATAGCTTTTGTTTCTTCATATTGAATAGTGTTATTAATATTAGATATTATCATTATATAATATATTATAATAATTTTATAAGGAATATTTAAACTATAATTAAAGTTTAAATTAAAAGACAATAAAAGACAATAAAAGACAATAAAAGACAATAAGACAATAAAAACATTAACTATTTAAGTTTACATTAAGAGTTAATAAGAACTTCGTATTTGTCGCGAATATTCATTAATTTAAATTTTATTTTATTTGTAAAACTTGGATAATTAGTATTGTTTAATAATAATAGTTTTATATCATCTAATAGTTTGCAATCACAATCAACAATTTTAATAAATTTACTGTCTTTAAATAATTCAGTGTAAAATACTATTAAAAATTCTTGTATGGTTTCGCAATAAGTTTTATTATTTTCTAATTCCAAATTTTTAATAAAAAACTTGTTAAAAAGTAAAAACAATGATGTTAACGAGTTAAGATTTGAAAACGAGTGTTCATAAAACTCTATTCTGCGTGTATCATGTGATTCTAATGAATTAAGATAAATTTTTTTATAAAAATTTATAATAAAAATAATGAAGCATTTATATTTATCATTATTCTTATTTATAACAAATTCATCACTATTATCAACACTATTATCAACACTATTATATTTAATAATATTATCAAAAATTATAAACTCATTATAGTGTTTTTGCAATATATTATATAATAATAGTGTTTCTATTTTATAATTTTTATTACAATACATATTAAATAATGAAAATAGAATATTAATATAAATAGTACTATAAGTTATGTTATTATAACATATGTAATTTATTATATAATTATCTATATAGTCAATGGTTTCGTTATTATTACTTTCTGTACAAGTAATTAGCAATTGTGAATACATCATTAGAAAATCTTGTTCTAATTTAACATAATTAGACGGTGACAATTTATTTAATATACTTTTAATTGTGCTCTTACTTTCCTCTATTTTTGTTTTTACTTCTTCTTTTCGTTTAAGAGCACTATGACTATTGCTATTATTATTGCTATTATTATTGTTATGATTATTACTACGACTATTGCTATTATTATTGTTATGATTATTACTACGACTATTACTACGACTATTACTACGACTATTAGATTGATAATAATTATTATTTGCTTTAGATTTTAATTTGGTTTTTTTAAACCTTAAATCATAATCATAATCATTATCAATAATATTCAATGAAATATCACTATTAATTGTTATTAATATTATAGTTAAACAATCTAATAATTGTGAATTCAAAGTTTTATTTTCTAAACTTTGATAATATTCATTAATAAATGAAGTAGTGTAAACAATCATAGTAAATATAATATAACTATTATATTTATTCTTTTAATTATTTTCGTTTTATTAATATATATAAAGTCTAATACTATTATTAATAAGGGCTATGAATATACTAACAACAATTTTGAGTTTTTATGATGAACAGCAAAAGAATAATACTAATGATTATAATGATTGCTTTAAGTTACCAATTGAATATTTAGAAGATTCAAAAAAAAAAATGTTAAATGCAAATATTATTAGTGATTT
>Ga0247839_1005205_pt1 | contig 15972 bp, 18 predicted proteins | sample LaCruzMarch2015__6_FD_192405 | JGI IMG/M metagenome (GOLD analysis project Ga0247839, IMG submission 192405) | Freshwater microbial communities from meromictic Lake La Cruz, Castile-La Mancha, Spain - LaCruzMarch2015_16m | ecosystem: Environmental > Aquatic > Freshwater > Lake | place: Spain... | reverse complement strand
AGAACTAAGGATAGGTACATTAAAAAACTATGTGCTAGATTTTGTTTAGTTGAACTTAAGATTTAGTTTATTTCTGGTGATATTTTTTCACGCCAGAAAGATAATAGTCAAATAACATACTAATAATATATAATTATAAGAATATTACTAACATCATTCTTACAATTATAGTATTTTTTATGGTGACAATTATATATAATCTTTATTATGTCATTATTATATTTAATAACAAATCAAGAAAAATATAAAAAACTTTATTATATTTAGTAACAAATCAAGAAAAATATAAAAAACTTTAATTATTAAAAAAAATCATTATATTTCACTAGATATTAATTCAATAAAATTCAGTATTTAGATGAAAAAAAGATTTCTTTTATTAATTATTTTCATAATTTTTGTAATTTGTTTAATTACATTTTTTTTGATACTAAATTATTTAGATCCTTATGAGTATAAGATTGCGGCGATGTCTTCTGTAATATTTACATTTGTACTTTGAGTATCTACTTTTATAACTCTTGTATTATATATTATAAAAAAGATATATTACAGATGAAGAGTCCATGTTTATCATGTATTATCAAGTTTTAGACAAGGTTTTTTCGTGTCAATTTTTTTAGTATGAATGATTATATTTTATATATTATGATCATCACTTATTTTAACTTGATTTTTACTTTTTATTTTATTTATATTCTTGGAATTATTTATACAAAATTTAGAAAAATAATTACGATTATATGAGTTGATTTTTTTACTAATATATACTATAATACATTTAATTATTATAATTTAATAAAGGATTTTGATTAAAACAATATTTATAACTACATTTATCTTTACTTTACTAGTATCTTTTTCATGGACTTATGCTTTATCAGAAACTCAAAAGGGGAAAATTTTGAATGATTTTAAACAGAAGCAGTATGACTTGATTTTTGAATCAAATTTATGAAATATTACTTCAGAATTTTGAGATATTTTTGATGTTGCAAACAAGGTTAATTTATACGAGAATATTTGAAATGAAACACAGAAAAAGAGAGAAGAAGTTCAATTAAAGAATGAGGAAGTAATAAAAAAGATTACTTCACTTGAGGAAGCTCTTAAACAATTAGATGATGATATTAATATTGCAACAATAAAAGTAAAAAAAATTAATGATAATATAATTATAGTAAAAGACGAAATAGAAGTAAACACTAATACAGTTGAGTTATTGAAGAAAAAAATATCTGAGAATATGGAATTATTACTTGAATATATGATTTATATATACAAGAAATGAAATACTGTTTATGAAGATAATGAATTAGATAATCTAAAAAGTATATTATTGAATGAAGAAAATATTTGAGATGTAATTAATGATTTATATTATAATTGAATAGTTCAAGTAACGGGAAAAAACCTTATAGATAAACATAAAAAATATGTTTCCGAATTATATTTAGATAAATTAGATTTAGAAAAAAGACAAAAAAGTTTGGTTCAGCTTAGAAAAATGTGAGTAATAGAAAAAAAAGCTTTAGATGATAAAAAAGATTTCAAAGAAAGAATTTTAGCTGTTTCAAAATGACAACAATCTGTATATGAAAAATATGTTTCAGATAAATTAAAAATAGAAAAAAGTATACAATTAAAAACATTTCAAGAAAAGCTTAAGTTTAATTCTATAAAAAATAATATTTTAAAAAAACATAATTGTGATTATGTTGATATTTCTAAAAATTCAGCAGAATCAAGAGTATTGTCATGAAAATGTTTAGATATTAATAAAATGATTTACTCTGAATCTCAACTAAGTATTTCAGATAAGCAAGAAACATATAATTTATTTGATTGGCCAGTTGAACCAAATAAATGAATAAGTACATTTTTTCATGATTCAGGTTATTTAAAAGATTTCTGATCAGAACATGATGCAATAGATATAGCAGAAGATCAATGAACTCCAATAAAAGCTCCTGCAGATTGATATGTAATTTATGTTCAAAAACCTGTTAATAATGATTATGCATATGTAGTTTTGAAACATTATGATTGATATATAACAGTTTATTGACATGTAAGTGATGTATTTGTAGAAGAATATGATTATATAAAAAAATGACAAGTATTTGCACAAACAGGTTGAGAATTTGGAACTTTTTGAGCTTGATACTTAACAACATGACCGCATTTACATTTTGAAGTTTTCAAAGATAAGGAATATGTTGATCCGTTTTCCGTATTAGATTTATCATATATTAAATTTACACAATTACCTGATAAATATAAATATAAGTTTTATAATGATTTTAAATTAAGTAAGTGATATGAATATAAAGATAAAAGTAAAAATTCTCGATTATTTGTATTAGTTTGAGATACGGAAATGGAAAGGCAAAAATACTTAATTAGTAAATATGCTATATGAGCATTTAATAATTGGCAAATATGGATAGATGAATCATTAGATTGAAATATTGATCCTTCGTTTGTGATGTGTGTTTGACTTGCAGAAACCTGATTATGAAGAAATATGAAAACACCATATAATGTTTGAAATGTATGAAATACAGATTCAGGTGCTACAAAGACATATCCAAATGCAAGAAGCTGAATATATTCTATGGTAAGGACCTTTAATAATAAGTATTTATGACAATATAGTGAATTAAACAAGTTGAGCAGATATGGTAATAAAGATTTAAGTAAACCAATATATGCTTCAAGTGAAGATAATTGGCATAATAATATTATTACATGTTTAAGTCATTTAAAATGAAGTTTTGTACCAGATAATTATAATTATAGATTGATCAATTATTAATAATTAATGTAAATGTAGTATTTAAAGTGTAGTTTAATAAGACTACACTTTTTTTGATAGAATTATAGATTGTAATTATAAAAATTCATTATTAATCACTTATTTTTATAGTAAAAACTATTTGATTTTTATAGAAAAAAGTATATAATTATTATAGGTAAGTTTTATTTATTTTAAGCTATTAATGTATATGATGGATTTTAACAAAATTGTTAATAAAATGTTAACAAAGTGATGAAAAGTCATCTTTAAAGAAGATATTTTTGAAATTATTGATCCTGAGAAAAAAGAGGTTTATTCTAATAAGCTTGATAAGTATATTTATAAATTAAAGGCATCATGAATTATTATAAATTTAAAATCATGAGTTTATATTATCCCAGATGAAGATGATAAAAAATTAAATAAAATAGATTTAATTGATAAATATTATCTTAAATTATTAAAAAAATATATAACAAGTTATGTTTTATCAAGTTATTATATTTCTTGAAGGAAGGCCTTAGAATTTCATATGAAAAATTCAGAAATTCCAGAAAAAATATTTATAGTAAATAGATCATTGAATAAAAAAATAATCCTTTGAAATTTAGAAATTATTTTTAAAACTATTTCATGAAAAGATAATTTATGACAAAAAATTAATTTATATTCTAAGCTTCAAAATTATACTATTACAAAAATTATAGATGATATAGAATTTAAATTATCAAATTTAGAATTATCTTTAGTTGAATCTGCTTTAGTTAATGATACAGAATTATGAGTTCCAGTTGAATTATTATCAAAAACAATAAAAAAATATTCTAAAGTAATGAATAAAGATATTTTTTATGAGATAGGGAAATATAAATTTATAATGTCATTTAATAGATTAAAAGAAATAGCAAGACCTATAGATGAAAATTTATATAAATTATTTTTAGATATAATTAAAAAGAATTGAGGATTATTTATATGAGAGTGAGTTAGAAAAATGTAGTACAAAAAAATATCTAACAATTGTTAGATATTTTTTTTGTTAAGCATTTTTTTTAAAAGCTGAGAATGCAAATCATCAGATAATTAATGATAGAATAATGATTATTAATACCTCTGGTCAAGTTTTTACCTTTGTCGCATCAGATAATGCTCATTCATATACTTGTCAACAATTATTTTTTGCAACAGCTTTTACTGCAAAATAATCATATTTAATTTTATCTCAAGTTATTTCAAATTCAAATTTTGAATCAACGGTCTTTTCTATTAATTCAAAATTTCAGTTTTCTAATTTTTTATATACATTATAACCATCAACACCATTTATTTTATCCCAAGTTAGTATTGATTTTGTTTTTAATTCAACTAATTTCAATCAAGTTATCTTATATTCTTTATTCGGATCACATACTTCACCTGTTCCATCAGCTGCCTTTAATTCTACTTCAGGTAATTTATTTACTTTTATACTAGCTGATCAAAGTTCTGTTTTTTCATGTCCTAATTCATCTTTTAATTTTGTATCTATTTTATATGTTCAAGGTATTTTTGGAGCAACTAATTTAGCTGTATATATTCAAGATTTTGTTTGTGTCAATTTTGTTAATGTATCATTAACTATTGCAGTTACTTCAATCAAATCTGGATTAGTTATTATTTCTATTTCATAACTACCTTCTGGATCAACACTTTCAGGTGAGACTTTTATACTTTTTATATTTAAGCTATCTGTATTTACTTTAATTTTAACTTCTAGAGATTCTCATATAACCTTATCACTTGCATCTAGAACTTCAGCTTTGATAATATTTTCTCAACTTATCAAGTTTTCAATATCTTTTTGATAAACTCATTCATTATTACTTGTAGTAGAAATAATTTTTCAATTTACAAAAATATTTACTTTATGATTTTTTTGTGTCATTCATGAAATACTTGTTTTATTTTCACCAATTGTTATTCATGTTTCAGGAGAAATAATAGATATTTCTATAGTATTATTTTCTGATTTTTCTGATATTTCTGCTTCCGCTACTCATAAAACACTATCATCATTTAAGTCATATATATGAATATCTTGAGTTCAAGCTGTTTTAAATATGATCGAATTTTCAAATTTAACTTTTCATTGATCAGATTCTTTAAATGTGTAGGTATTATCTTCCAATGCACTAGGTAATTCTGCTTCTGGATCACTTTCAGAGAAAATCAAAATTGTTCAGTCATAATCACTAACAGTAGCATCGTTTTTATCGACAGCTTCAATTGTCATATCAAGTGATTCACCTATTTTTGCAGTTGTTGGAGTGAATTCGACTTTAAAATGATCAACTCAAGCCGCAAAAACTCAAGAATATGAACACAATGAACAAGTTATTAATGATAGAATAATTTTTTTAGTAATTTTCATATTTAATGTATACAAATTAAAATATATTTTTATTTTACTTATAATTTAAAATATATAAAACTATTTTTTATAATTAGCTTTACAATTATGATAATTTATATCATAATTGTATTTTTATTTTCATTTTTCGTTATAGATGAAATAAAAGTTTGATAATATTCAATTTTTTTTAATAGCATATTTTTGTGACTATTATCAAGTTCACTAAGCAAATCATCTATCAAAAGTATTGGTTTTTTCCCAGTCATTTTTTCAATAAATAGTCATTCTAATAATTTCAGCCAAAGTATCACACTTTTAGTTTCTCATCTAGATGCGAAATGTGATAATTGTATTCAATCAACTAGTATTTCAAAGTCATCTAAATGTGGTCAAATAGGAGATTTTCACATAATTATATCTCTATCAATATTTTTTTCTAAATATTTCCTAATATCTAACTCTGTATCAGATTCAGACACTTTTGTATTATAAATTAGAACAATATTATCTACTTCACATCAGAAAAATTCTTTTGTTGTTATAATAGATGATTTTAAAAAATTGATTATTTTAAATCTATATTTATAGATTTTCGTTGCTTCTTCAATAAATTTTTCATTCCAAAATTTAATTTCTTTTTTTTCACATTTTCATTCAAAGATCTTTTTTAGAGTTATATTTCTATGTTTTATTATTCTTTTATAGTTTGTTGTAATTTTTTCATATTCATCAAAAGAGCTTTTAAGTAAATCATCCAAAAAATCTCTTCTTAAATTTGGGGATAAATACATCATATTCATTATAATAGGGGAGAATATTACGCATTTATTTGTAACTTGATTAAACTTTTTTTTAGTAATTTTATTATTATTTAACATGAATTGTTTTTTCTTTTTTTCTTTAGAATATGATAAAGATATTTTGTCTCATTCATCATTTAAATATTCAATATAAAAATAATCCTTTCACTTTTTAATTAACTCATCATAACTGAGTCTTGTGATAGAATTATTAGAAAGTAAACTAATACTTTCTAAAATGTTAGTTTTTCATTTACCATTTTCTCAAACTATAAAGTTTTCTTTATACAAAGAAATAAGTTTTAAGTTTTCAAAATTTCTAAAATTAATTAATTTTAATTCAGTTATCATTTTAATGTATAGTTGTAGCTTTTCTTCCCTAATTTTAGGGAGGTTAGGTGGGTTACTTCATTATATTTGTTATAGCTATTTGATTAGCTATTACTTTTTGGTTAGAACAAGCTAATAATTCTTTAGTTGTAACAATTTTTTCAGTTTCTATATCTTCTCTCAAAATATTTTCAGATTCAATTACAGAAACAGTAGGTATTACTCAAGTAGTATCTACTCCATTTAATAAATCCATATAACTAAGTACTCAGTTCAAATCTGAGCCAATTCTCTGATTACTTACATTTATTTTACTTAGTTTTTTTGATAATTTTTCAATTTGTTCTTGTGTTAAACTCATTTATTTGTATTATTAATTAAATTAATTATTATAAATATATTTTTAAATCTTAAAAAATCAAGTATGACTTTGAAAGAAATGATTAAACAAAAATTTTCAAATCCAAAAGATATAGTTTTAGAAAGATATAAAGCTTCAAAATTTATCTTCGTTATAACTGCGTTTTACTTTTTTTTAAGTTTATATTTTGTATGAGCAAATTTTTATAGTAAAATATTTTCATATTCGTTATGAATATCTTATGTTGTGTTATTAATATCTACCTTTATTTATACTTATTTTTCTGTAAAAATGTTATTTATAGAACACTCTAATAAGTATTTAAATATATTGTTATTTATTTTACTTTTTATTCTATTTGTTATATTATTATTACCAATAATTCTTAAATTAGGTTTTTTCTCTGTATTAGAAATTATTAAATTTTTACATTTTTATATTTAAATATTAAATTATGATAAAAAATATTTTTGTTTTAATTATTATTAGTTCATTTTTATATTCATGTGGTAGTAGTACTGAATCAGTTATTCCTTCATGATTAACTAAACAAGAGACTGATAATATTTCTATTGAGGTTCCTAGTAGTTGGTATGTAATTAATGATAAAGAAAACATATTACCAAAAGCTAAAGAGTGAGAAATAGAATTAGCGGTATCATCAGATAGTGTTGTAAACTGATTTACAAACAATTTACTTATACTATCAGATGATTTAAAAACATATGTAACTTCAAGTGATTTCTCTATGCTGAATAATGTATGAGCACAAACTGATTATTTAGATTATACTGAATTAGATTCTAAAGAATTTACATATACTGATCTAGAAAAAAGTATTCTTTATACTTTTGAAGCTAAATATAATATAGATACTCCAAAACTTAAATTTTTACAAACAGCACATGTTTGTAATCAAAATAAAGCATATTTTATAACCCTAGCTATTCCAACATCTGTTATAGATACTTCTAAATATGAAGATTTTTTAGCTACTTTTACATGTAAAACTCCAATAGGTCAAGAATCAGGTCTAAAATAAATAACCAAAACAATATCCCCTTTCTTTAGAAAGATAGGGGATATAAAAATAAAAAACTTGATTTATTATAGTTTCTTATATAATTACATCACATATTTAAATATGGTGCCATGGCAGAGTGGTCATGCAGCGGTCTGCAACACCGTATACAGCGGTTCAATTCCGCTTGGCACCTCCATAAAAAACGAAAAACAAAAACGGCTGTTTACAGCCGTTTTTGTTTATGTAAATAATATTAAAAATTACTATTAATGAAATCTTTGAATCATATTATTCTATTTATTTCTAATACATTTATTAAAAATGGTTTTATGTCCTGTGCAATTTTTTCTAAATCTAGATTTTCTATAAAATCTAATAGCTTTTCTTTTAGTTCAGAAGAATTTTTTATTCAAATCTTATTTTCTAAGTAATCATAATTTGGTTTTGCAAATTTAGATAAAAAGACTACATCATAAAAATCTCTTCATTTTATTCTTTTTCTATCAACTAATGCATGTATTTTTTTTGAAAGTAAGATATCTATTGGGCAAGAATTGATTAAATTATATATTCAAAATTTATCTAATATTTTTTTATCAGCTTCATATACATAATCTTGTTTAACTGTATCAATTTGGATTAATATTTTTTCTTCTTTATAAACTGATAAATTATTTTCAAATAAGATATCTGGTAGTTTTATATAACAGTGCCAAGCTCATTTATATATATTTTTTATAATAACTTTAAATCATAATAGTTCAAGTCATGTTTGTATCTCTTTTGTTAGATTTTCAAAATCTTCTTCATTTAATCAGAAATTGTCAAAATCTAAATCCTCAGAAAATCTGCCAGAATTAAATATTATTCTAATGGCTGTTCATCATAAAAAAACTAAATTATTTCAGTATGAAGTATTATATATGATATTTAAAATATTATATTGAAGGTATTCTTTTAAAATATTTTCTGTTTGATTATATTCTAAGGGGTTATTATAGAATTGTTTTATATATTCTAAGTTTATCATTTATCTATTAGGTTAAATAATATTTCAATTTTTTTATTAAGATTATTTTTATTAAATACTTTTAAGTATTTTTCTATTTTATTTCTATCAAGATTTTTTCTTAATAGTTCAAAATTTAATCTAAGTCATTCAAAATCTGCTTCATCATTAATGTTTTTGTTTAGATAAAAAAAGTCTAATAAAGTTTTTTCTAATTCAGCAATAAAAAACTTATTATTATTTATAATTTCTACTTTATATCAAAAGAAAAGTTCTTTTTTGATAGATCTATATGAGAAATTTGATAATTCATTTTCTACATTATTTGTTTTTTTTGTAGTTATACTAGTTATGGTATATACTGCCTCAGGTATTATTTTATAATAATTTAAAGCTGATTCTAAAGATATATAGCTTGGATAATATATTTTATTAGCAATCTTATATAAAAAAAGTTTATCTATTTTTTGTTTTTCCAGGATATAATATCATCTATAAATGGATTTAATTAATCAATTTTTTTTCCATAAATAAATTTTTTTCTTTTCAAAATTAGAGTCAATTTTTCTTAGATCATTGGTTGAAAAAATTTCTAATTTTTCCAATATTTGTTGTATTTCTATATATTTCATTTCTTAAAGTGGTAAAAAAATACTACTAATAGAAATATTATAATGATTTTTTATAAAAATAAAAGTTTTTGATATAATATTATTCAAAATGTTTAGTTTTTAGTTATTAAATGGATAATAATGTTGATTATTAAAATTTTCTGAGAAATAATATATAAATATATAGATTTCCACTTCATTCAACCTCTCCCTCAAAGTTCAATACTCCCTACACTCTGGACCTCCATAGAAAACGAAAAATAAAACGGCTGTTTACAGCCGTTTTATTTTTACTTGAAATTTTGAAATATATGACTAAATTTTGTCATTAAATAGGGAATATATAGAGTTCAATTCTGTTATCCAATTTAAAATAATTTTTTATTTTAATATCTCAAAAAAATCTTTGTAATAAAATATTTTATTTTTTCAAAATTTTTTACTTTCAAATATTCATTTTGTTTCTAATAAATTCAAATAGCTAGAAGATGTATTTCTATGAATTCATAATTTTTCTTCTGTTTTAGAAATTGAATAAAATGGACGTATAAAAATAAAATCTAATAATTCCTTTGAATATATTTTTTTTAGTTCTAAATCTTTTTTAAATTTTTCTTTTAAACTATCTTTTAAGTTTCTGATTTTTACTATTGTTATTTGTGTTTTTAGTGCTTGAATTTGTATTCATTTTAATAACCAAAGTGTGAAGTATTTCAATGCTTCTTTTTCTCATTTATCGATATCTCTCAAATATTGATAATACTCATTTTTATATTCGTTTATATAATCACTTAAATATATTATTGGTAAATCTAGTTTTTTGTATAGAACAAAATATAGTACCATTATTATTCTTCATGTTCTACCATTTCAATCACCAAAAGGATGAATAGCTTCAAACTGATAGTGTATTAATGGTAATTTCAGTAATGGATCAATTTCATCATCTTCATTATAATTATTGTAATATTCTTCAAGATTATATAATAAGTCTTTTATTAAATTTTTTCATTGAGGTGGAGTATAAACTATTTCTACTTTTCATGATTTATCTTTTTTTTCTATTTTTTTGTTTGGTGAACTTATTATTCAAGAATTACTTTCAGTTATAATTCTATTAATTTCTAAAATATCATTAAATCCTAGTCATCAATTTTTAATTATTTTATTAAATCAAAAATATAATGATTCTTTGTAGTTAATAGTTTCTTTATTTTCAATACTTAATTTACTTTTATCATCAATTAATTCTGACATAAATGCATCTCAAACTGTAGTATGAATAGCCTCTATCTCATTACTTTTTATTCATTCCTTTATTGATATAAATTCAAGTAAAATATTTTGATTAGGAATACTCTTTGCTACTCAATTCAACTCAGTAATAGCAATATTTGTTTTATTTAATTGCTTTAATAAATCAATATCATTAAAATTGAATTCTTCATTTGGTAACCTTGAAAGGTTATTGTTTGGTAATGTTGGATTAAACATATGCATAAATAATTAATAATATTGTGTATATTATATACTATATACATAAAAAATCAAATATTTTGTGTATATAATGATTTAATAACTAAATTATTTAAATTTTTAGTTATTACTAAATAAAAGATATATTTGCCTTATAAAAGATATATTTGCCTTAAAATACACGAAACATATAATATAATTAATTTAGTAATAATTATAATTATTATGGTATATATAAAAGATTGAAAAAAATATTATACACTGGATGAGGCATCTGAGTTTTTAGATAGTAGAATAAAAGAAAGATCTAAGGTTGTTTCTAAAAATTTACTTTACTAACCCCTTCACTACATAAAAAATCAAAAAAATAATTGGTTGATGTAAAATATATATTAGTAGAGAATTTTTTCATATTATTTGTAAAAATTTTACTGATTTATATTCTTTTTTTATAGATAAATATTTTTTTAGTTCATATTTATTTATTAGTATTCATAAATAATATCATAGAGTTATTAGAAAAAAATAGGGAATTAATGGATAATAATCTGCAGAGAAATAATTTTGATTAGAAATTCAAAAAATATATAACAAGAAGTAATTTGTATTTTCAAATAATAAATACTTTGCAAATAATGCCAAAAAAAATATTAGTATTTGAATAATATAATTAAGTCCAATAAAAAATGGTAAAATAAGAAAGCTCACAGCAAAAAAATGTAGTACTCAAAATATAATTAATTGACTAGGAAAAAATATATAAGTAAATAGAGTTATTAAAATAGCAAAAAATCATAAGAGTAGAGATTTTTTCAGATATTTTTTATTTATTTGAGCACCATATTTTAGCTTTGCAAAAAAATAACTAATTCATGCTATAATAAAAAATAAAATGGCAGAAAGTTTTCAAATGTAAAACCATATTTGAGAAGAAAAAATTATTTTTTGGTAGTCAAAAATATTTATTCCTAAATAATAAGTATGAAAAAGTATCATAAATATTATTGCAATTGCTCTAAAAATATCTAATAGCTCCAATCTATTTTTGGTATTCATATTTTTTTGTTATAAAAAGGTATTATATAAATTTTCATATTAAATAAAATAATAAAATAATAATCACCTTTTAAAAATTAGACATATATTAATAAATATAGTAAAATAATAAAAGAAAATATTTATTTTTAATTTATTTAAAATATGCTTTATCCAGATTCAGTAATGAGAAGTAATAAGGAATTTATTATTAGTAATGATAATACTTCTGAAATAGTTGCAAAATGAAAAATATATATACTTGATCAAAATAGTGGTTGAATAATTTTTTGTAGTTGAATTGTAAATATAAATTGAGATAAGTTAGAAATATCAAGAGAGTCAAGAATATCAGCTACAATAGATTCTGTAAGTTCAGGTACTAAAAAAAGTTTAGATTGTTGAGCGTGATTGACATGATGAGTAATCCCTATTGGTAAACAAAAAGATAAAAGTATAGTAAAAATAAATAAAGATTTAGAAATTGATTTGACGAACCAATCAGTTTATTATAATTGAAATCTTATGGAAGTTTGATCTTTTACAAATTTATGACCTTATAAAGTGCAAATAAGGGATAATATAAATGAATATATTGTTAGATATTGAACACAGATTATGTTTATTTGACAGAAATATATAAGAATTTGACATGTAAATATGTTGAATTGAAAAAATAATTATTTTTTTGTAACATGAAAAATGAAATTTTGGGTGAATAAATAGTTTTGTGTAAAATGAAATTTTAAAATTAAAAAGTTGTTATATATTCTTGTAGAATTTTTGTTTATTTATTTTATTATAAAAGAAAAATAAACAAAAAAATCATATTAGTAAAAATGTAATCATTCAACTTGCTGATATATCATAATAATATGATAGTATAATTCATGTAATAACTGACAAAACAGAAATTATTTCTGCTATAATTATAGTTGATTTAAAACTCCAGCTTATTTGTGTTGATGCTATGACGGGAATTATTATAAGTGCTGAAAGTAATAATACTCAAGTAATAGGAATTGCTAGAGTAATTAACATAGCAACTAGAATAATAAAAATTATATTTATAAATTTTACATTTATTCATGAAACTTCGGCATTATCCTCATCATAAGTTACTTTTAAAAGTGAGTTTCATATGAAAAAAAAGATTATGATAATAAATATTGCTAATCATAATAGTAGATATACATCTTGTCTTGATACTAATGCAATACTTCAAAATAGGTAAGAAGATATATTTAATAATACTTTACTATTTAGACTCATAGCAGTTGCTACTATTCCCAAATTTAATGCTAGCATAAGTGATAAAACCATATCTCAGGCTAGTTTTTTTGTTTGTCTAAGTTTCTCTATTATTAGTGCTGAAAATACAGTATAAAAAAGAGTTACGATTATAGGGGAATAACCACTAATTAATCATAAAATAACTCATGTTAATGATGTATGTGATAGAGTATCAGAAATCATTGTATATCTTCTTATAATCAAAAATACTCATAAAATAGGACCTATTAATCATAATAGAATACCTACTATAAAAGCATTTTGCATAAATTCGTATTGAAATATTTGAAACATAATATATAATAGATTAATTAAAAAATTCTACTTTTTGATTTTTAAACATCATTTTTATGTTTAATAAATGAATTTCATCATTTGTACATTCTTCACAACTATTTTTTCATACATACCATAATCTTTTTATTTTTTCTTGTATAAATTTAGTATCATGAGAAATCAAAATAATAGTTATATTATGTTTTTCATTTAAATGAGATAGTAATTCATAAAAATGTTTTTGTGCAACCAGATCTATTCAAGCAGTTGCTTCATCCATAATAATTATATCTGGATTCGAAATAAGTGATTTTGCGATTAATACTCTTTGTTTTTGTCATCCAGATAAATTTGAAAATGGAGTATTTATGAATTTTAACATATTTACATGATTTAATGATTTTTCAATCGTCTCATATGAACAAGTCTCTTTGAAATGATTTATAATTCATCATTTTGGCTTATTTCCCATTTTTATAAGTTCTTTAACAGTTATTGGAACTATGCTATCGATCATCTGAGCTTTTTGTGAAATATATTCTATGTTAAAATTATTCATTGATGTACTTTTCCCATTTTCATTATACCAATTTATATTTCAACTATTAGGTTTTATAAGTCACAAAATTATTTTAACAAGAGTTGTTTTACCGCTTCAATTTTCTCAAAAAATACCAATAAAATCTCATTTAAATACAGAGGTATTTAAATGAGAAAATAGTATTTTTTCATTATTATATGAGAATGAAATGTTTTTTAGTTCTATTATTTTAGACATATTTTTATTTTAGAATATTTTTATTTACACTTAAGTCAAGTTCTTAGTTTTTCTAAATTTTTTTCCATTATAGATATATAATCTTCTTTTGCAATTTCTTCATCACTAGATAAAGATTCAAGTGGATGTAATGTAAGAACAGTTACTCATGTTTCTTTTTTTATTGTTTCAGCAAATTTAGGGGAAACAAATTCTTCTGAAAATATATAGTCTAATTTTTCATTTTTAATTAGATCTATTACACTTGTTATGTCTTTTGCAGAAGGCTCTTCTTCAGGGGATATTCAAAAAACAGGATGTTGAATTAATCAATAATCAGAAGCAAGATATCAAAATGCTTCATGAGAAGTCACCAATTTTTTTACTTCACATTCTTTAATTCATAAATTATATTTATTTTCTAAATCATCAAGTCTATCTAAAACTGATTTATCCAAATTATTAAATCAAGCATTTTCTAATTCAGAAACTAATATATTTGCCATCTTTTTAAACTCTTTTGGTGATAACCAAGTATGAGGATCCGTGTCTCAATGATCATGTCAGTGATGTTCATCTTCTGTTTTATGTTCAGCTTCATTTTCATGTTCAGCTTCATGTTCTTCTTTATTAAGTTTTATTAAATTATCCAATTTCTCGCTTAAAAGAACAATTTTTCAGGTTCAAATAGACTCAATTAATTTTGCTTCATAACTTTCCATTCAAAGTCAGTTAAGAATTATTAAATCTGATTTTTGTATTTCACCAATTTGTTTTAAAGTTGGTTCATATTCATGAGGTTCTCATCCTGCTGGAACCAAATTTATAACAGTTGCTTCGTCTCAAATAAGAGAATTAGTCAAAAAATAAATAGGATAAAAAGAAGTATAAATAGTCTTTTTTTGTATTTCTTTACTTAACTCATCAGTGATTATTTCACTTTCATTTAATTGTTTTCCACAAGAAACTAATATAATAATAGAAGCTATAAGTACAAATATTTTTTTCATAATAAATAATTAATAATTAAATCTTAAAAACACTTATTTTAACAATATATTTTTTGTTTTTTCTTCATTCATATATAACTTTAAAGTTAGTTGTTTAAAGTATTAAATACATTTTTTACAAGTTCATATAACTCAGATATTATGTTCTCTTATATTGAATCATATTTTTTTTGCCTCATTAAATATTTTTTTACATATTTTCTCTGATTCATAGTTTATTATATCTCAGCATTTTTCACATTTCATATGTTCATGATGATTACTCGACTTATTTAATTCATAAACTTCTTCTTTATCAGAAAGATATAATCTCCTTATTATTCAAATTTCCAAAAATAATTTAATAGTTCTAAAAATAGAGGCTCTTCATATTTCAGAAAATTGTAAAATTATATCATTTGCACAGAACATATGATTAGATTTTATGTAGTAGAATATATCTATTCTTTCTTGTGTAACACTTTTTTTGTGTTTTCTTAATATGCTTTCTATATTCATAAATTGAGACTTAGTATCAAAAAGTAATTTTATTATATTTAATAATTTTATTTGTCAAATTTAATATAATCTTGCTTAATTATATCTTAAATAATAACATTATACTTTTTATAGATTTTATTACTAACATTAAAAATATGAAATATACAAAGTGAATTCAAAATAATGATAATATGTAACTACTCAGCAACGAAATTTTAGCTTGACAGAAAAGTGCAAGAAATAAAAACAATACTTTAAATAAGGTAAACAAGATGATGTATAAAATTTTAAAATAAATTAAGAAAAAAATATAAAAGA